>Ga0307377_10004133_pt1 | contig 15981 bp, 17 predicted proteins | sample TR3MG_FD_202535 | JGI IMG/M metagenome (GOLD analysis project Ga0307377, IMG submission 202535) | Soil microbial communities from Risofladan, Vaasa, Finland - TR-3 | ecosystem: Environmental > Terrestrial > Soil > Coastal area > Acid sulfate soil | place: Finland: Risofladan, Vaasa | collected... | reverse complement strand
TCCAGGATCGGCTCGAGTCGAACGATTTTCTTGTCTGGGTCTTTGTAGAAATTGCGTAGTGCATTGACGTTGCGCCGGGCGTTTTCGGGCTCCAAAATGCACCGCCCGATGAACTCGCCCGCCGGGGTGGTCGGCTTGATAAAGCCGTGGAGCGTGTAGTTTGGTAGTACGTCACACAGCGGATAGCTGTCAAGCGGCTTTTCATTCATTTCGGTTCTGTTGTACTCATAGAATTGTGCCACTCGCTGCTGCACACTGCCGTACAACAACAGGCGATAGCGTTCTTGAATCAAGAATTGACCGTCTCGTGGCTGTGGCGGATATTCGGGCAGCAACAGCGTCAACAAGTGCTGGCGCTGGACTGTGTTGTTGTTGATCGGCTTGCCCGGTGCGATGCGATTCGCAGAGTTGATGAAGTTTGCCCATTCGGACAGCATGCGTTCCTGTTCGGCTCGAACTGCCCGCCAATGCAGTCGACTGAGATGGCGGGCAACAATGGTCTGCCAATTGTAGCGACCACTTCGATAGTCCTGGAGTGTGCTGGCGTCTTCGAGCGAGTCGAGGCTCTGCACTGTATGCAAGCGATCAATGCTGATCCCGGCGTACAGCTCACGCGCATAGAACGCAGCAAAGTAGCGTGCCAGTAGCATGCGCAGCAGTGTCTCGGGCTCTGTGAACTTGCAGCAACTACAAAAGTATTCGATCGCGCCGGGTTGGGCTTGCTGAGTGCATTGACCGAACGCGTTTCGACTGAATGTTTTTCCCTGGACCATTGTCACCCGCACAAAGTGCTCCTTGTACGCATCACAGGCCTGCAGATCGTAGCACACTTGATCTAAGAGTTCGTCTGGAAACTTGATCTCCAAGTCCAGTGCGTAGTGCAGTTGGCGTTGTTGGTCTCCAAGCAGACGGCGCACGTTGCGTGCCAGCGGTTTTGCGAGCCGACCAATGCGCTCTCGCTTCGACGTCTTCTCGAGGGCCGTGTAGAAGGGCTTTCTCGGTCGTGCAGGGATTCGCACCTCGCGCATGTTTGGTGTCTGCATTATTTGCAAACTTCTGTAATAATTGCAGAACGACACTTTAATTGTTGGACGCAATGGAGAACTCGTCCAAGCGGCAAAAAATAGATGACACCCCAGCACCGGCATACAACATTGAACATGTTCTTCGCACTACATTCGGCCACACCGAATTCCGCAATCCACAGAAACAAGTAGTCGAAGCCGTGCTCGCTGGTCAAGACTGTGCCGTCGTGCTGCCGACTGGTCGCGGTAAGTCGCTGTGCTACCAACTGCCGGCCGTCTGTCTGCCGGGCATTGCTTTCATCATTTCCCCACTCATATCGCTGATGCAAGACCAAGTGCGTGCACTCAATCAACTCAACATACCCTGTGCGCTGCTCAGCTCAATGCAGACACCACAGGAAATTGGTTCCGTCTGGACTGAGTTGCAGACTGGCTCGCCGCCGTTCAAACTGCTCTACATTACACCAGAGCGCGTGGCCACCGAGGATTTTCAAGCACTGCTCAGGAAACTCGAGAGCAAAATCTCGTTCTTTGCCATCGACGAAGCGCACTGCATCAGCCAGTGGGGTCACGACTTTCGTGCGACCTATCGCAAACTCGGTGCACTGAAAGAGGCGTTTCCCGCGATTCCTGTCCTAGCATTGACTGCAACTGCAACACCGCGCGTCAAAGAGGACATCACCGTGCAGCTGAAGCTGAAAGAGCCAGAGTTCTTTCTCGGCACGTTCAATCGACCCGAAATTTCCTACGAAGTGCGACACAAACACACTACATTTGGCGTCGACAAAGACGTGATCGACGAAGTACAAAGCTATCCGCGCGGCACCTGCCTTATTGTCTACTGCTTCTCAAAGAAATCGTGCGAAGAGCACGCAGCTGCACTGCAAGCGGAAAATTGCTCTGCCAAGGCCTATCATGCTGGTCTCGCCACCGCGGAACGCAAGGCAGTGCAGGCCGATTGGTCGAGTGGCAAGCTCGATGTCGTCTGTGCAACAATTGCGTTCGGTATGGGCATCGACAAGCCGAATGTGCGTGCGGTAATACACGCGACACTGCCGCAGAGTATGGAAGCGTTTTATCAGGAGAGCGGGCGTGCAGCGCGCGACGGACAGCCGGCAAAAAGCATTGTGTTCTTCAGCCAAAAGGACGCCAACTGGCTCGGTGGCTTCATCAAAGTCAACACGAAAGACAACCTTGCATCGCAGAAGCAAAAACTCGAGGCGCTGGAGAAGGTAGTGGACTACTGCAAGGCGCCAACTTGTCGCCGCAAGTACATTATGCGCTACTTTGGCGAAACCCCGGACAAAGACATCTGCAAAAAGACCTGCGATGTCTGTCGCAGCCCAGCCCCGTGGAAGCAGGTGGAACTCAACCTCGGCTTCAAGACAAGTGGCCCCGCATCGAAACCAACCAAACCGAAGACTGCCTTCTGGCAAGCAATTAATCGCGGCCGAAAGTAAACTTTGCAAAGTTTGCAAATTCTCAGTTGGTGATCAGTTCAACAAAATGCCTGACTCCAAGATAGCAACGCAATGGGTTAGCGGGTTGTCTGTTTCTCAAGTCAAAGCTATCCTGCAAAAGCTTGGTAGATGTGCACAGGATATTGGCAATACTGCTCCGCACGATGCATTGCTGGAATGTTGTACTACTCTCGAATCTACAGCGTCAGAAGAAATCGCCAAGGAAGGCGTGCTGAACTATGTCAAATGGATGTGCGGTGGCACGTGGGTTCAATTTGATGAAGACCAATGGAAGCACGGTTCTATCTTGCACGACAACTACACTGTTGTGGAGCACTGGGCGTTCAAGCTGTTGGCGGGATCGCACATACCCGAGATGCTTTGTGACTTGCAGCCCTTTCTAATTGATGCCCCGTTTCAGTCGCTTGCAGCGCTGAAAACGGATTCATTGATACATCAGCGTCGTTATGATCAGTTCAACCACCAGACCGGGTATTTAGAATTTGCCGCCCTTCAAATTAGTCTCGCCCCAGCAGCGTGGTCGCAAGAAGTTTGTATCGCCGCTGCAGCCATATTTGCGTTTCGTTCTGAGGTTGGTCCATTCACTGCGAAAGGCGCACTGTATGTCTGGGCGCAAGTCTGTGCATTGCTGAAGAAGGTTACATTTCCGTGGAAACATCAAGCTGGCATTGTCGCGCTGCTGTTGATACTGCTACAGGACAAATCATTCTATTCGGTGGCCGTGATTGCGAAGTTTCTTGAACAGCCAACACAAGGCATCTGCGTTCAGTGCAACGAGCTGCTTCGGGCGCACCAGAAACACGTGACCTCACAACGTGCGCTCTCATGGGGCGAATACATACTCGACAAGCCGGACGACGTGCTTCGATTGATCGAAGAGAAGAAACAGCGTCAACACAAAAAGCGCGACGCCTCGCCAGCGCGGCACTAAAACAAAACTTTACTCTGAAGCAGTGGACTCTTCTTCTTTTTTGGCCTCTTCTTCCTTCTCGACGGGGATCAACTTTTCAGGGCGTAGGCGTAGAAGTCGGCCGGATGGTAATTGCACAGTCAACTGGGCAAACGTGCCCGAGATGTACTCCTGCTGGTGCCGCCAAACACCACCATCGTTTTTGATCAACTTTGCATAGTCGCGCACAAAGATCGCATTTTGGTGACCAAAGAACGACATCTTCAGCTCGCCTTTGCTAGTCATCGCTACAATGTAGTCCGCGAAGAGGCCACTGGCCACGATGGGCAACTTGAGTACACGCGGAGGTCCCTGAAGTGCTGGGTGCCGCTCTTCTTGAATGAAGTACGGCCCAATGCCGAAAGCGATCTTTGTGTTTTGATGGATTAGCTGCACAACGGGCTTGGGATCGACGTTCAGTTTCGTTCCCTCTTTGGTTTCCATTCCACCACTGTAGCAGAACTCACCGATGCGCTCCAATTTGCCCACGTTTTCCTTGTCCTCACCATCTCCGTCGGTCTGTCGATTGCCATAGACTTCGAGGTCACCACGATGCGAACCGATGACCATCGTTGCATGACTGCAGGCCATGGCGCTGAAGATAACATCAGACGGCATTGTTTGCACGAGTTGGCCCGTGGCGGCATTGAAATGCAGGACGCCCTTGTCGAGTGTTTCGAGAAACACCCGACCGAATCCAGCGCGAATCGTGCCGAGATAGTCGTTTGCCAGCTTCGCATTGTCGTTCGCGATTTCGTTGGTCTGCCAACACTGCACTGGTTGCTCTTCGGACACACAGTCTAGGCAGCGCAGTGTTTTCTTACAGAACACATACAAGTGATAGCCACCGTTCTCTAACGCAATACCGTTGTACGAGGGGAAGTGAAACTCTGTTTCTTTGTAGGCACATGGGTCGCCCGACTTGCCGAGCTTTGCTACCCAGAGCGTGTATGAGTTTGGCTTGTTCTCTTTGCCGCGATATAGCAGACCCGCGGCGAACAGCTGATTCACGCCCACGCCAATGAATGCAGCGTTCTTGTTCTTGTGCGCCGCAAGGGACGGCGGTGGAATGGTCTGCTCAGCGATATTGTCATGACGCCAAGAATTGATGAACAGTTCGCTGCGATCAATGGTCAGCGCAATCGCATCCTCTTGATTCTTCTGTTTCAAATCATCGAAACAGTCGATCATGTCGAAATGTAAGTGCGGCCAGCGAATTAGTAACTCCGCAATGTTGTGCACTCGCTTCAGCACATCCTTTTCTTGGCGCTGGGTGTCAACCTCCTCACCGCTCAGTGCACGTCGCTGAGGCCGATCGGCCATGCAAATCGTGTTCTTGAAGAGATGCGTTGGCGGGTCGTCCGGTGCGCGTAAGAAAACATCTTTGTAGAACCGTGGTATTTCCTTCTCCATTGTTGCGAAGATTAAATTGAATATTTTTCTAAGACACGCAGATGCCGGGAATCTTTGATGCGTATTTCTCGGCTCTAGAACGAGACCACCAATTCGTTGCCAGCGAAACCACTGTCAAGGGCACTGGATTTCTCTGGAGTGGTACTGACTTTGAGTACGAACACGATGATGCGCAGAACTCCGCACAGAAGGCCAGAGCAGTGCAACGCGAGGACATTGTGATGGAAAACTGCTATGAACGCGCTAAAAGAATTGGTGACGACATTCTAGAGACGCTGGCCGATGAGTTGCACTGGCTTAACCAGCGCGATCATTGTGTGTTCTGTGGTGTGGATTTCATTCGCAAGCAGAATCTCGGCACCATGCGCTGCACATGGCATCCAGACCCCGGTGTCAATCCGAACACATACAACTGCTGTGGTCAGTCCAAACGAATCTACCAACACACTGGCTGTCAGCCATGTGACCACAGTACAAAATTCAACGGGTCTACCCGGTGGACAGCACAAAACAATACCATCAATGTCCCACTTCTCATTGCCATGCGCCTCAATCTGCCAGCACGCCGCTACAAGGTTGTCCACGCCAAGGACCCGCGAGCAGTGAAGGCGGTAGTGCAGAGAGTAAAAGAACTTTAAGTAAGAATTTTGGACAAAGGAGCTGCGCACTGCATTGCTGTCCATCTTGCTGTTGTTCGTCAGCACCACTTCGTCTCCTCTTCACGGCTCAATGCCCATGTGAACGTTGATGTCAACACTCGCACCGCCTTGTGCCTCCCGAAACACCGACTCTGGAGTTGCATTGCGATCAGCACCGACAAATGTCTGCCGTCGCTTTTCCGAGGCCGAACCGGGGTTTGGAATTCGCGTGATTTGTCCGATCTGATAAATTGGACCGCGCCAACGATTGCCAGCAATGTCTTCGTATTGTCGGTCGTCAAAAGAGGGCTGGCCACGCCCGCACCACGGCACCATCTGATAAGGGCCCAGACGGCCATCTGCTTCACGCTCTCGCTTCACGATCAAATACAAATCATCTCCAATTTTTGGATTCTTCCAATAGTTGAGACAAACTGCCTGGCCGCCCATTTGCAGGGTGCACGAGCGATCGCCGGCAACAGTGGAGGTGCCAGTACCAGACGCAGAGGTCTTCTTGATGCCGTGAAAGCGAAAATGGTAAAAGATTGAATGGCGGCCCAACAGTGACAAGAATTTGGTCGCTTCAGTGGCATCAAAATATATGCCATACATGAGCTCTTTCTCGGCGAATTGCTCTTCGCCAAGAGCGATATAGCCATTGTCTGCATCCAAAACGGCGTCTTGTGCCACTACATCATCGCCCTTCTGCAGCCCTTGAATTGCTCGAGAACGGTTTCTGATTGCTTGCAGCTTGTTCCAGGCATTGCGGAGCACCAGATTCACTTGGCCGAGCGAAATCAGACGCGGTTGTTCTGGATGATCACCGGTTTGCCACGGCATAGTAAACATAATTTCTTTGGCCACTTGCAGCTGATCAAATGGCATGTCAGAGCGCCAAGGATGCGGCTGTGTGTAGCCGAGGTGTATATCAGCGGTGCCGGGCCTGGCCGAGCTCGATTCGATACCGAAGATGCCAGGTCCACTGGAAGAGACTGGAGCAAAGCCACCCGGTGCACTCATCGCGGTGCTCCACTGGCCCGTGAACGGGTTACGCGCTGACATCTCTCTCTATCTCGTGCACTGGTGATGCTTGATGTTTAGTTACACTGACAATGTGGGCGCCTGTATGTAGGCTTAATTAAAAATCGTCAAAAATCGCTCAATGAACGACCACCAGTACAAGCTGCTCTTTGACGAGACTTTCATCAAACGCTGCTCTGCGCAGAAGTTTCTTGATATGCGGAGAGAGTTTGAGGAACTGCATGTCCCAAGCAAACAACAGAAGTCTCAGTTGCGCCGCAACCTACAACGCATTCGCAATCGGGAATACGCTCAGAGGCGCCGTGACTCGAAGAAAACCCACGAATACGCTCTTGCTCGAGAGTTGTCACGATTGCAAGAGGAAAATCAGATCTTACATCAACAACTCGAGCAGTTGCACGCTGGCAAAAGCGATGGTTTCACCTGCTACTGTAATTTGGAGCCAATGTTTAAATAAAGCACAAATCACATACACCCACAACGCAACAGTAAGCACAAAAGCATGCTGAAGCAGCTGTTACTTGTCTTGGGATTATTGCACTTGGGCGCAGCCAACAACAATATCACAGAGTACGCGTTTCTGCAGGACGGCAACTTCGAAGTCTATGGCTCATGGAAAATCAATCCGATTGCGGTGTGGTGCAACCGGTGGTGTAGCCTGCCGAGCGAGTGGTCACAAAAGGCCAAGATCGGCGACAACTACATTCTACTCAAGCCAGAAACCACCGCGGTGCTGCGACAAAGCTTCAACTACACCACACTGGGGATCGATTATTACAAGTACTGCAACTTCAACATCTACGTTCGCGCCATCAAACCGATCAACATCGTGTTCAATGTCATTTGGGGCGGCGTTACAATTCCACTCGACTGGAAAGCCTACACCAAAGATTCCAAGGTTGTTGAAGGCGAGTACACGCGATTGAATTTTGTGCTCAATGGCATGTCATCGAAACTTGAGCTGCGCTTGACCACTGGTGATGGTGCCTGGCTGTCGCTCGATGACGCCAACATGACTTGCTATGAGTCTGCGGCATTCAACATCACCGAGTTCGAAATCGCCCTGCTGTTGATCGGCGTGGTAGTTATCTACGCAGTGCTGTACACGCTCTACTCGAAAACTGGCTTCAAATGCGGCAGTTGTGTTCGCAAGTTCTGTCCGTGCTGCGCTTGCTGCACTCGGCCAGCCAGGTTTGTCGTGCTGAACGGCGATGATGCGGACTCGACGGAAGAAGGCATAGCGATCGACACTGAACTACGCGAATTTCAACACGTAGAACCGCACCAATTGAATTCGCCCCAAAAGCAGTCGACCTCGAGCGCTGACTCTGTTGAGCGGCTTCAGCCACACGGCAATCCAAACCCAGCATTTGTGCACGAAGAAGACGAAGAGAACCAGTAGTAAAAAAATGTTGCAAAACTTGCAGAATGTTCAGTATTCTTTTTTCGCGAACATGACCTGTCCCATTTGCTGTACCGACGTGACTGCACCGGGCTACATCGATTGTGAGCACGTCTTCTGCTATCGTTGCATTGACAGATGGCTAGCGTTGAACAACACTTGCCCGTTGTGTAAAACCACAATCACGACGCTGCGTGGAGAACATAGCCACAAGTCAATTACCGCCCCCAAAGTCTCCTACAGCATGCGCATGGACTACTATCAGCACGGATTTCAACGTCGTCGCCAAAGACCGCCGCGTTTGCCCTACGAAGAGCAGCCGGAACTGCGCGATTTTGTCAGTAACTCGACAGTCGATGAAATTCTCGCCGCTGAATACCACACGCTCAGCGGCAAAGAAGAGATTGACTTGCCCAGTGAACCGCTACCAGCGTCCGACTACAACCCGGTGTATACACGCACACGAAGCCGCAGCAGGCCAGTAAACCAACCCACTTCTTCCTGATGCCACATCCATGGGTCCTCTACATTGTGTGGTGCAGAACACCAGATTCTAGTGGTGTCCGCAGTTACATTGGCATCACCAATGATCTTCGGCATCGCTTGAAACAGCATCGCGGCCTGCTTGCTGGTGGTGCAAAATACACAACCCGCTACACAGCCAAGGGCTGTCACTGGGAGCTAGGTGCCACTGCGCACAGTTTCCAGAGCGAGACTGAAGTGCGCAAAGTCGAGTGGGCGCTCCAGAATCCCCGTGAATCTAGACACCTCAAGCACCGCACTGCTCGCTTCAGCAACGCGCTGTGGCGCAATGTCTCGAATTTGTTTTATTTGACGCGCACAGAAAGCAAATATTCGCATATTGGTGCAGCTCTTCACTGCGCGCCCCCAGCAACAACACAGCATCTGCAAGAGGAAGCATTCCCGCACTTCAAAATACTGCCTGATCAATTTCTGCTTGCCGGCCGCTTCGCCGAACACGTTGAGCTGCATCACAACACCAGCAATGCCCAGAAGACCACCATGCCTGCATCAACATCATCGGACTGCGTCATTGTCGCCGTCAAGCGCCGGCCTGCCACTGCTGCTGCTCGGCCTCGCCATCGCAAGACACCAAAAAACAGCAGCGCGCAAGATTATCGCGCCAAAGCGCAGGCCCTTCTGCAGCAGGCCCGCGAATACATTATTGTTAATTGAACTCAAAGCACTGCGACACACAACAAATGTGGCTTGAATTGCTTGTCGTGCTCGACGGGGCTCTGCTTGGTGCGCTGCTCTTCAGCCTCTTTCTGTTCGACATTGTACAGATACCAGCCACACACCCGCTGTATCGTCCGCTGTTGCTCATGGCTCTGACGTCGGGTGCACTGTCGGTCACCGTCGTCCCAGAAGTGTTGCTCCCGTACTTGGCGATCTTTGAAACAATTTGCAACATTTACTTCTTAACCTACACCACGAAGCAGAGTGTCAAACGGCAGTAAATCAATTATAAACACATGGCGCAGCGCTTTGTTGCTCGCCTGTTTTCCCGCCAAACACCAGAAGCTGTCCCTGAGAGTGCTGCGCCACCTGTCAAAAGGCAACGACGTCAGCCGCGAAGAAAGCGCACAGCCCCGCTCACTGGGGCATCGTGGGCTCGCTACATCTATGCTGTACTGAAGCAATTTAGGCCAGAGCTTGGTATCAGCAAGAAGGCCATGGCCATTATGCAGTCGTTTGTGCTGGACATGATCGAGCGCATCGGCACAGAGGCCAAGCACCTGATGCTGAAAAGCGGTCGTAGTACACTGACAACGCGGGAAATTCAGACAGCTGTGCGTCTTGTGCTGCCGGGCACTCTGGCTGTGCATGGCACAGCAGAGGGCGCCCATGCTTGGATCAATTTCTGCCAAACTCTGTGATTAAACCGTGGCTCGCCATTGGTTTACTGGAATATGCGTTGCATGTACTGTATGGGTGCGCGACAGAGTGGACAATCACGCTTTTGTAGGCCTCGGGCGCATTCGAGACAGAGGCAGAGATGGGCACAGGGCTGCATCACGCAGCACTTGACGTTGGTAATGCAGATGACGCAGGCTAGACTGGGGTCGTCGGTCGCTTCGTCGTTGCCTTTGAGCTGGTCAGAACTGCGGTGCTGTGTGGGTGAACGCGAGAGATGCGTTGGCGGCTGTTCGCAGCGCTGACAGAGGTTCTCTCGGGTTGGTACTCGGCAATCGAAGCATTGCATAGCACCGCAACGGCTGCAGGGTCCGTAGCGCTGGATTTTCGTGTTACAGATTGCACAGCTGAACGTTGGTAATGGAATTTCGGAAGGTGGTGCCAGAGAACAATAGTTACATTGACTCCTGGCAAACTCTAATGCATTATTAAAATGGCCCGAGCGACAGCTGCCGCCGCGAGTGCACATTTCTGGGAGATGTGTCTTGTAAAAAATGCAGAATCGACTTTGGGGCATTCATTTTGCAAAAATGGGACGAACACCATTTGACTACAAAAAACACAACGAACAGAAACAAAAAAAACAGTACTACTCTGTGTTTTTGCGCGATGCCCCGCAGGAAAGCCGCGTCGTTACGGGCTGGAACAATGCGCAGGTGTTCATGCTTGGTCGACGAAATATACTGCACAAGGGCTTCGTAACTGAGAAAGAAGCCAAACAGTATCTCTACGAAGTCAACGAGCTAGCGCGCAAAGAGCCCCAGAGTGAAAACCCCAAGAGTCCAAAAGACAATGCCCTGCGCGATTATCCGGCGCTGGTTGGTCGGATGCGAAAGGAGAAGATGTGCCTCTACTACAGTGATGCATCGTACGACCGGAAAACCGGTGCGTGTTCTGGTGGCATTTGGTCGCCGACGCTGTTCTATCAACAACAACACATCTACGACGCCGAAAAAGGGAACCACCAGCGCGGGGAACTCATGGCCATTCTCAATGCCCTCGAACACTTTAATTCGAACATCGAAGTCAACACTGACCACGTCGGCTGCTGCATTTTCACAGACAGCGACTACTCAGAGAAGACAATCAACGTCTGGGTGCACGATCACGTTCGTCGGAAGAACGCCAGCGGGCAGTGGCTGACCAACAAAAACCAACCCGTCAAACACCAAGATGTCATTGAGAAGATTGTGCTGACGCGAACGCGCATCCACGAGAGCGGCAAGCGCAGTGAAATCCACTACATTCCCCGGGAGTTGAACAAGTTCGCAGACGGCATTTCTCGCGGCAACGAAGTGAAACGCGGCGACGAAGAAGGCAAGTTCTTTCTGGCTACTTCTTGTTAGCACTAAAGATGTCGCTGATTTTTTGTTGTTCAAACGTGTTGACTTTGGGTGCGAATACAGTGCCAATGCTGGAAGCAATGCTGAGCTTTTCGTTGTGTCCAGCCATCTTCTTTGGATCAAGACTGAATACTTTGATCTCCTTGTCGATGGTCTTGAAGTAGGCTTCCTCGGCGTCCTTCGAGCGGAAAATGTCGCGTGCAGTTGGCACTCTACCGTCACTGAGAATGCCGGAGTCGTAGTTGTACAAGCCAGTCTCTCGAATAATGCGACGATGCTGTCGCAGTTCTCGCAGCGTGTTGTACTGCCAGAACGACGGTTCGACTCGGTGATAGGAAAAGCAGTCAAACACTTGGCGCGGTGTCCAATTCGGCAACGGCTGTTCACCTTTGAGATTTCGATTCGTTGGTGCCTGTACGTTCTTTGTGTAGTAGTAGGCGATCTTGATTGATGCTTGAATTGGCTCGGTATTTGGTAATGTCTCTCGGACGTACTTTTCCAGATTCTCGACTAGCTTGCCATTCATCATTGGATAGCCAACGCCGTGTGTACACGCAAAGCACGGCGTGCCGGTGGGTGGTGAAGGGCCGAGTATTTCATCAATATCCACAAGATCCGGCGGTTTCGCCGGCAGAAACCAAACGTGAGTTGTGTCCAAATCGACGTACTCAGTCTTCGGCGGTTTGCCTGCTTCCTGAAGCGTGATCAAGTTCTTTGCTTTCTTTTCATCAGGCGCGGCTTTGTCGGGATCCTGCAACGCCTGTGAAACCCGCGCTTTTCTGTCGTTGAGGCGAGCGAGCTGAAAGATGGAGTAAGTTTTTTCCTCAGCCTTTGATTTGCGCAATGTTTCTTCGTAGCGCCGGTATGCCTCTGCATTGAGCGAAAATGCTGGATCGGCTTCAACCTCGTGCTCTTCAGTGTCGAGTGCATCGGAGTCGTCAAAATGGGCAATCGGTTTGAACCCATTCTCCTTTTGATTGTGCAGAAACTTCACCTTTTTCGCAGGCTGTTTCAGCACTTCCTCAGGCACTTCGTGGAAACCCGAATCAGACGCTGAATTGTTTGCATCTAAATCCGCGGTAAACTTTCTTTTCGAACTATACTGTTCTTGCTCGGCCCAGTCAGCATAGTCAAAACTTTCGGATGACTCTCGCCCTGCAACCGCCGCCATCAATTCAATGAAGCGTCGGCAGTTTTCAACAGAGGCGCTGTCTGTGCACCTGGGACTCCGTACACAGCCAGTGCAGAGTGTGGACGATCTGGACGACGATTTTGGTCTTTCTTACAGCCAAGTGTTCACTGTGGAGAGCTTTCGCGACCGCCCAGCCTTAATGCCCGTACCAATATCACAGCAAGGCGTTATTGACTTGATGAAGACGATTGACGTAATATTCGAGTCCCTCAATGAAGGCGGCGTCACCGAGGACAACTACGTCTGCTATCGAAATCTTCGCCAGAGCTTGATTGTTTTGTTGATCTCTGATTCTGTCTATATATCCGATAAAATAACAGTGATCGAGGATGCTGCTGGCGAGGACAGCAACGCCGTGGACGCCGACGACGAGGCGTGGGTCGACACTGAACTTTTCATCGTCATTCTGTATGTAATGTTGGAACTGTGTGGACCCGGTATCTACGCAGTCAACTGTCGGCAACACTTGCCCTATGTTTGTGCCAATCGTCTTGTCAGCGGTCGCATCCTCGACAAGCCAATCATGGAATTTGGCACTGTTGAGCTGCTCGATGCTTTCCATTTGGTGGCCTACAATTTCCACCGACTGCGCTACAACGAAGAGCTCAACCAGTATCTTGACTATCTGCTCTGCCGCCTTGCCTCGATGTTCTTTATTCCACAAGAAACCAAGTACTCGGGTGGTCGCAAGGATCACGAGGAAGAGGTCGACGACGAAGGTCGCTTTACACTGCGTTACAAAATTGTGCGCAACATCGGTTGGGCTGTCAAGAACATGTGGAAGAAGCTGAAGATCCATGAGTGGGTTGCGCGCAAACAATGCCCTGCCGAGGACATGCCGCACTTCAGTGAGCACGACAGAAAACGCCTCCTCGACTGTTGTCTCTTCACCGACAGCGGGGATGACCTGCAGCGACCGTTTCTCAATTTCTGTTTGAACACGCTGTTGATGCCTGGCGAAGTTGAACATTTCAGGGCTGAACGGCCCAACAAGGACCCGCGGGTTGACCGAGTACTCAAGTTGCGGCCAGCCTACGGTCCGATTCTGCGAAGACAGTCCGATTTGCTCAGCGGGCCCGTGGCCAATCTTGTCACTGATACAAGTGAATTTGGGGAGTGCATTGGTGACCTAGCGTTGACGTTCATTGTATCGCTGTACATGAGCAATGCAATGGGACTCCAGTTCACCGAGGCCTTTGTGATCTTCTACGACTGGCTCGACAAGCATTCGCAGCAGCTGCAGCGCCAACTGTCCACCCGCAACTACCCGATCATCCTGCAATCTTTTAACTGGATAGGGCTCTACTACAACGAAGTTTTCTACGAACACGCCTCCGTGCTCAATGCGGTGCTGCATTGGATGCAAATTATCAGCGGTCCGCCGTTTAATTACATTGTCAATGGTGCATCGATTTTGTCTCTGGAACTGCACGAATACGACTTCTATCGTTTACTGGTGCAGGAAAAGCAGCTTCGGCTTTAGCGAAGCCACCGGTGCACTGTGCTGCTTCACGATAAACTCCTCGACAGCGTGATGCTGCTTGACTTTGGCCAGTCGTGGGTGCAGGTTCTCTGTGGCTGTGTTGTTGTTGGTGTTGCCGCTGAACACGCGCTCGTGCAGCATTCGCGCTGGTATGTGTTTGCCGACCTCCGATCGTTCGCCGGTAGATGTCGGTGCATCATAGGGCACAAATGCACAGACAGCCTTGCTCGGTACCAAAGCTGGCTGCAGCGGACCAACCTTGAACACTGGTCGTTGCCCGCTGGTTGCGTGATAGCCCCAGGCCACAAGCCCGCTGGCAATCTTCACAAAGCCATCGTTCTGATCTACAATCGGTCCTGGATTCAGTGTCAACGCATCGGGTACGGGCAATGCTAGGCCTTTCTTCTCAGCAGGATACGGTCTGCGATGGCGCATTGCAATACCGAATGTGCTGGCAAATACCTCGGCCACCTTGCATGCGTTACGAGCAGTGATCTCACGCGCAATCGCTGCAATCGGGTGGCGGGTCAAGTCGGCAGCCGTCGGCACATCGCTGTTGTAGTACGCATTGGCGTAGAGTTGTGAAACAATGGGCAGCTTCGGCACCGAAATGCAAAGCTGGTACTGTTCGTTGTCCTCGCTTGCCTCTGGTGCCAGCATTATGCTTACATGGCCTTTGCCGAGAAACGGCGCCCATCGGTTGATGTCTTTGCCGAGGTATTCGGGCAGCACGTGCTTGAAGTGCACGTCCTCAAGTCCGGGGCCTTTGCCAAGCTTTGCCTGGAACTCTTTGGTCTTGCGCTGCAGTTCCTCGCGACTGTGGCTGCTCAAAAACGATATTTCAGAAAAGTTCTCGCCCAAGTTGAACAGCGCAGTGCACTGGGCCATGTTGTCCGGCAGCAAACTCAGGGGCAGCTGCACTTTCTGCTCTAACGAAGCAACGCTGCCATACGGGATTTTTGCGCGATTCTCCACGCCCTTGAAATTGCCAGCAATGTGCAAGTGCGACAGCTCGAGGTGGTCCTTCATGAACTGTTCCACTTGATCAGCCTCGCCCTGGGTCAAAGGCCGGTCCCATGTTACACGTTCCATAGCGACGCTTGCTTCTACTGTTGGCTTCCTATCGGTGATCAGCACCCAGAGACCCCTTAATATTGCCCCGTAGGGTTTTTAATTTGTTGCCTCTCGCCAGGGCAATGCTTCTCGAAATGCTTCTCGCGTTTGGCTGAGATCGAGAACGCTGATCGAGTCAAGACTTACATCCATGTCTGCGATGTCCGCCCGCAGCTGCTGCTTCCCACGCAACAACTTCCACAGCATTACAGGCAGCACGAGCATGTGAAAGAAAAACACCCAACACGCAAACCACAGCGTATCTTCGAACATGTATGAGACGAGTAGCAGCGGACCGAGGCCAAACAGCATGCCCACGATCAGCACGGTGATTTCAATGGTCAGGCGCTGCAGTGCAGCATCCTTCGAGCCATTGAAGCGCAGATAGAACGGTGCGTGATCAAAATTGCCAAAGAACGATACAGCGAACAACGCGGCACCAACAAAGTCCAGCGTCCACGAGGCATAGAAACAGCCATTGCCGCTGGGTCTGAATGTGCACCCGCTGTACAGCAGCGTCAGTACAGCGCAACAAAACCCAGCAAACCCCCACAGTATCGGCATCGCATTGTAAAAGCGCCTGAAGCGGGCGAGTTTGCTCAAATCCAGCGTCACATTGTCGTAGCGCTCAGCAAACATTGACCGGCACTCTGGGGTGACGCAGTGGAGATGGCCGTGCTCAGAGGTACGTAACAACGGCACACAACTCAAGTGCACGTAGGTGTCTTGACCAGGCACACAGCTTCTACAGAAGCGAAGCAGAGTGTCCTTCTTCTTCTTGGTGGTGACAATGCGATGCTGCTCACAATAGGCACAGTGAGGCTGCCGTGGTCTGTGCGAAATAGCCAGTACTGCGTCGCTGCTCTGCATTTAAAAAAACAGCGTTAAATTCTAATTGGTATCAAAACCCAGCGACACCGCTTTAGAAGATGAGCGACATACAAGTGCACCCCGGTACCGACG
>Ga0307377_10004124_pt1 | contig 15993 bp, 14 predicted proteins | sample TR3MG_FD_202535 | JGI IMG/M metagenome (GOLD analysis project Ga0307377, IMG submission 202535) | Soil microbial communities from Risofladan, Vaasa, Finland - TR-3 | ecosystem: Environmental > Terrestrial > Soil > Coastal area > Acid sulfate soil | place: Finland: Risofladan, Vaasa | collected... | reverse complement strand
CGGCGGAGGCCACTGTGCGGGTGGATACCGCACGGCTCGATGCGCTGGTGAACCGTGCCGGCGAACTGGTGCTGGTACGCAATCGGCTGCTTACCCTGGCCGGGCAGAGCGGCGAGGTGGCGCTGGTGGCCGCCGCCAGTGAACTGGACCGGGTTGCCGACGAACTGCAGCGCGCGGCGCTGGGCATGCGCATGCAACCGGTGAGCCGGCTGTTCCAGCGGTTTCCGCGGATCGTGCGCGATCTGGCGCGCCAACTCGGCAAGGACGTGGAGCTGGTGCTGGAAGGCGAAGACACCGAGCTCGATCGCGGCCTGGTCGAGGCGCTGGCCGACCCGCTGATCCACCTGTTGCGCAACGCGCTCGATCACGGCGTGGAAATGCCCGAGCAGCGCGAGCGCAGCGGCAAGCCGCGCAAGGGACGGGTGTGCCTGTCGGCGAGCCAGCGCGGCGAGCGCATCGTGATCTCGGTGAGCGACGACGGCGCCGGCATGGATCCGCAGGTTCTGCGCCGCAAGGCGCTGGAGAAGGGCGTGATCGACGAGCCGCAGGCGGCACGCCTGAGCGAAACCGAATGCTACGAACTGATCTTCCGTCCCGGTTTCAGCACCGCGGCGGCGGTCTCCGACATCTCCGGGCGCGGTGTCGGCATGGACGTGGTCAAGACGCGCGTGGCGGAGCTCGGCGGCAGCCTGCAGGTGCGCTCGAAGCGCGGCCACGGCAGCGAGCTGGAGCTGGCCGTGCCGCTGACCCTGGCGGTCCTGCGGGTGTTGATGGTGCGGGTGGGCGAACGCATGTTCGCCATGCCGTTGAGCAACATCGAGGAGGTTTTCGAACTGGTCGACGGGCAGGACCGGATGCTGGATGGACGGCTGGTCGCCAGCCATCGCGGTCGTGCCCTGCCGCTGGCCAATCTGGCCGGCTGGGCCGGTGCGGCCACCGCCGCCGGCCGGCACGTGGTGGTGCTGCACATCGGCCATCTGCGGCTGGGCTGTCTGGCGCACGAAGTACTCGGCCGCGAGGATGTCATCATCAAGCCACTCGGCCCGTTGTTCGAGGGCGTGCCGGGCATCGCCGGCGCCACCGTCACCGGCGACGGACGGCTGGCCCTGGTGATGGATCTGGCCGGGCTGGCCGATGCCCACGGGCAACTGCTGCCTGCGCTGCAGAGGATCGGCTGACGCGATGGATCGGACAAGCATCAGCGGCACGATCCTGGCTTTCGTGGTGATTATTGCCGGCACCATCCTCAAGGGTTCGACGGCCGGTGCGCTGTGGAATCCGGCGGCGTTCGTGATCGTGTTCTTCGGGACGTTCGCCGCGCTGCTGGTGCAGAACCAGGGCAGGGTGCTCAAGCATGCCTGGAAGATGCTGTCGATGATCTACCGGCCGCCGCGGCACGAGCCCGCCGACCTGATCGAGCGGATCGTCGGCTGGAGCGAAATCTCGCGGCGCCAGGGCCTGCTCGGGCTGGAGCCGCAGATCGAGGCGGAGTCCGATGCGTTCATCAGCAAAGGCTTGCAGCTGCTGGTCGACGGCAGCGAGCCGGAAGCGATCCGCAGCGTGCTGGAAGTGGATCTGGACACCCGCGAAGCGATCGACCTGGCCGGCGCCAAGGTGTACGAAAACGCCGGCATCTATTCTCCCACGCTGGGCATCATCGGCGCCGTCATGGGCCTGATGGCCGTGATGCAGAATCTGGCCGATCCGAGCAAGCTCGGCCATGGCATTGCCGCCGCCTTCGTGGCGACCATCTACGGCGTGGCGCTGGCCAACCTGTTCATGCTGCCGATGGCCGCGCGGCTGAAAGGCCTGATCGGCCGGCAGACGCAGATGCGCGAAATCCTGATCGAAGGGCTGGTGTCGATTGCCCACGGCGACAATCCGCGGCAGATCGAGACGAAGCTGCAGGGTTATTTCGCATGAGGAGGAAGCGGCACGAGGAGCACCTCAACCATGAGGCATGGGCGATTCCCTATGCGGATCTGATGACCCTGCTGCTGGCCTTCTTCGTGGTGATGTATGCCGTGTCGGTGGTCAACCAGGGCAAGTTCCGGGTGATGTCCGCCTCGATGATGGAGGCGTTCAACGGGAAAGACGGGGTGATCGTGTCGCCGACGCCGGGCACGTCGCCGGTGCCCTCGCCGCTGCGGCTTCCCGCGACGTACAGTGTGCCGACGGTGCCGATCAGCGTGCCGATGCCGCATCCTCACCTCTCCGTGCAGCCGGCGCTCAGCCATGCAGACCAGCCGACCGCGCTGGAGCGCATCGAGGATCAGGTGCGACGGGTGTTGCAGCCGCTGATCGACAAGAAGCTGGTGATCCTGCGGCGCACGCCGGACCGGCTGGAAATCGAAATCCGCACCGACATCCTGTTTCCCAGCGGCGTGGCCAACTTGTCGACTCCGGCCAACCAGGTGCTGCTCGACCTGGCCTCGACCCTGGCGCCATTTCCGAACCCGCTGCGGGTGGAGGGGTTCACCGACAACGTGCCGATCGACACACCCCAGTACCCGTCCAACTGGGAGCTGTCGGCGGCGCGCGCAGCCACCGTGGCTCGCCTGTTTGCCGGGCATGGGGTCAAGCCGGACCGGCTCGGTATTGTGGGCTGGGGCGAAGTGCGGCCGGTCGCCGACAATGCCACGAAAGAAGGCCGCAACCACAACCGGCGGGTGCTGGTGGTGGTGATGAACGACCAGAACACGCCCGATGCTGTCCGCGGCGATCCCGGGCGACTCGGCGAGCCCGGCCACGATACGGACGCGCCGCTGGGCAGGACGGCAGCCACGGCAGGATCGTTGCCGGCGACCAGACCCGCGCAGGCTGACTCCGCCCCCGCCGCCGCAGCGGCGGGAGCCGCCGAAAGCGATGCCAGGCTGGTCGCGGAACCGCCAGCGGACACGACCGGTCGCGGTCCATGAGCCATCTCCCTCACCCCCATCTTCCGCAGGAGCCCCGTGCATGAACGCAGCGACCGAGATGCTTGCCGGTACCGCGGCACAGTGCTGGCTTTCCTTCCGCCTCGATGGCCAGCTCTATGCGGCGCCGCTGGTCCGGGTCAGGGAGGTGATCCGTCCCGGTGCGATCACCCCGGTACCCGGTGCCGCGCCGGATCTGCTCGGCGTGCGGCACTTGCGCGGGCGCATCGTGCCGGTGATGGACGGTCGTCGCCGGCTCGGGCTCGCCGTGCGCGATGATGCGGATGAGGAAGTGCGCATCGTCATGCTCGGCCACGGCCCGCATCTGGTTGGCCTGCGCGTGGATGCCGTCGGCGAATTGCTGATCTCCTCCGACGAGGCGCTGTCCGCTCCGCCGCCGAACCGCACGCAGCGGGACGACGATCCGGTGCAGGCTGTGCTCGAATCCCGGGGCAGCTTCGTCGCGCTGCTCGATGTGTGCCGGCTCTGCCGGTTGCCGGCCGACGCGGGCGCGCACTGAGCTTCGCCAGCCACTACCATTGCCACCGCACGCTGATGTGTCGAAGCCGGTGATCGCCGGCTTGCGGATCGTCGAATGACTGTGTCGCGGCTGGCAGCACCGGTCGGCTCCCGGCCGGTCGATGACCCGATGCCGGATCCGTCGGCGTGCCGGTCACTGCCTGAAATGGAACTCGCCATGGTTACCCCCGATCCTGTCGCGCCTGCCGCCCTCCCGGCGCACCCGACATCAACGCGTCAGCGGCGGCAGCGCTGGCTGCTGATGTTCGGTGCGCTGATCCTGCTCGGCGCAGGAATCGGCCTGCGCGGTCCCACGCCCTCGGACGAACCACGCTTCGCGCTGGTGGCGCACCAGATGGTCGAATCGGGCAACTGGCTGATACCCCACCGGGGTACCGACTGGTACGCGGACAAGCCGCCGACGTTCATGGCGATGCAGGCGTTTTCGTATGTGGTGACGGGCAACTGGTGGATTGCGTTCCTGCTGCCTTCGCTGCTCGCCTCGCTGGGTACCCTCTGGCTGATCTACGACCTGGCGCGCCGGTTCTGGGGCCACCGCGTCGGCATGTATGCCGCGCTGGGCCTGTTGTGCACGGTGCAGTTCGTGTTTCAGGCCAAGCGCGGACAGATCGACCCCACGGTGACTTTTTTCATCACCCTGGCGAACTACGGGCTGCTGCGACATTTCCTGTCCGGGCCGGATTGGCGGGCGTTCTGGCTGGGCTGCTTCGCGGCCGGACTGGGCATCATCACGAAAGGGGTCGGGTTCCTCGCGTTCCTGATGTTCCTGCCGTGGGTGTACGCGTGCCGCCACCAGTGGCCGCATGCAGCGGATGCGCGGGGCAGCCAAGCGCGATGGCTGGGCGGATTCGTCGCGTTCATGGCGGCCATCGCGCTGTGGATCGTGCCGCTGATGCTTTATGTGCATGCGCACGACAATGCGACCACCCGCGCCTACCTCGAGGACATCTTCCTCAATCAGACCGTGCATCGTTATGTGCACCCGTGGAACAGCTTCAACCCACCGTGGTTCTATCTCGAGGTGATCTTCACTTCGTGGCTTCCGTTGAGCCTGGCCCTGCCTGCGATTGCGCCGGCATGGTGGCGGCGGCTGCGCGAGCGCGATGCGCGTTTTCTGCTGCCCCTGGTCTGGGTCGTGCTGATGATCGTCTTCTTCAGCCTGACCCGGGCCAAGCGGGATGTCTACATCATGCCGGCGCTTCCCATGCTGGCGCTGTGCGCGGCGCCCTTCCTGGAGGATGCCTTGCAACGACGCTGGCTGCAGTGGGCCGTCGCCGGCTTCATGACGGTACTCGCCGTCATGCTGCTGGGTGCGGGCGTGGACGCCCTGCTGTTCAGGCCCGCGTTCGCGGCGCGGCTGGTCGCCTCGCATCAACTGGGCGATGACGCCACGTCGCTCTGGTTCATGCTGATCGTGGCGGGGGCGCTTGCCCTGCTGTGCGTCGCGGTTTTCAGGTTGCGACGCGCGGGCCTGGCCGCGCTTTGCGGCCTTGCCGCGATCTGGATGACGTGGGGACTGTGGGGTGCCCCTGTGCTGGCGAAGGCAGGTTCGCCGGCAAGGGTGGTGCGGCGTGTCGAATCGGCCATCGGGCCGCAGGCCACGCTGGCGGTGGTCGCATGGAAGGAGGAGATCCCCCTGGCATTTTCCCGCCGGGTGAAGGACTTCGGTTTCGAGCGGCCGTGGCACCAGCAACTGGCGCGCGCGATCGTTTGGCAACGAGGCGATCCCGCCCATCGCTGGGTGCTGATCATGGCCGATGTCATGGCGCCATGCGTGAATCGCGCCGATGCCCAGGACATGGGCGTGACCAGCGGGCAGGACTGGCAGCTGTTCCGCTTCGACGCTGTTGCACCCGCTTGCCGCTCCGGCGACGTACCCAGAGGCAAGGTCGAGGATTGGGGCGGTCGCGATTATCTCCATTGAAAAGGCGCTGCCCGCGCTGATCGGTCGGGGCGCGGTGCGGATGTCGCTACGGATCCTCTTCCGCTGCGTCGTAGACGCAGGCCAGCACCGATGCGGCGGCGGCATACAGCAGTGCGGGTACGTCCTCGCGCAGCCGCAGGCCGGCCAGCAGCGCGGCGATCTGCGGGTCGTGATGCAGTGGAATGCCCAGCGAACGGGCGCGGGCCAGCAAGCTGTCCAGCGATTCGGCCGGCATCGGCTTGATCTCGTTCGCGCCGCCGGCCAGCCGCAGGCTGACCTTGCGCTGGGCCGGCGGCGGCATGTTCATGCCGTCGCCTGCAACAGCAGGGCGCTGTGCCGACCCGAGGGTTGCGGCAGGCCGACCTGGCAGCTGAGCTGGTCGAGCAGTACGCCGCATGCGGACAGGCGGTGGCGCAGCGGCGTGAATTGACGTTCCAGACGCTGTGCGGTCATGGCGGTTTCAGCCCACAGCCGCACCGACAGGCGCAGATCGCGCAGTTGCAATTCACCCTGCACCGGACCGAGCGCCGGCAGGTCCAGCGCAAAACCCAGGGTCCAGCCATGGCCGCCATGGCCGCCATCGTCGGCATCGGTGATGTATTCGAGCTGCAACTGCAGCACATCGTGGCCGCCGTCGCCCTGCAGCGGTATCTCGATCATCCAGGCCGGCAGGGTGCTTGCTTCCAGTTGGACAATTTCCACCCGTGCCAGCGCGGCCTTCACGTCGCCATGCAGGCGATCCAGCAGCGGGGCCACGCTTTCGCTGTCCGTGAACAGCGGCAACGGTAATCGCGCCTGTGCCTGCAGGCCGCGTTGCAGCAGCGGCGGTGCCGTGTCGGTACGGCCTGAAGCCGATGCTGCCGAGGGCCGCTGCTCGAGCAGGCCGAACAGCCGCAGCAGCGCGCCTTTCCAGTCCTGCTCGACCAGCGCCGACAAGTCGCCTTGGGGCTGCGCCAGCTGCGATTCGAAAAACAGGCCGCTGCGGCTGATCGCCATGCGCAAGCCTTCGCCCTGCGTGATTTCCACGGGCGTGCTCATGCCGTTCTCGAGCATGGCCAGCGCGGCGCGCAGCTGCGGTGGCAGCTGGCGCACCATGGGGCGCTGGGCCAGGCTGTCGAGCGTGGACAGCAATGGCGCATAGCCGTTCTGTTGCGGCAGGCGTTCGCGCAGGGCGCGCTGGAACGTCGCGTCGGCGGGGGAGGGGGTGAGCTGCTCCAGCTGTGGCTGGGCGCCCAGGCTCAACACCCGCACCTGGAACTGCGCCGGCAACGGATTGCCGGGGATCGCGGTCTCCACGGTCAATGCACCGATCTGCAACACCAGCATGCCCTGCGGGTTGACTCCCAACGGTCGCGCCGACAACACCGTGCCGATGCGCCAGCTCTGCGCGCTGGTGCCGGCGGCGGCGCCGGCCCAGGTGAGGGCAGCGAGGCTGGTGGGTTGGATGATCAACGGGAATTCCTGCGCCGGTTCGCCTGCGTGGGGTTTGAAATGGGTTCGTCCTGAGACGGCTATCGGCCGTGCGCGTGCCGACTTGAGGGATTTCGCAAGAGTTGCGGACGGCCCGTTGGAATCGGGAGGAGCGCGCTTGCGCGCGATGGCTCTTTGCCAACGTTCGGACAAAAGCATCGCGCGCAAGCGCGCTCCTACACACATAAGTGCCGAGAGCCGGATTGTTCGGGCAGCCCTAAAGCGATCGCCACGGCGGCCGATATGCCGTTTGTCAGCGCAGATTGCGCAAGCGGGGTTGCGGTATGGCCGGCAAACGGGCGACTGGGAAACAAGGTGCTTGCAGCCTGCCGCAAGCGGCAGGGCCGGACATGCTGCAGCTTGCGCCGGCGGCGACCGCGGCGGAGCCCGCAGCGGATGGTGCCATGTCCGCAGGGCCGCAGCCGGTCGTGGTGACGCTGCCGGCGGATTGCCGGATGGCGGCCCAGGCGCACTTGCTGCAGGAATTGCTGGCGGCCCTGGATGCCTGCGCGATCGATCTGGACGGTCGCGCGGTGGAGCGCGTGGATACCGCGGCCTTGCAGTTGCTGACGTTGTTCAAGCGTGAAGTGGATGCGCGCGGCGTCGCGCTGAACTGGATGGGAGCGAGCGTAGCGCTTGATGAGGCGGCAGGCCTGCTGGGTCTGGCGAAGACATTGGAATTGCCGGCCGCCGTGCCGGCCTGACACGAGGTGGCAGCATGGCAAGGATTCTTGCAGTGGACGATTCGGTCTCGATGCGCGGCATGGTGGCTTTCACCCTGCGCGGTGCCGGGCATGAGGTGACCGAGGCCGAAGACGGCCAGCTCGCGCTGGATGCGGCACGCGGCAGCACCTTCGACCTGGTGCTGGCCGACGTCAACATGCCGGTGATGGACGGCATCGCGATGGTGCGCGAACTGCGCACGATGGCCCAGTACCAGGGCGTGCCGATCCTGATGCTGACCACTGAGTCGCATACCGACAAGAAGATGGAAGGCAAGGCGGCGGGCGCCACCGGCTGGCTGGTCAAGCCGTTCGACCCGGATCAGCTGCTGGCTACCGTCAAGCGCGTGCTGGGATAAATCGCATGGCCAGCGTCGGCGTCGCGCAGTTTCATCAGGTCTTTTTCGATGAGAGTCTGGAAGGACTCGATGCGATGGAGTCGTCGCTGCTGGCGCTCGACGAGGGCGGCGACAGCGAACTGGTGAACACGATCTTCCGCGCCGCGCACTCGATCAAGGGCGGTTCGGCGACGTTCGGGTTTCCCGAGATGGCGGCCTTCACGCACGAGGCGGAGTCGCTGCTGGACGAATTGCGCGACGGTCGCCGCGCGATCGACGGTGCGATCGTGGAACTGCTGCTGCGCACGGTCGATTGCCTGCGCGGCATGTTCGCACGGGCGCAGTCCGGCCAGCCGCTGAACAGCGCCGAGGCCGAATCGCTGCGCGAGCAGATGGCCGCCGCGCTGGGGCGCAAGATCGAGCCGAAGGCGGCGCCATCGCGCCGCGCGGGCGATCATGCCGATGCATGGCGGATCGATTTCTGTCCGCACGAGGGAATGCTGGCCGGCGGCAACGATCCGCTGCGGCTGTTTCGCGAACTGGCCGCATTGGGCGAGATGCAGGTGCAGCCTTTGCTCGATCGGCTGCCGCCGCTGGCGGCGCTGAAACCGGCCGCATGCCATCTGGGCTGGGTGCTGGAATTGCGCGGGCAGGTAACCCGCGACCAGGTCGCCGCGGTGTTCGACTGGGTCGAGGACGAATGCGAGCTGACGATCGAGCCGCTGCACGTCGTGGCCGATGAGCCGGCTCCGGCTGCAGCCGTGCCGGCGGGCAAGCCCCCGGCCGCCGCGACCGTGCACAGCGCCGAGTCCGGTTCGGTGCGGGTGTCGATCGACAAGATCGACGGCCTGATCGACCTGGTCGGCGAACTGGTCATCACGCAGTCGATGCTCGATCAGTTCCGCGAGGAGTTCGATAGCGCGAAGCTGGCGCTGCTTCAGCAGGGGCTGACCCAGCTGGCGCGCCACACGCGCGAACTGCAGGAGAGCGTGATGGGCGTGCGCATGCTGCCGATCGGCTCGGTCTTCAACCGTTTCCCGCGCCTGGTGCGCGACCTCACCCAGAAACTCGGCAAGCAGGTGAAACTCGAGCTGGTCGGCGAGCAGACCGAGCTGGACAAGACCGTGCTGGAGAAAATCGGCGACCCGCTGGTGCACCTGGTGCGCAATGCGATCGACCATGGCCTGGAGATGCCCGATCGCCGCCGTGCCGCCGGCAAGAGCGACACCGGTTCGCTGCGGCTGGAGGCCTTTCATCGCGGCGGCAACATCGTGGTCGAGGTCAGTGACGACGGCGCCGGCCTCAATCGCGAGGCGATCGTGGCGAAGGCACTGCAGCGCGGGCTGATCGCCTCGGGCGACCAGCTCAGCGACGAGCAGGTGGCCGAGCTGATCTTCCAGCCGGGGTTTTCCACCGCGGCGGTTGCCACCGACCTTTCCGGTCGCGGCGTGGGCATGGATGTGGTCCGCCGCAACGTGTCCGACCTGGGCGGTGCCGTCGCCATCCGCAGCCGTCCCGGGCACGGCACGGTGTTCACCATCACCTTGCCGCTGACGCTGGCGATCATCGACGGACTGACCGCGGCGGTCGGCAGCGAGCATTACATCGTGCCGCTGGTGTCGATCATCGAATCGGTCCAGGCCAAGCCCGAGGCCGTCCACCGCGTGACGGGCGGCGGCGAACTGTTCCGTTTCCGCGACGAATATCTGCCGGTGCTGCGCCTGCACCAGCTGTTCGGCTGCACCGGCGCGCAGGCCGTCATCGAGGAAGGCCTGCTGATCGTGGTCGAAGGCGACGGGGCGCGGGCGGCGTTGCTGGTGGATGGGCTGATCGGTCAGCAGCAGGCCGTGGTGAAGTCGCTGGAGGCCAATTACCGGCGTGTCGGCGGAATCTCCGGCGCCACCATCCTGGCCGATGGCTCGGTGGCATTGATCGTGGATGTGGCCGGGCTGATCCGGCTGCAGAGCCGCAGCAAGGCGGCCTGACAATACGAAGGGCAGCTCGAATAACCCCGATTTGTAGGAACTCGAATAACCCCGATTTGTAGGAGCGCGCTTGCGCGCGATGCTTTTGGCCTGGAGTGGAGCAAAAGCATCGCACGCAAGCGCGCACCTACGAGTGCCAGGAACACGGCTATTCGAGAATCCCTTCAAGAATCGGTCGCGGCAGCCGATAGCCGGATAACGGTACTCGTACAACGAACGGCAGGCCGCGCGCCCTGCCAGTGGAAAGCCCATGAGCCAGTCAGCCAACCCTGCGTCCGAACCCGTCGTCAATGCGCCCGCCATGACCCAGTACCTTGCGGTGAATCTGGCGCACGAGGAATACGCGATCGACCTGCTCGCCGTCCGCGAGATTCGTGCCTGGACCCCGGTGACCCGCATTCCGCAGGCGCCGTCCTACGTGATGGGTGTGCTGAACCTGCGCGGCGCGATCGTGCCGGTGCTGGATCTGCGGCTGCGCTTCGGGCTGGTGCGCGAGGAATACAGCGCCACCACGGTCACCGTGATCATCACCGTGGCCGGCCGCCTGTTCGGCGCCGTGGTGGACGGCGTCTCGGACGTGCTCGACGTCAGCGCCAGCGACGTGCGGCCGGTGCCGGACATGGGCATCGCCGTGGATACCGAATATCTCAAGGGGCTGACCTCGGTCGCCGAGCGCATGGTGCTGCTCCTAGACGTGGACAAACTATTGCAGCCGCAGGACGCGCAGATGCTGGAGGCCGCCCTGCCGGCGGCCACCGATGTACGAGCCGTGGCCTGATACGAGCCGACCTGACAGGAAACCTCATGAAAATGCCCAAGTTCAAGATTCCCTCCTTTACGGTCCGCAATCGCCTGCGCATCGTGCTCGGCATGCAGGTGCTGATGCTGATCGTGGGTGCCGTGCTCGGCATCGGCGGCATGCAGATGCAGGATAAGGCGATGAGCCACATGTACCAGGGCAATGTCGTGCCGGCTCAAATGGCCTCGCAGATCCAGCAGCGCGGGCTGATGGCATTCATCACCCTGGGCGAGGCCGCCAACCTGCTCGGCAAGCCCGACCAGCTGAAGCAGAAGATGGCCGAGTACACCAAGTACGAGACCGAGCTGGGGACGATGGAGAAGCAGTTCGCCGGTCTCGCCAAGAGCCCGCAGGTGGAGAAGGAGTACAAGAACTACCTCGCCACCAACGACGACTACCAGAGCGCCAAGAAGGACATGCTTGACGCCATCAAGCAGGCCGATCCGTCGGCCAACGACGTGCTGGAGATGGAAGTGCGCCCGCTGCTGATGCAGCGCCAGGATGCGGCGAGGAAAGTGATCGCGCTGTTGCGCGACGACGCGAACAACATCTACACCAGCCAGGTCCGACTCTTCAAGCTGATCCGCCTGGTGTGCATCGCGGGGATGTTGCTGGGGCTGGCCTTCGTGCTGACGCTGGCGATCCTGCTGAGCCGTTCGATCCTGCGGACGCTCAAGTATGCCGGCCGCATCGCCCACGGGATCGCCGAGGGCAAGCTCGGTCACGACATCCAGGTGAAGAGCGACGACGAACTGGGCCAGCTGCTCGAGGCGTTCCGCACGATGGACGAACGCCTTTCGATGATCGTCGGCGAGGTGCGTCACGGTTCCGGCGCGGTCAGTACGGCAGCCCAGCAGATCGCCCGCGGCAACGACGACCTCAGCCAGCGCACGCAGGAGCAGGCGTCGAGCCTGGAGGAAACCGCCTCGTCGATGGAGCAGATGACCTCCACCGTGAAGCAGAACGCCGAGAACGCCAGCCACGCGAACCAGCTGGCCCGCGGCGCGCGCGACCAGGCCGAGCGCGGCGGCGAAGTGGCGGCGCAGGCGGTCAAGGCGATGGGCGAGATCAATGCCTCCAGCCGCAAGATCGCCGATATCGTGGGGCTGATCCAGGAAATCGCGTTCCAGACCAACCTGCTGGCGCTGAACGCCGCGGTGGAGGCGGCGCGGGCCGGCGAGCAGGGCCGCGGTTTCGCGGTGGTGGCCACCGAGGTGCGCAGTCTGGCCCAGCGCAGCGCCGGTGCCGCCAAGGAGATCAAGGGCCTGATCGAGGACAGCGCGGAGAAGGTGCGCGGCGGCACGGCGCTAGTCGATCAGTCCGGCAAGGCGCTGGCCGAGATCGTCGACAGCGTGAAGAAGGTGACCGACATCGTCGCCGAGATCGCCGCGGCCAGCCAGGAGCAATCGTCCGGCATCGACCAGGTCAACAATGCCGTGATGCAGATGGACGAAATGACCCAGCAGAATGCCGCGCTGGTCGAGGAAGCCGCCGCCGCCGCCCGTTCGATGCAGGAGCAGGCGGACGAGCTGACCCAGCAGGTCGGGTTCTTCCAGCTGAACGACGCCGCCGCTGCCGCGGCACCGGCCAGCGCCGTAAACCGGCAGCAGGCAGCGGTTGCCGAAACCGCCGCCGTACTGGCCACGATCCGCAAGAGCCGGCCGGCGGTTCGTGCCGAGGAGCGCGCCGAGGCCGCCGCCGATGCCGGTGCGTGGAAGGAATTCTGATTCGATGAATGCGTCCGTCATGCACGACGAACAGGTCGCCATGGCGGGCGCGAACGGGCCGCTGCTCGGCGATGCCGATTTCCAGTTCCTGCGCCGCTACGTGCACGAGCAGTGCGGCATCGCGCTGAGCGATCAGAAACGTCAGCTGGTGCAGGGCCGTCTGCTGCGGCGACTGCGCGCGCTCGGGCTGCAGGACTTCGGCGGTTATTGCGATCTGCTGCGACGCGACCCGGCGAGCGAGCTGGGCGAGCTCGCCAGCGTGATCAGCACCAACGTCACTGCGTTTTTCCGCGAAGTGCACCACTACGACCTGCTGGTCGACGAACTGCTGCCGCGCTGGCTGGCGCACAAGCGCCGTGATGCGGATCGCCTGCGGATCTGGTCCGCGGGCTGCTCCACCGGCGAGGAGCCGTATGCGCTGGCGATGGTGCTGGCCGAGGCACTGGAGCGTACCGGCAGCAAGCTGGATGCGAAGATTCTCGCCACCGATCTGTCGCCGCAGGCACTGGAGGGCGCACGCAAGGGTGTCTACCCGCTGGAGCGGCTGACCGGCGTCGATCCGCAGCGGCGCCAGCGCTGGTTCCTGCGCGGCGAGGGCGACTTCGACGGGCTGGCCTGCGTGCATCCGCGGCTGCGCGAACTGGTCAGCATCCTGCCCCTGAACCTGCTGCACGAGTGGCCGATGCAGGGGCCGTTCGATGCGATCTTCTGCCGCAACGTGGTGATCTATTTCGACCAGCCGACCAAGCGTCGCCTGTTCCAGCGTTATGCCGCGCTGCTGCCCGTCGGCGGTTACCTGTTCCTCGGCCACTCCGAGTCGATGCATGGACTTTCCGACGATTTCGAGCTGATCGGCCGTACGGTCTACAGGAAGCGCGCATGAGTGCCGTGGTCGCCGCCAGTGCAGCGGTACCAGGCCTCGATACGGTGCTGCCGGGCTTCGAACACCTGCGGCGGTTCTGGGATCCGGCGCTGAATTGCGTTTCGGTGAAGGTGCTGCCGGGCGAGTTCTACGTGAGCACCCAGGCGGAGATGATTTCCACCGTGCTCGGCTCCTGTGTCTCGGCATGCATCTTCGATCGGCGCCGGTGCATCGGCGGCATGAATCACTTCATGCTGCCCGAGCCGCTGAACGAGCGAACCGGCGCGCGTCCGGGCGAGGCGGATGCCTGGACCGCCACGGTGGGCCGCGCGACGCGCTACGGCATCGATGCGATGGAGCATCTGCTCAACGCGATTTTCAAGGCCGGTGGCCAGCGCGCGGATCTGGAAGTGAAGATCTTTGGCGGCGGTCGCGTGCTGGCGCAGATGACCGACGTCGGCCAGCGCAACATCGAATTTGTGCAGCGCTACATCGCCACCGAGCGGCTGAACCTGAGTGCGTCCGATCTCGGCGACGTATATCCGCGCCAGGTGCAGTTCTTTCCGGCGACCGGCAAGGCGCGCGTGCGACTGCTGCGCCGCCGTACCGACGTGGTGCTGGTCGATGACGAGCGGCAGTACCTCAAGCGTTTGGCGACGAGTCCGATAACAGGAGAGGTGGAGCTGTTCTAGTGCGGATGGGCCTGCTTGGATGAGCTTGCGGCCGTGGGGCGTTGGAAACCCGCCGTACCCGCTGCAGTTCGTCGGCACAGGCCGTTGGTGCAAGTGGGCAGACCGCCCCCACGACCCGAGTCCCATCTGTTTCACCACCATGGCAAAGCGAGACCGAAGGCAATGGATAGAGTGCGTGTTCTGGTAGTCGACGATTCCGCACTGGTGCGCAAGATGCTGTCCGCCATGCTTGCCGGCGACCCGGCGATCGAGGTTGTCGGCACGGCCGCCGACCCGCTGATCGCGCGCGAGAAGATCAAGCAGCTCAACCCCGACGTGCTCACCCTGGATGTCGAGATGCCGCGCATGGACGGCCTCACCTTTCTCGAGAACCTGATGCGGTTGCGGCCGATGCCGGTGGTGATGGTGTCCTCGCTGACCTCGCAGGGAGCCGAGGTGACGCTGCGCGCGCTGGAACTGGGTGCCGTGGATTTCTTCACCAAACCCGGCAGCGATCTGGCCGGCAGTTTCGCCGCGAGCGCCGAGGAAATCTGCGCGAAGGTCAGGATGGCGGCACGCGCGCGGCCGAAGGCGCGCACGACGGTGCGCAAGCTGGATGTGGCGCCGCGGCTTTCCGCCGATGCGGTGCTGCCGCTGGCACGGACGCCCGGTTCGCGCGGCGGCAGCCCGATCATCGCGATCGGTGCGTCCACCGGCGGTACCGAGGCGATCCGCGTGGTGCTGGAGGCGATGCCGCCGGATGCGCCGCCGATCGTGATCACCCAGCACATCCCCGCCGCCTTTAGCGGCCCGTTCGCCGAACGCATGAACAAGTGCTCGGCGATGCGCGTCTGCGAGGCGAGCGACGGCCAGCCGATCCAGCAGGGGCATGCCTACATCGCCCCCGGCGGCGAGCATCTGCTGGTGATGTGGGACGGCGCCAAGCCGGTGTGCCGACTGCACGACGGCCCGGCAGTGAACCGGCACAAGCCGAGCGTGGACGTGCTGTTCCGCTCGATGGCGGCCAGCGTCGGCGCCGCCACGGTGGCGGCGCTGCTCACTGGCATGGGCGACGACGGCGCGCGCGGGCTGGCCGAATTGCATGCGGCCGGCGCCGCCACGCTGGTGCAGGACGAAGAAAGCTCGGTGGTCTGGGGCATGCCCGGCGCCGCCTGGAAGCTGGGAGCGGCGCGCGAAATGCTGCCGCTGGATCAAATTGCTGCGCGCTTGCTGATGCTTGCGCGGCAGCTCCAAGCCGGCGCCTTGCGCGCCTGACCGACGGATACTGGCCATGACAGTCATCGATCGCATTTTTCACTTCGCCTTTGCGCGCCGCCCCCTGTATGGCTGGCTTGCCAGCACCGCGTGCCTGCTGCTCGCGTTGCTGTGGCCGGTGCCGTGGCTGGCGCCAGTCCTGGTGATCGCATTGACGGTCGTGTGGATATTCGAGAGCAGGCACCGCATGGAGCCGGCACCCGCGGCGCTGGAACGCGACAGCGCGCCGGTGCGCGAGGCGCTGGAGGACGTGCGCAGCGCACTGGTCGACGAACTCGGTCATGCGACCCGCGAGCTGCATCAGGGGCTGGACCTGCTACGCGATGCGGTGTCCGAACTGGGCGGCGGCTTCGACGGCCTGTCGCAGAAGACCGGCCTGCAGCAGTCGCTGCTCAAGCAGATCATCGAGGCGCAGAGCGGCGGCGTATCGGTGCAGGATTTCGCCGCCCGTACCGGCGACCTGCTGCAGCACTTCGTGGGCATGATCGTGCAGATGTCGCGCGAGAGCCTGCGCATCGTCTATCGCATCGACGGCATGGCCAGGGAGATGGATGCGGTGTTCGGCTTGCTGAAGAACGTCAACACGATCGCCGAGGAAACCAACCTGCTGGCGCTCAATGCGGCGATCGAGGCGGCGCGTGCCGGCGAATCCGGTCGCGGGTTCGCCGTGGTGGCCGGCGAGATCCGCAACCTGGCCAGCAACTCCAACCAGTTCAACGTGCAGATCGGCAGCCATGTCGAGCGCGCGCGCGCCGCGATGGAGCA
>Ga0307377_10004123_pt1 | contig 15997 bp, 12 predicted proteins | sample TR3MG_FD_202535 | JGI IMG/M metagenome (GOLD analysis project Ga0307377, IMG submission 202535) | Soil microbial communities from Risofladan, Vaasa, Finland - TR-3 | ecosystem: Environmental > Terrestrial > Soil > Coastal area > Acid sulfate soil | place: Finland: Risofladan, Vaasa | collected... | reverse complement strand
CGATAGCAGCTTTAGCTAAGGGCTCTGTTTGAACAAACCACTGGAGGCTGACCTTGGGTTCAACCATCGTCTGGCAACGACAACAATGTCCTACCGAATGAGAGTAAGGCTCGATTTTCTCCAGAAGTTTTTTGTCTTCCAGGTCGGCTAATACCTTATCTCGACAGGCAAACCTTTCCAGTCCTTGATACGGTCCGGCATTCTCGTTCATGGTAGCATCGGTGTGCATGATATTTACCAGTGGCAAATTATGTCTCTGGGCTACTTCAAAGTCCGTGGGGTCATGAGCTGGAGTTATCTTCAATGCACCGGTGCCGAAAGAAGTATCAACGGCATCATCAGCGATTATGAGAATTTCTTTATCTATAATAGGAAGGATGACACTTTTGCCCACAAGATTCTTGTAGCGCTCATCTTCAGAATTCACAGCCACAGCCGTGTCACCGAGGAAGGTTTCCGGTCGGGTAGTAGCGACGGTGACGAAGCCCTCACTTTGAGTTAAGGGATAGCGAATATAGTAAAGATGCCCCATGACATCCTTATGCACTACCTCGAGGTCGGAGAGGGCAGTTTGACAGCGGGGGCACCAGTTTATCATTCGCTCCCCACGATAGATTAACCCCTTGTTGTACAAACGGACAAAAGCGGTACGGACTGCTTTGCTCGGACCTTCATCCAGGGTGAATTTCTCCCTGGTCCAATCGCAGGATGCTCCCAATAGCTGATGCTGACGCCTAATGTCCTCTCTGCTCTTATCAGCCCATTCCCAGGTTAACTTTATGAATTTTTCCCTGCCAATCTCCTCCTTAGTTTGCCCCTGTTTAGCCAGTTGCTGCTCCACAACTACTTGTGTGGCAATGCCGGCGTGGTCAGTTCCCGGCAACCATAACGTGGGTTCCCCCCTCATCCTGTGCCACCTGACCATAATATCTTCCAGCGTCGCGGTCAGAGCATGTCCCAGGTGGAGTTCACCGGTAACATTAGGAGGCGGCATGATAATGACAAAAGGCTTCTTCTTGTGGTCTATCTTAGGAGAAAAGTAGCCCTGCTTGAGCCAGAAATCATACCACTTCTGTTCTATCTTGCCTGGCTCATAGGCTTTAGGTATTTCGGACATTGCTAATGACTATTTCAAACTATTTTGAGGGAATAGCACCTCATTGGTTCAATGACTTCGATTATTAACTTATCCCCCGGTTGAAGCTCAGGATGTGCTTTGAACCAGCCTGACAAGCCTTTATGAAGCCAAGCCCCCGAAGCAGGCGCAGTGCCAAATCCGCATTCAATTTGGCCGATGTCAGTCTCTAATTCGAGCGTCGTCTTGGAGACCGGGAACAAATATTTCTTTGCGGCGGGGATATAAATGGAATAGGACTCTATGTAGGAACTTCTTAGCTTGACCTCAAGGGTTTGTATTTGTGGTGTTTCCTCCCTCTTGCCCAGGAGCTCCACCACCCTATCCAAGATCTTGTCCGCCACCTCTCGTTTCGGCATAAGAGGCAAGATATCAACTTTACCTTCTCGGTCAATTATGGTTACTCGATTGGTGTCAGTGCCGAACCCACTATCGGTGGCCGTAATATCATTAGCCACGATAAAGTCGAGTCCCTTTTGCTTTAGCTTCTGTTTAGCATTTTCCACCAGGTTGCTGCTCTCAGCAGCGAAGCCTACTTTAATGAAATTTCCTTTGACACTGCCTAGAATGTCCGGGGTGCATTCCATCTCTAAGGTTAACCCCGCTTCTCCTTTTTTAATCTTATCTTTGGCCGTTTTTGTCGGGCGATAGTCAGCTACGGCCGCTGCCATGATGAGGACGTCAGCCTGGGGAGCTGCATTCTCTACCGCTCGACACATTTCCTGCGCCGTGCCGACCTTGATGACGTCAATGCATACGGGCTCGGGTAATGAGGTGGGTGCTGTAACCAGTGCTACTTTAGCTCCCCGGTCACGGGCTGCTTCAGCCAGAGCATAGCCCATTTTCCCCGAGGAGCGGTTGCTGATGTAGCGAACCGGGTCGATAGGCTCTTGGGTACCACCTGCTGTAACTACGATATGTTTGTCGGCCAGGTCTCCACTCCTCCCCAGCATCTGGCAGATGTTGCCCATAATATCATAGATATCAGCCAGTCGGCCCAGACCTTCTTTACCCGAGGCTAACCGGCCCGTGGCTGGACCAATAATCGCAAAGCCGCGAGCTTCGAGCCTGGACAAATTATCCTGGGTGGCTGGATTATTATACATATTGGTTTCCATAGCTGGGGCAATAAGCACCGGCGCCTTGGTAGCCAGAACCGTGCAGCATAGCATGTCGTCAGCAATGCCAGCAGCCAGTTTGGCAATGATATTAGCTGTAGCGGGAGCGATAACTACTATATCAGCAGCTTTCGCCAGAGAGATATGTTCAATGCTGAATTCTGAAGCCAAATCAAACATTTTGGTAACTACGGATCTACCGGTAATGGCCCAGAAGGTAATCGGTGATATGAACTCGATGGCTTCTTTAGTCATAATTACATTCACCTTCGCTCCTGCCTGAGTTAGCTGGCTGGCAATCTCTGCTGCTTTGTAGGCAGCAATGCTACCTGTTATCCCTAAAATTATCGTTTTGTTGCCAAGCATTACTGTTCCTTGTTCATTTCATAAATGAGGCGCAGTCCAATTAAGGTTAAATCGGGATTTATTACGTCTATGGCTGCTATCTCTTCGGCAAAGGGGTAAGCCTGACCACCGGTAGCTACCACCTTTGCTTTGCTTCCCAATTCCTGTTGTATTCGACGAATCATGCCTTCAATAAGCTCAATGTAACCAAATATTATACCCGATTGCATAGCAGAGATAGTATTTCTGCCGATGACTTGCTTGGGATGGATTAGTTCTATTCGAGGGAGCGCAGCAGTACGAGTGAATAAAGCTTCAGTAGCTATGATAATGCCCGGGGCAATAGCGCCGCCAAGATAATCACCTTCCTTTGAAACAACGTCGAAAGTGGTAGCAGTGCCAAGGTCAATAATTATCAACGGTTTTCCGTAGAGGTTCTGGGCAGCCACGGCGTTGACCACGCGGTCAGGACCGACCTCACGAGGATTATCCACAGAGATACTCATGCCTGTCTTAACACCAGCTTCGACCACTAAAGGTTTGGTATTTAGATATTTCCTGCACAGTTCCTCGAATGTATACAACAGCGGTGGCACGACACCGCATAATACTACTCCGGTAATCTTTGAAGGCAAAACCTTTTTCCGCTCCATAAGGTTGAGCACCACTCCACCATACTCGTCTGAAGTGCGATGAATGCCGGTAGCCAAATTCCAGGTAGCTTTTAGCTTGTCGCCGTCAAACACCCCCAGCTTAATATTTGTGTTCCCGATATCAATGACTAATAACATCGTTTCTTAGCTTTATCTTTACCCCCACCCTACCAAATCTGTAGTTGCCTGATTTATCGGGCAACTATAGGTTTAAACTTAAACAGACTCATGACCTGAGTATAGCATTACTAGCTAATCCGTGCTACTATCGAAGCCCCAGGTTAAAAAGCCGGGCATTAGCTAGAAGTATGCTTTTCGCCACCCTCTCCTTCCAAGTCTTGTAACTTCTTGACCATCGCCTGCCAGTGTGTACCCTGCCAGTAGATACGATGGCAAGCGGGACATTCCATATATTGAGTTTGAGTTTCAAGAACGCGAGGGGGAACCAGATTTTGCACCTCTTCTTTACTCCGAGGCACCAATGCTCGATTACATTCCAGGCAAAGCGAAAAGGGAGCAAAATGATAATCCAAATTCAAAGCTTTCACCACTTCCTGCACCTGGAGTTTGGGGTCATCCTGTTTAACGAGTATAGCTTTGAGTCTTCCATTGGTGACCAAGCGTCTTTTCATGAATTGAACATCTTTAGTCAGAATCACCCTGTCCTCACTAAGAGCGGTGTTAATCATTTGACCATCATCTTTTTGCTTAAACAGTAGAGCATCATAGCCCATCAGCCTTAACCATCTGGCTAGCTTACCGACATTGTTATCTGTAATGAATTTAATTGCCATAGCTTGGTCCTAACAAAGGTAACTGATTTGGTTGGACGGTTTAGAGGCCTTCCCGATGGCAGATGTAAAAAATATGCCCACAAATAACAATTTTCATCTATTTTAACATTAATTCTGTGACTGAAGTAGCTATTACCACTTAACTCCTTAGGCCGCTAATATCGAATCGGCGTGATTCAAATTATTGACAGAAGACGGATTTTTCCATATCCTTTGGCTGCAAAAATCTTTAAGGAGGTCAGGGAATGCCAATTAATATGATTGTCTGCTGCAAGCAAGTGCCTGATCCTGAGGCGCCACCGACGGTGTTTAAGGTGACAAACAACAAAATGACCGTGCCACCAGACATAAAACCTGTAATCGGTCAATACGAGGAATTCGCCTTGGAAGCTGCTCTCAAAATCAAGGATACCGTGGGAGGCAAAATTACTGCGCTCAGCCTAGGTAACAACTTCGTTCGTGATGTAATTAAGAAAACACTAGCCGTGGGGAGCGATGAACTCATCCTTCTGGAAGACGAAGCTTTTGAGGATAGCGATAGCTGGTCAACCGCCAATGCCCTGGCTATGGCAATAAAGAAAATAGGGGAATATGACATTATCTTCTGCGGGAGGCAATCCTCTGACTGGGATGCTGGGCAGGTGGGGCTAGGAATTGCTGAGATCTTAGGAATCCCATCTGTAACTTTAGCTCGTAAGGTAGAAATCACCGATGGAAAAGCGAAGGTCGAGCAAGTTATTCCTGATGGCTATCGCTCTGTTGAAGTGGCGTTCCCCACCCTAATTACGGTAACCAGCGAGTTGGGAGCGCTTCGTTATGCCACCTTAAAAGGAATCATGGCAGCAGGTAAGAAACAACCTGTCGTTTGGAAACCAGCCGATATCGGACTTGAGCCTTCACAGGTTGGCGCTGCTGGAAGACGTAGTAAGTTAGATAAACTCTTCCAGCCAGTCAAGGAAGCTAAATGTGAAATAATCGAAGGTGAGACGCCCGCAGAAGCTGGTGCTAACCTAGCCGTGACACTTAGAGAAGCCAAATTGCTTTAAAAAATTAAGGAGGAAATGATGGCTGAATACAAAGGTATATTAGTTTGTGGCGAGCTAGCAGATGGGAAGTTAGCCTCCATTACCACTGAGTTGTTAGGTTGTGGTAGGAAGCTTGCTAATAGCCTGCAGGAAGACTTATCCTGCCTGCTGGTCAGCGATGCGATTGGCGAAGCTTCTAAAGAAGCAATTGCCTTCGGAGCAGACAAGGTTTACGCGGTAGAACACCCCGCCCTCAAAGAATATCAAGCAGATTTCTATATGCAAGCCATTGAAAAATTGGTCAAGGAAATTTCGCCCCGGACAATACTTATGGGGCAAACATTTATGGGTAGAGACCTGGCTCCCCGCCTTGCGTTCAGACTAGGCACCAGCCTGGCAACAGACTGTCTCGACTTAAGCATAAACCCTGAGACGAAGTTGCTAATACAAACGCGGCCTGTTTATGGTGGCAATGCTCAAGCCATATTCACCAGCGAGCTTGTGCCTCAGATGGCTACTGTTAGATCCAAGGCAATGTCGCCGTTGGAGCGCGATGACTCAAGGAAAGGAGAAGTCGTGCCCACCAAGATTGACATAGATACGCCGAAAGTAATGACCAAGATATTGGAAACTGTTAAGGAAGAGGCGGTCGGCATTAAACTTGAGGATGCTCCTGTGATTGTCTGTGGAGGCAGGGGGATGGGTGGTCCTGAGCCATTCAAGACTACATTGAAAGCGCTAGCTGATTTGCTGCATGGTGCGGTAGGTTCCTCACGTCCTCCTGTTGATAATGGATGGGTGGCAGATTCGCTGCATATCGGCCTCACTGGAAAAATTGTTGCTCCTGATATCTATATTGCTATAGCTGTTTCCGGTTCTAGCCAGCACATAGCTGGATGTTCAGGTTCCAAACATCTCATAGCTATCAACAAAGACCCTGAGGCGAATATATTCAGAGAGGCGGAATTTGGAGTGGTGGGCAAATATGAAGAAGTAGTGCCAGCCTTCACTAACAAGCTAAAGGATTTATTGGCTGGCTAAATAGCATAAAGGCTTCCAGGCACTGTTAGCTATCCTACTTCTTCGTGTCAGCGATGACTTTCTGACTGACATGAGCTGGCACCTCTTCATAATGGTCGAACTCCATCACAAAGTCACCGCGCCCTTGTGTCATTGACCTTAAATCTATGGCATATCGAAGCAACTCGGCATAAGACGCCTGGGCATCAATGACATTGATGCCATCACCAGGATTCATGCCAAGCACCCGTCCCCTCTTAGTGTTAAGATCGCTAGCAATATCCCCGGTATACATCTCAGGCACAGTGATTTTGAGATTCATTATAGGCTCAAGCAATACCGGCTGTCCCTGAGCTAATCCCTTTTTTAGGGCCTGGGCTCCCGCAATCTTAAAACAAATGTCCGAAGAATCTACTGCATGGAAGCTGCCATCGTAAAGGGTTACTTTCACGTCCACTATGGGATAACCAGCTAAACCCCCTTCTTGTTTCGCCTCATTGACTCCCTTTTCCACAGAGGGAATATAGTTCTGGGGTATTGCCCCCCCGACAATCTTCTTAGCAAATTCAAATCCCCCACCCCGGGGCAAAGGTTCCAACTCCAGAAGGACATGTCCATATTGACCATGTCCTCCAGTCTGCTTTTTATGTTTATACTCTGCCTTGGTTGATACAGTAATAGTTTCTTTGTAAGGAATCTTGGGCAAGTCTAATTTCACCGCTACTCCAAATTTGCGACGTATTTTCTCCCTGACTATCTCCAGGTGGCTATCACCAACTCCGGAAATAATAAACTCGCTAGTATCAGGTTCGCGACGTATTTGGAGAGAAGGGTCCTCCTCACAAATCCTGGGCAAAACGGTGCTCATCTTATCTAAATCGGTTTTCGCCTGAGGCTGGATTGCCATGCTGAAATTCGCTTTGGGGAATTCGATACCAGGGAATATCACAGGATGTTCGCGAGCACAGAGGGTGTCACCAGTCGTGGTTAACCCCAACTTCGCCACCGCTCCAATATCTCCGGCAGCGACCTGCGGCACTGGCTTTTGATTTTTGCCCAGCATGGTAAAGAGCTGGCCAATCCGTTCCACGCTATTCTTGTTAGCATTCCAAACCTGGGAATTACTGGAAATAACGCCTGAGTAAACCCGAAAGTAACTGAGCTTGCCGACATAGGGGTCAGCGCTGGTTTTAAAAACGAGGCTGGACAGGGGAGACTCCGAATTAGGGCTGACCTCCTCTTGATTACCGGTAGAAACATTCTTAGCGACAAAGGCATCCTTTTCTTCTGGTGAAGGCAAGCAGTAGCAAATGCCATTGAGAACTTGCTGGGTGCCGATGCCCTGCAAAGCAGAGCCAACAAAAACGGGCACCAGTTTGCCAGCAATAGTAGACTTTTTTATGGCGGCAATAATTTCCTCGTTGTTTATGGCCTCGCCCTCCAGATATTTGTTAATAAGTTCATCGTCACTTTCCACGACGGCCTCTACTAACTTCTCACGGCTAGTTTCTGCTTGTTCCGGAAGTGTCGAAGGTATTTCTGCTTCCTGCGAGGTAGCGCCAATATAAGCTTTCATAGTCACCAAATCTACAATGCCCTGAAAATCACTTTGTGAACCTATGGGTAATTGAAGAGGCAAACATCTTGGTGACAACTTAGCCTGAATTGCTTCCAACGTAGAGAAGAAATCAGCATTATCACGATCCATCTTATTAACAAATATCAACCGCGGCAAATTTGCTTTTTCAGCATCACCCCACATCTGTTCTGTGCCCACCTCCACACCCGAAGCGGCGCATATTACAACTATTGCTCCCTCGGTTACCCTCAATCCCGATCTTACTTCACCCATAAAATCAGCATATCCCGGGGTATCAATGAGATTCAGCTTTGTCCCCTGCCACTCAAATGGAAGCAGGGACAGGTTAATGCCCATATGACGTTCCATCTCGAGCGGGTCATAATCTGAGGTAGCAGTGCCATCTTCAACGTTCCCTAAACGCTGAATAGCATCTGAGTTAAAGAGCATGGATTCGGTAAGTGAGGTTTTACCTGCCCCTTGATGAGACAGCAGGACAACGTTTCGGATTTGCACGACTCTACATTATAATCTTGCCCCTGAAGATAAGCAACTGGTGTTACATTATGAAGTGTGATGTTATAATGTGATAGTCACGCTGAGATGAAACTGAGTTACGAACAGGTGAGGCATATCGCTTGGCTTGCTCGCTTGGGGTTAAGCGAAGAAGAGGTGGAGAAATTTAGCCTCCAGTTATCTAATATTCTGGAGAACTTCGAAATACTCAAACAAGTAGATACAGCCAAAGTGTCACCAGCGACTCATCCCATCCCGCTACAGAATGTCTTAAGGAAAGATGATGTAGCTGACTCATATTCCCAAGCTGAAATCTTATCAAACGCACCAAAACAAGAGAAAAATTGTTTTAAAGTCCAGACAATACTAGAGTGAGCACATCTGGCAAATGATTAACATAATTATCGCCATCGTAATTGGCTATCTCCTTGGCTCTATCCCTTCAGCATATCTTGCCGGTCGTCTGAGGAAAGGGGTAGACATCCGGGAGGTCGGAAGCAAAAACATGGGCGCTATGAATGTCTACTACGAGGTCGGGCAAATAGAGGCCGTGTTAGTGACCCTGGTTGACCTGGGCAAAGGCGTAGGAGCAATTCTTTTGGTGCGGTGGGTGTCAGGCGATCTTCTGATTTCACCATTCGATTTTCTTACCGGGCTTGCCGGCGCAGCTGCCATAATGGGTCATATCTTTCCCATTTTCCTTAAATTCCATGGCGGTAAAGGAGCAGCTACCGCCATCGGGATTCTAATCTTCTTGATGCCCTGGGCAGTTCCCTTTCTCTTCATTGTTTTTGCCATAGCTTTATTTATTACTCGTAATCCCACTTTTAGTTATAGCCTACTCCTTATTGTTTTCCCATTTGTTGCGGGGTTTATTTACGTTGACCGCTACGGCGAGCCCTTGGCTTTAGTATTCTACTCCATAGGCTTGGGGGTATTTCTGGGCATGCAATACATCCCCAGGCTTAAAGAGATGCACTATAAAACCGGTGGTGACTGGTGCAAAGTTATCAGGCGTCGCAGCCTCAAGGAGAGATTCTAAACATGCCGGCGAATGAACTACACCAGCTAACTATCCATGAAGCACACATGCTTCTCAAGCAAAGGAAAATTTCATCACTGGACTTGACGAAGTCTGTACTGAAACGCATAGCTGGGATGGAAGGAAAAGTTCACGCCTGCGTTACTATTGCTGAAGACATGGCGCTGAAAGAGGCAGAAAAAGTCGATAATTACATCAAAACTGCCCATGAAATTACTCCATTAGCCGGCATCCCTGCCTTAATCAAAGATGTCATATGCACCAGGGGGATAAGAACTACCTGTAGTTCAAAGATGCTGGAAAACTTCGTCCCTCCTTATGATGCTACGGTAATAGAGAAACTGAAGGCACAGAAGGCGATAATAATCGGGAAAACGAATATGGATGAATTTGCCATGGGCTCTTCTACGGAGCACTCCGCTTTTTTCCCCACCCATAATCCCTGGGATTTAAGTCGTGTCCCCGGAGGCAGTAGCGGTGGCTCGGCAGCTGCTGTGGCTGCCGATGAAACTATCTATGCTCTGGGCTCCGACACTGGAGGCAGCGTCCGTCAACCAGCGGGGTTTTGCAGCGTGGTGGGACTCAAACCAACTTACGGACGGGTCAGCCGCTTCGGCTTGGTTGCTTTTGCCAGCTCTCTCGACCAAATTGGGCCAATAACCAAGGATGTCACTGACTGCGCCTTAGTGATGAATGCCATTGCCGGGTATGACTCCAGAGACTCAACCTCAGTACCTCGTCCTGTACCAGACTACACCCAGCAACTAATTCCAGACATCAAAGGACTAAGAATCGGCATCCCCGTGGAATATCTTCTCGAGGACATGCAAAGCGAGGTAAGAACGGGGTTAGAAACAGCCATAGATAAGCTACGTGAACTGGGTGCGGAAATAGATTGGGAGGTTTCTCTACCTCATACTAAATACGCTCTGGCTGCTTACTATATACTTGCTCCGTCCGAAGCTTCAGCGAATCTGGCCCGCTACGACGGAGTAAAGTATGGCTTTTCCGAGCGAGAGGCCAGTAATGTAATTGAGACAACGGAGAGGACGCGACAATTTGGATTCGGGCCTGAGGTTAAAAGGCGTATAATGCTAGGCACGTACGCTTTATCCGCAGGGTATTACGACGCTTACTATCTTAAGGCACAGAAGGTGCGCACACTGATAAAACAGGAATTTGACCGAGCCTTTGAAAAATATGATGCCCTGGTCACTCCAACTTCACCCATAGTACCTTTTAAGCTGGGTGAAAAGTTAGAAGACCCGATGCAGATGTATCTAAGCGATGTATGCACCTTGCCCGTAAACATAGCTGGAATCCCGGCTATCTCCATACCAGCTGGCTTCGCTGACAACCTACCTATAGGTATGCAAATCATGGGCAAGCCTTTCAGCGAGGAAACACTGCTACGCATCGCCTTCACCTACGAGCAAGCAATTGATTGGCATAAGAGAAAGCCTCCATTGTTATAAGAACCATGCAAGTAAAACACTCTATTCAGGTTATATCTATGCCAGAGAGCCATGGTTTTTTATCTGGCTAGGAAAGAGAATTAGAATAGAGTCAATAAAAAAGCCTGGCAAGCAACGGGCAAAAGGCTATTTGCAGTTGTTACTCTGAGGATAGGAGAACAGAAATGGAAAATAGAAGCAACGAGGAAAGTAAAGAGCGTGTTCTCAAGATGGGTAAGGAGCACAACGTTGAGTCCATCAATCTGTGGTTCACCGACATTCTGGGCATTCTGAAAAGCTTTGCCATTACTGCGCAGGAACTGGAAGGTGCCTTGGAGCGAGGGGTAGGCTTTGATGGTTCCTCCATCCAGGGCTTTGCTCGGATCGACGAGAGCGATATGGTAGCCATGCCTGACCCTGACACTTTTCAGTTGCTGCCTTGGAAACCCAGACCACACCATGCTGTAGCTAGAATATTCTGCGACATCCTGAGACCCGGCGGTGAGCCTTTCGATGGAGACCCCAGATACGTGCTAAAGAGAAATTTGAAGCGAGCAGCCCAAATTGGATACACCTTCTATGTAGGTCCAGAGTTGGAGTATTTCTACTTTCAAGATTCCAAGGGAACACAAGGCTTAGACGAAGGAGGCTACTTCGACATGACCCCCTCAGACGTTGCTACTGACCTGAGACAGGAAACAGTTCTTACCCTCGAGGAGATGGGCATAGGTGTCGAGTGTTCTCACCATGAGGGCGCTCCCAGCCAGCACGAAATAGACATGAGATACACTGAGGCACTGACCATGGCTGACAACGTGATGACCTACCGCCTGGTGGTAAAGCAAATAGCTCTACAGCATGGTGTTTATGCCACCTTTATGCCTAAACCGGTCTTCGGTATCAATGGGAGTGGCATGCATATCCATCAGTCGCTGTTCAAAGGTGACACTAATGCTTTCTTTGATCAAAATGACGAATACTGCCTTTCTAAGGTGGCCAGGTGCTATATTGCCGGACTACTGAGGCACACCCCCGAAATCACTGCGATTACCAATCAGTGGGTCAATTCCTACAAACGATTGGTTCCAGGATATGAGGCGCCTGTGTACCTTTCATGGGCACGGCAAAATCGGGCCGACCTGATCAGAATCCCAGAATACATATCCGGCAATGAAAAGGCCACCAGGGTAGAGTTGAGATCTCCTGACCCAGCCTGCAACCCTTATCTTGTCTTCAGCGTGATGCTGGCTGCTGGACTCGAAGGAATTGAAAAGGAATACGAAATACCGGACCCCGTGGAGGAAAATGTCTATGAAATGACCGAGGAGGAAAGAAAGAGGCGAGGGATAGGCGCTTTACCTAGCAACCTTTGGGAGGCGATTCAGCTCACGGAAAAAAGTGAACTGGTGAAGAAAACCCTCGGCGAGCATGTTTTTGATGCTTTCATCAAGAATAGGAAGTTCGAATGGGATCAATATCGTCGCCAAACAACAGAATATGAACTTAGGGAATATTTACCAATTTTGTAAGTTATCTTGCAAAACTTTAATAAGAATCTCCCTCACCAGAGAAGGATTGGTTCTCCCTCTTGTAGCTCTCATTACCTGTCCGGTAATGAAGGTCAAAGCCTCTTGCTTGCCAGACTTATAATCGGACACTGCTTTATTATTTTTAGTTACTACCTCCTTCACCACCTCCCTTATCTCAGCAGCATCGCTAATTTGGCTGAGCTCCTGCTCTGCCACAATAGCACTAGCCCCCTTACCACTATAAAACATTTCTTCAAACACCGCCTTGGCAACTGAGCCACTAATAGTCCCATTATCCACCAAGATAAGCATTTCTGCCAGGTGTTCAGGAGTTACCTTCGTGTTTTCAATTTCAGTATTTGTGGTATTTATGAGCCGGCTAAAGTCTCCCAGAAGCCAGTTGCATACCATCTTCGCCTTCCTGTAGTCTAGCACCTTAAGGCAATTTTCAAAATAATCCGCCATCGCTTTAGAACTAGTTAAGATATTAGCATCATATAAGGACAACCCATACTGAATCACAAAGCGTTCTCTTCTGGCTTCAGGCAACTCAGGTAGCCTTTGCTTGATGTCCGCTATCCATTTTCTATCCAAAACCAGCGGAGGCAAATCAGGCTCAGGGAAATATCGGTAGTCATCGGCATATTCTTTGCTTCTTTGGCTTGCCGTTATGCCCTTCTCATCTACCCAGCCTCTCGTTTCCTGCACAAGCTCACCACCCTCCTCAAGCACCCTCCTTTGCCGCCTGGATTCGTATGCCATAGCCTGATAAACCGCTTTGAAGCTATTCATATTCTTGACTTCTATTTTACAAAGCAACTCTTTGCTGCCCTGGGGACGGATACTTATGTTAGCGTCACACCTGAAGCTACCTTCTTCCATGTTACCCGTGGACACCCCCAGATAACGAAGAATAGAGCGTAACTTGATAAGATAATCTCGTGCTTCCTCCGGGGAACTCATTTCGGGCTCGCTAACAATCTCCATCAATGGCACCCCCGAGCGATTAGCGTCTATCAAACTATAATCTCCCCTGTGCCATAACTTAGCCACATCTTCCTCGAGATGCACATCGGCGATACCGATTCTTTTTCTAGTCCCATTGCTATCAATCGTTAGCCAGCCTTCTCTTCCCATAGGGGCACCATGTTGGGAAATCTGGTAGCCCTTCAACATGTCAGGATAGAAATAGCTCTTACGGTCAAATCTACTGTATTCAGGAACGGTGCAGCGTAAGGCCAGGGCACTCATAACCGTATATTCCACCGCCTTCTTATTAATAACAGGGAGCACACCAGGCATGCCCAGACAAATAGGACAAACACGACTATTAGGCGGAGCATTAACGTAATCGGCACTACAAGAGCAAAACATCTTGCTCCTGGTTAGCAGCTGGACATGAACTTCCAAACCGATAACAGTCTCGTAATCCATAAACCTGAAAGTAGTATACCATCCTCACCAAGCGGAGACAAAACAGCATATCACTCTCCTTCCCACTTCTTCCTCTAGCTTCAAAAGGAAAGTAGAGCAGCTAAATATCATGTATCATAAGTATGATGCACTATGACCGGTGCTGTGAGGCAAGCACATGGTTACAGGGACATAGGCTAAACTGTGAATTTAGGAGTTTAGTCTCTCCAAAATCTTAGTTTACAGTACACCATTCTCCCCACTGTCCAGCAACAATTAACACTAGTTTAATCTGGCAAGGGGGTTTGAATCTTCACCATCGGCACCTAGGAAATATACCCATCTCTGATGAGGAGTTCGGCGACAAGAACTGCACCCTTGGCTGCTCCCATTTTAGTGTTGTGAGATACCAGAAGGTACTTGATGCCATTTTCCAAGACGTTATCCTTTCTGATTCTGCCGACCACGGTAGCCATGCCATCCTCAGCGTCACGGTCAAGTCGCGGCTGAGGCCTGAACGGATCTTCGTGGACGATTATCATTTGCCTGGGAGCTGAGGGTAGCTCAGCTTCGCCGACCAAGCCATTGTATTCCCTCAAGACCCTGGTAATCTCGTCAACCGCACAAGTCTTTTGGGTAGAGACAAAGACCGATTCCGTATGTCCTTCCCGGACATTAACACGGGTGCAGGTGCAGCTTACATTGAACCTGGCTGGATTGACTGAATTACCTGCGAAACTACCCAGGATTTTCTGTGTCTCCCGCTGTACCTTTTCTTCTTCCCCGGCAATAAAGGGAATAACATTGTCCAGGATGTCGAGGCCTATCACCCCCGGGCTCCGGCCTGCGCCCGATAGGGCTTGCATAGAGGTCATTATAACGGCGTTAACGCCGAACGATTCGTAAATTGGTTTTAGCGTTATCGCCAGGCCAGCAGTGGTGCAGTTGGGAATGGGTGTAATGAAGCCTTTCCATCCCCGAGCTTTTCGTTGTACATTGATTAATTTAGCATGCTCGGAGTTGATGCCCGGGATTAGAATGGGTACATCCTCATCGTAGCGGAAGGCTGAAGCAGTACTTATAACCGCTTTTTCTCTGGCGAATTTTGGTTCCAGAATCTTCGCCTGGTCAGACTCTACGGCGGAAAAAACAATATCCAGAGCGGAGGTATCCATTTCGGCAGCATTCTGGACAGGCATGGTCATAATCTCCTCTACCGGAGGCTCCTGGCAAAACCAGCGCAAGGCTCCAGACTGGGCATCGCTTATAGCTTCCTTATAGCTGCGCCCTGCTGATCTCTCGGAGGCAGCAAGGGCAGTAATTTCAATCCAGGGATGATTCTTCAGCGCAACAAGAAATTGTTGCCCCACTATGCCAGTGGCTCCTACAATTGCAGCTTTTACCATAGTTTCCCTCCGCTATATTCTTACTTTTTGTATTAGGTACAAACAGCTTGTATTTCCTTTTATTGAGCTAATCGGGGCGAGAGGATTTGAACCTCCGACCTCAGCGTCCCGAACGCTGCGCGCTACCCACTGCGCTACGCCCCGTCTGTTTATGCTATTATAGGATGATTTAATTATGGAGGCAAGGACGAAGTATTGCGTCTTAATAATTGATGGAGCATCAGGTTGGCCATTGGCTGATCACGGTGGGAGGACTTGCCTGGAGTTAGCGCATACTCCTAACATTGATGTTATGGCGAAAACGGGCGTTGTCGGGCTTGTTCGCACCGTGCCTCCAGGGATGGAACCTTGCAGCGCCTGTGCTTGCATGTCCGTGTTAGGTTATGTCCCTCAGGTATACTATAGGGGCCGGAGCCCCATCGAGGCTCATGGCATGGGCGTTCCTATTAATAAAGGAGAGACCGTTTTTCGCTGCAATTTGGTAGCTGTGCGCGACGGGAGGATGTGGAGCTACAGCTGCGGGCATATCAGTACTGGCGAGGCCCAAGCCCTTATTGCTAGTTTGAATGAAAAGCTTGGCAGCGATGAAGTGCATTTTTATCCTGGTGTGAGCTATAGACATTTATGCAAAATAAAAGGGAGCGAAGACACCCTGCTGGCTAGCTGTACTCCCCCGCATGATATCCCCAACAAGCCCATCGATGAGTTTCTTCCCACAGGGCCCGGAAGCGACTCGTTAAGAGAACTCATGGCACGCTCTGAGCTTGTGCTTCATGACCATCCTGTGAATATAGAACGAAGAGCACGCGGCGATATTCCAGCTACCATGATCTGGCTTTTCTGGGGTAGTGGTAAGATACCCGATATGCCAGCCTTCAAAGAGATCTATGGACTTGATGCTGCCCTGACATCCGGAGTTGATATTATGCGGGGTCTAGCCCGAATGATAGGTATGGAGGTGCTGGATA
>Ga0307377_10004122_pt1 | contig 16000 bp, 15 predicted proteins | sample TR3MG_FD_202535 | JGI IMG/M metagenome (GOLD analysis project Ga0307377, IMG submission 202535) | Soil microbial communities from Risofladan, Vaasa, Finland - TR-3 | ecosystem: Environmental > Terrestrial > Soil > Coastal area > Acid sulfate soil | place: Finland: Risofladan, Vaasa | collected... | reverse complement strand
AGCAGCGACGACCCGGAAGAACGCGAGCAATTCAGACTGCATATCGCGGAACAAAACGGGCTGTATCTGACCGGCAAGAAGGTGCCAATTGAACCGTACTTTCATCCATTGAACCGCCGGGCACTCGACTTGATACCGGTTTTCTTTAACCAAGCCACCCAAGATCACCCCCCGTTTATGCAGATTGTGTATGACTGTGTGGATTTCGGTGAAGCTACGCGCGAAGAGTCGGATTACATAATTAAAGCCGTAATTAGAATATACGCTGTAATGCATAAGATAGATGAACAGCGACGTGAAAAGGAATCAGAAGTATGTCCACACCACGATGGAAATTAGACCGCCTGGGGAAAACGCGTGGTATCCACACGGTAAAGGTCGGCTTCTATAAAGAGGGCCGCGAAATTGCCGCCAAACTCACTAACCCAAGCGGCCGTCCGCCGCGAGTGATCGCATCGATACCGGTGCGGACCCCGAAGGACTGGCTGCGCTGGTGGAATTATATCACGACACATGAGCACGAGTATGAATTCCCGCCGCTGGATAGGCGAGATATTTTAACGGCGTCCCGTAAAAGGATAGAAAACAGGAGCTGATTATGCTTGCCCGGTGAAGGCATATATATCCCGATTGAGGTTGTTGATCAGTTCACCCGAGATTTGCGCAATTTCGAGCAGCGGATGTCGAAAGCTATGCGCGGTGCGGGGCGGGAACTGGACAAGGCCGGGGCTAAGGCCCTAACCAATCGGCAGAAATTCAAGGCTCTTTTCAGCGAGATAGAAAGACGTACCGGCATTACCGGACAGAAGCTGGCGCAATGGGGCCGCCGGGCGGCACTTGCGCTTACAGGTTTCGCGACCGCCGGTGTCCTAGCCGCGAATCAATTCTCTGAGAGAATGGGCAACGTCGCGACCATCCTTACCGACACCTCCCAAATCGAAGGCTACAAGAAAGCCATCCTGTCGATGGCCAAGGAAGGTCTTGGTAGCGCGACTGAGTTAGCGGATGCCCTCTACCAGACCATTTCAGCCGGAGTCACTGAACCTGCCGCCGCATTGCAATTCTTAGAGAAGGCCGCCAAGGGCGCCAAGATCGGTCTTGCCACCAGCTTTGAGGCTGTTGATTTAGGCACTACCATCCTGAACGCCTTTGGTTACGAAGCCAGTGAAGCCGGGCGCGTATTCGACGAAGTCCAAGTAGCAATCCGCGAGGGCAAGACCACCTTCGCCCAGTTGGCCGCAAGTGTCGGCCAGGCCGCTCCTGCATTCGCTACGGCTAAATTGTCCTCAGCCGAACTCATGGCCGCTATGGCCACTCTGACCAAGGGCGGCATCGACACGGCTTCTGCGGCTACATATCTGAAAAACTGCGTCCTACAGATCATCAATCCCGCCAAGTCTGCCGCCAAGGTCATGGATCAACTCGGCATTCAATATGGTGCCGCAGCATTCAAGAGCAAGGGCCTTGCCGGAGTCTTCAAAGAGATTGAGGAAAAGACCAAGGGCAATACCGATGCCCTGGTGCAGATCGTTCCGAATATCCGGGCATTCATGGCCGTGGCTTCATTGGCCGGTGAGCAGAGCGCGGAATTCGCCCGCATTTTAGATGCTGAGAATAATGCTCTTGGCGAGCAGGCGAAGCGCTGGGCCGATGTGCAGAAGCGCGCCGACTTCGCCCTCAGCCAGCTCAAGGATTCCCTCCATGCCGCATTGATCGAGGGCTTCACACCCGTCTTAGAGGCAATGGCCGAGTGGATTCAGCAGGGCGACAACCTCAAGAATTTAACGAAGGCATTTCAGGACTTCGCATCTACGGCGGGAAATGCGCTCAAGTGGGTTGGCGAGAACATCGACCTGGTTGTCCTTGGCCTCAAGCTTCTGGCAGCGGGATGGGTAATCTCAAAGCTTGCCATGCTTGCCGGGGCCTTCGAGGCAGTTGGCTTCGCGGCTAAGGGAGCAACACTTGCCGTCCGGGCATTGCAAGGTGTTGTTGCAGGCTTCGCTATCGGTGAGTCCCTGAAATGGATATTTGAACAAGCCGGGAAGATGGCCGAGAGCGGCATCTACCGCGAACTGAAATCGAAGACCTTCGCGCAAGACCTCGTGACCGGCCTGCGCGACCTGAAGGACAAATCGAAGCAGGAACTCGAAGCCCTGGCTGCAATCGCCGAAAAGGAAATCTCAAAGTTCGCCGGGCAACTCACGGATTTGCGGCATAAGCTCGCGACGTTTGACGATACACACCTGCGGATTCTCGGGCCGGGTGTCCGCCGCGAAATCGCCGACACCGCGAGTAAGCTGGAATATCTGAAACGGCGGCTACAGGATATATCCGACGCCCTAACTAAGGCTCCCGCTGGTGTTGCCCCAAGCCTCGATAAGGCTGGCGACAGCGTTGAGGCATTCAGTGGCAAGGCCAAGAAAGCAATCTTGCCGTGGGTTGCCTTGATGAATGTATTCCAGCACGGTATTCCGCGTTCCATAAACCTCTATGCAAAGCCCGCCATAGCCGACATTCAAAGGATGCTTTGGGCGCGCACCGATACCGGCGCCACGCCTTGGGGCGATATGCTGTCGTTCTTCGGCAAGGACATCCCCGGCGCGGTGGTCAAGGGCTGGAATTTAGAGGTTGTCCCCGCGCTGGCGGGTATGCGCGACTTGTGGAATAAGCAACACGCCCCATCAATGGCGAGCACGTTCGCAGACAATTTTGTCGAGGGCTTCAAAAGCGCGTTACACAATATCGGGGATATCTGGAAAGCATTCTCCATTGGTTTAGGTGACGCGATATCCGGCATGCTTGGAAATATGCTGGATAAAGTGCTGGATCCGAAGTCGTTTATGGGCAAGATGATCGGCTCCATGCTCCCGGTTGTGGGGCAGTTGGCCAGTCAGGCGCTAGGCGCACTTATCAAGGCGTTCAGCGGGCCAACGAATGAGCAGCTATTAGCGAGTCAGGGCAAGATAGCCGGGAAGATTTGGGGCGAAGCGTTCTCCGCCGAAGTCGCGGGGATACTGCAAAAGGTTGCGGAGAAACTACCAAAGGCCGCGTCGGGTAAATACGATGTGCTCGCCGCGATGTGGCACCCCGAGACCTTGACCGCTGTTATCGCCGAATTGACTGCTGTGACCACGGCGGGACTGGAGCAGTGGGCCCGGGATATTGAGCGGCACGTCAAGCCCGTATTGATGACTACGCTTGGCTTCAGCGAACTGGAAGCGGCGAAGATGATTGCGCCGTTGTTTGAAGAGTTGATGCGCAAGGCCATTGAAAGCGGCGTGGCTTTAGGATCCGAATTCGAGCGCATGGTCGGTTGGGTCAAGTCGCTTGGCGTGGAAATCGCCGACGTATTAGGTGACGCGTTCCGAAGTGTCCGGGATGAAATCGAAAACGCCCTATTCGGGTTGAATGATATCCGGGATACTCTACATGGCTTACGGTCGGAGCGCAAGGAAGCGCGGGAAGCGGTCAAGGATATCCGCCGGCAACTGGAGGCGCGCGGCGAGAAATTGCGCTGGAAGCCGGAGGGCGGCGAGGTTGTCCGGGGCGGCGAAGCGTTCAGCGCGATAGAGGCGGCATTGTACGAAGCCACGCACGGCTTGACCAAGGGTGGCAAGGAAAAGCGCTGGGATCGTATCACGGTACAGGAAGAGAAAGCTATCCTGGAGAGTGTCAAGGGCGAAGACAATAAGATACTTGTCAAGCAACTTATTGAAGCCGAGCGAACTCGCCTCGCGGCGGAGCAGGCACTTGACCGCCAGAAGATTCAGATCGATTTGCTGAAGGATCAAAAGCACTTACTCCAAGATCAGCGCGCGTTGTTACGGGAAATCAAGAACAACACCGGGAGGCTCGTATCTCAGGGTGGCGGTGGCAAGGGCGGCGGCAAGCCGGGTGACGTAGAGGCGCAACACGGCCTCGACATGGTCTTGAGCGGGCCGAAGAGCGGCTACCGGGCGCCGATTGTTATGCACGGCACGGAGCGGGTACAGATCACGCCAAACGGCGGAGGTGGGCAACCGCAAACGGTCAACGTGCATATTCACGCCTGGGATTCCGAATCGGTTGATAGCTGGTTGCGCAACCCATCCAATGCACGGAAGTTCACCAAAGCAATGGCCGAAACTATCCAGAATTCAACCACAGAATTTGATCCAATGATTATACGCGGGAGATGATCTTGATTGGGTAAGCCGTATTGGGGATATGAAAATTACTTGATGGGTTCCACTGTCACTGCACGCACGGCAAGTTCCGTCTATCCCGCAACCAATCTTGGGCTCTATACGATGCATCGTTATCGGTCCGCCTCCAAGTGCGTTGTCCTCGACGGCGTGGCGGACTATTTCTGGATCGCCGATGCCGCGTGGAATTCTTACACCGGCGACTTCTGCTTTGAGTTCTGGTTCCGCCCCAACGCCGTGGACGTCTCCGGCCGCATTATAGACAAGTGGGGCGCTGCGGGGCAACGAGCATTTTATGTTTCGCAAAGTAACGACGATTTGCGAGTCGGATTATCCAGCAATGGCACAGATACGGCCTCAACGGTCACATTTAACGATGTTCTTTCGGGTGGGGCATACGACCATTTCAAGCTGTGCTACAACTGCCTGGGAGCCAACCTCGGTTTATACAAAAACAGCATTGAGTCAGGCCGTGTAATCAACACAACGACAAGTGGCACGGCAAGTATAACCGGCGCCGTTCCAACTTCGCTGTACGATGGCACGACCAATTTGGGTATCGGCGCGGACAACGCCGGGGCGAATTGCCTAGCAGGAAAGCTCGGCTTTGTCGCCTTCGGCAACGGTCCCAATGACAACGGTGGATATCTTCAGCCCTCGCTCTGTAAGGCGTACTATGCTTTTGATAATTCCGACGGTTCGGACTCATCCGGCAACGGCCGCACACTCACCGCCGTCTCGCTGGATTCCGGGGATTACGCCAATACCGCGGCTTATCAACGGATTGGTTTCCAATTACCTGCCGAGCAAAACCCGACGGTTCTCTTTCTTGACCGCCGCCATAATCTCACCTCGACAGCCACGGTGAAACTTCTCCGGAGCGGTTGGTACGGCTCCTACAATTTGATCGCTTCAGAATCAGTCACGGCAGGGCAACCCGTTGTTTCGCGATTCAGTACATCTGCCAATATGTATTGGTGGCTGGAAATAAACGACCCCAACAATTCCAACGGTTACATAGAAATTCCGTTTGTCTATCTCGGCTCCCATGCCGCGATGGAGCGGGCGCATCTAAGGGGTTACGATCACAGTGAATTCATGCCGGGGAACCAGCAAACCGATGTGTTAGGCAATCCCGACGGTTACATCCGCGGCGGACAGGCTTGGGCAAAGGGCTTGACCTTCCGCTGTAACGCCACCGACTTTTCGACGATGCAATCGGTATGGGATGAAGCCGGGCGCAACCGCCCTGTGGTCTTTTGTGAAGACGTGGACAACGAGGACACCGAGACCTGGTTGGTCAAGATTCCGAATATGAAGTATTCGCACATTTACACCACAAATCGATTCGTCAAAGCCGATGTTCAGGAGGTGGCTGTTGGACTGTGAGCTGGGAGACACTAGTAAAGGAGCCGGGGGCGTGGAAAGCAGTCTGCCTGGAATTGGAACTTGACGGGGCGACTTATTACTTCGCCGATACGGAACTCCGGGAGGGTGACAAATATTGGCAACCCCGCATACTCAATACGAGTGAAATCATCCGCGCAATCGACCCGACCAACAAGCGCTTCGACATCAGCGATGTCACGATCACACTGGATAATTCCAATAACGATTCCGATGACGCGGGTTACTTCGAGGAATTGCTCAACAGCGAGACGCTGGATAACCGTGCAGCCAAGCTCTACGTCAAATTCGAGGCCGCCGACGGCACGATCTATTCCAAGCAGGTCTATTCCGGCATATGTCTGCCTGAAGGTTTCTCGCCGGACGGCACGAAATTCACCCTGAGGTTGCGGAGTGATTTCCGGGCCAAACTTGGCCTCCTGCGTTGCCCCATAAATGGTATCGCTTTCCCTTACATCCCGAATGGGACCGTTGCCGATCACCCCGAATCTACCTTGGGGTGGGGTGTCAGTGTTGTGGGGGGCGCAGTCACATCGAATAAGCGCGGCGGCGTGCGGCTGATAATGGTTGATGATACCGCCAACGCCGAAGTGTTCTTAATCGCGGGTCACGGGATAATCAATACACCGTATGTCTATCGCAAGCGGGCCAACGTATTCACCCTATTGACCCTCACGACACACTACACACTTGAGCGGTGCGCGATTGACGGTGAGGGCAATACCTATTCATACATCAAGTTGACAAGCGGGCAATGGGCCGAGGGCGACGAATACTACGCCGATGTCACAGGGATACCACAAGAGGGCTACGTAACACCTGATGGGACAAACGATTATTGTTCCCGCGCATTTGCCAATTTAAGCAGTGATTTCCCGGGCGTAGTTTCGAAAGCATTTGCAGTAGAATTCAAGGTCAGAATTACAACCGCCGGGACTGCCGTGACAATCGGAGGTGTTTGGGGCGTTGCTGCGAACCAGAGATCATGGCGGGCCTACCGGGTCATCACCACTAACAAACTCTGCTTTTACACGAGCGCAAATGGCACTGAAATATCCATTGCCAAGTGTGACACAACACTTCTCGACGGCATCGCCACTGATTATACAATCCGCATCTGTTATAATCCCGATGGGATAGCCGCTACTGATCGGGTAAAGATTTGGATCAACGGCATCGCTCAGGCTGGTGCCGCATGGGCCGCGACCACATCATTATATACCGGCGGCGTTGCTCCCTTTGAATTGTTGACGCATGATTCCGGTGCAAATCTAATGCCGGGTAGGTTATATTATTGCATTATTGCCGATGGCGCGCAAGCATTGGCCTCAGGCACTTCCGGGGATCGGTCGGCCTCCGCGCTAGAAAACATCATATCCGAGTGGCAGTTCTATTCTCCATATGAATCCGGGGCAACGCATTACGTCCAGGATGTAGTCGGCGATAACGATCTCACTTGTGTTTCACTTGATGATACGGATTTTACGCAAGTCAGTTGCGAGACCAATCCGGCATGGTTGGCGGATAAGATTTTCCGTTATAAGTGGTTCGGCTGGAACGTCACCTACCTGCGTTCTCACCTGGCTACTATCGCGGCGACATGTAACACCCGCGCCTATAATACCGCGGGGTATTTCGGCTACCTTACTCCAGAGAGTGAACCCAAGAGCGGCATCGAAAAGCCAATCGATCAATGGGGACTGCTCGCCGACTTCTGTAGGCAGTTCCACCACAACCCGATCATTTCACTTGATGGTTATCTACGGCTCAAGGAAATTGACATCACCGCCAATTCAGAGGATACGCTTCCGTTCTACTGCGAAAAGGATGGGGATACGGCTTCAGGATTCAAAAAGACGCTCCGTAATTGGCCGTTGGCAAACGAGGTCTTCATCCGCTATGTTCATTCACACCATGACTATGAGGCGGCGGCGCGGGCATACAACACCGAGAGTCAGACACAGTTCAATCTAACAGAATCTGTCGAGTGGAAGTATCGCGGTATCCGCCACTCCGCGATGATGGAAGATGTGGTTATTCGCGATCTGGAATTCAGTTCCGGGCAACGTTCCGTGCTCGAATTCAACCCACGGTTGCTCACAGGGCTACAGGCGAATTGCGATGTGGGGGACTATATAGACGTTTGGCCGATCAAGCGGCCGCACGATGATAAGCGACAATACATCGTATACGTTAACGCCTTCAATCCCGTAACCGGCACGAGTCGCCTGGAACTCATTCCTGCTCAAAGCCACGTCGGCACTTGCTTGTACGAGGAGGGCGAGAAGAGCTCTGGAGGCGGTAGTGAACCGGAAGGGGCGACGGTGCTAATGAGTGCCAACACGTTTGTCGGCAAGAGCGATGGCGGCGTGCACATCGACGCGCACAACGCCACCTCCTACGGCTCGCTACAATATCTTAGGCACGGGCACTGTTACGGCAACACGACAGCGTGCTATTGCGTATCAAGCTCGCCCCCGATTAGCATCGGTACTTTTGCAAATGAGGCGGCAGCACGCGCTTACGCCGATGCCACTTATTGGGGCGTGCCGATGTGGAAGCATATTGCCAAGGGCTACGGCAATGGGGACTGGAGGTCGCTATATCGAGCATCGTTTGCAGCGCACGCGGGCAAGACGGTTGCAAGCGCACAAATGCGACTATTCGTTATAGAGAAGCCATCACTAGAGTGGAAATTTAATATATCACAAAAACTCGAAGTATTCACATATTGGATTGCAACACAGGGATATTTCTTAGACGGTTATTATGCCCTACCATCTGACTATCAATGCCGGAGCGGTTGGAGCGGCGGGGCAGTCCATCGATGCACAGATACAAATTGGACAACGGCTTCCACCTGGTATGGCGAAGGCTGGACGGATGCCAAGATTTCAACACAACTCGCGACATTCGGAAATTCAACGGGTTTGCTTTATGTAACGCTAAATGCGGCGGGTCTCGCCTATCTGCAAAATGCCTGCGATGGTAGTGCGGATGGGGGCAGTGGCGACGAAGTAAACCTAGTGCTCGAAGCGCATTCGACGGGTGACTATTCGGAGAATATCAAAATAGCATCCTCGCGGCACGCCACAGCGAACTATCGCCCGGCGCTAATTGTGGAATTCTCCGCTTGATGATATAGCAAACGCAATTGAGGTTATAGCAACGCATAACTCAGAATGGCGGCGCATTAACCGGCCGCCGACAATAAAATATAAAACCTCGTTACGTTTCAACCTTAGCGTTTTGACGAATTCAGCAACTTGGCCGCGAGCGATACAAGGTACGGCAACCTTTCGCTTTTCATTGCATAGCACGAAAGTAAACGATACGGCGTTGTCGCCGACGTTACGAATCGGCAATGCCGTATTGATGTAGCCGTATCCAACAAAGTGATTCAGCGGTTCTTCCTGCGCCTGAACTGGTACTGCCAGCGCGAGCAGCAGGACTACACACAGTGCGTTTCTCATTGTCATGTCCTCCTCTATTGAGACAATTCCTTAATGCGCGTTTCGATCTCGGCAACTTGCTCTAATTGCCATTGATCTTTCCCCTCGATACCATTAAGAAAAAAGAGGGCTTCTTTATAGAGGTCAGTTGCCCGGTTGGTTTTACCTTTGAATTCTGCCAGCTTTGCAGAATCCAAGATGCTCTTTAATTTGGCGTCATCTATATACTTGTTAACATCATGCATATAATCAAGTAATATCGCATTATCTGGTAATTCCTGTAATCCACCGGCGATAGCCTCAAGGGCTTTGCTGGCAGCGGTTACACTCAACTTTGCTGAAGGCGCTGCGATTGCCTTGACAATGGCAGCTTCCATGATGGCTTTTACGCTCTTTAATATGACCTCTTCTCGAAGCATATCATACATTGATAACAATTCCGTGATGCCCCGCGTAATGCCCTTCTTTTCATATTTGTAAAGGGCATCGAGATTCTTTTTTAATAATTCTAGTCGGTGTGTTTGAGTCTTTAAGACATTAGAGCTTTGGATAAGATTCATGCTTTCGTTGATAATGCCCATCCTTTGATTGATATCCACTGCGATAGGGGTGTGGCAGGAATCGCAAAGCCCGAGTCCTGAAATAGACAGGAAGAAGCCCTTATTTCCGCAATTTTTACACTGACCCATGACGATGCCTCGCTCTGGGCACCACAGTAGAAGAAAGGCGCGGGGGCGTACAGATATAGTATCAATACGCCCCGTAGAATTCAAGTGTGCTTGGTTTGGCATTGTCAGGCCGCCTTGGCGACTTCTTCCTGGACACTGGCATACACGCCCTGCACCAACCGTTCAGCTTGCTGAAGACTGGCGGCATCCTGACAGCAATTGACGATATCGGCGGCCCGGAGCAAGACGGGATAGATGCTCTGACTGAAGGCATCCCAGTCGAAGTTGCCGAAGAAGTGTGTGAAGTAGAGTTCGAAGAAATTACTGGCGATCTTCCCGGCTTTGCGCTCTGAAATTCCATGATCGCCACATAGAGCAAGCAGATCGTTGAGCAGACAAGCCGCCGCGAATGTCACATCGAATTGGGCCTGCTCATCAAGGTCCGGCTTGTAACAGAGGGTTAGCGTGCCCATTATGCCGCCCTCCCACCATCAAGGACGCGGTACTGGCAGGGATTGAGCACACCGGCCGCACGAACGGTCTGGTGTGCAATGGCCGCTGCCCGATTGCCGCGTCTATCGACGATCAACACGTACGGCAGAGGATCGAAGATGCTCACGGCGGCGCAGAAGTCGCCGGGATCGCTGCCGTCGTTTACAGAGAATGGTTCGTAACCACCGGCCTCCAGTTCCGCGAAGAGCTTATCGCGAAGTTCGGGATATCCGATGGCATGAATCGTTACTTTCACGCGGTTACTCATGGCTGTCTCCGTACACAAGTGTAGCCGCCCCAAGGGTGAACCGTTGACAAGGCCGCAAAGGCTTGCAACCCCTCAGAACGACTACAATTCTCAATGTACGTCATGGATGCCACCTTGTCAAACGGTTCAATATAAATATAAGGCTCAAGCGGGTGATAGTCAAGTAGTAATCGAATGAGATAAGATTGTTTGTTTGCAATCGAATAGGCGGAAGCCGATTCGTATCAGCATCTTAAGGTCGTGTTTTTCGCAAAGAGCGGCGTCCCCGGCTGTCCCAAACTACCGCCTAGGAGGTCGGCGCCAGTATGAGCTGACGCGGTACCCCGCACGCCAGTGCGAACTGACGTGTACGGTCTTCTGTCTAGGCACATGAATCACCTCCTTTGATAGTTGTTTCAGTCAAGCTGTCAAACCGAAAGCAACTACCGCAGGATGATCATCACTGCCGGGGACGCCACTGCCAATCTATGTATGAATAAGAAAGAAGTCAAGAAAACGGAACGACATAAAAAATTCTCCGAGGAGTGGAAAAATCTTGCGCGTGCTGAAGAAAATTTCCGGCGATGAAATACAGGTAAGTATTTTTTTATCGCCGAAGGATATCCCCTACGTTCTCAAGGACTTAGCGCTGACAGATGGACTGTTGCATTTTTTAACACAGCCAACGACAAAAATTGTCACTGCACTGAAGAAGGTGCTATCCGATGGCTGATGCAAACGGTAACGGCCGCGGGACGGTCCAGCGTATCTGGGATAAGCTGAATGAATTCGAGACGAACGCCACGGACAAGTTAGCGCGACTGGAAGAACGCCAGGCCAGTATGCACGAAGACGTTGGAATTCTCAAGACGGACGTGGACATACTCAAGGCGGAATCGCAACGCCGGGCCGGCGCACGAAAACTCGGCAAGGGCCTTTGGGCCGCGGTGATCGCCCTGCTAACACTCACCATTGCGGTGCTCGGCCTGATGGTCTCGCAGAATGGCGATGCCCCCGTGAGCGCAAAGCACGAAACCGAGCTCACCATCGAGAAATAGTGACAATAATTGTCACTTAGGTGTCTAGAATCTTAGACACTTTTGCGCCGATATATTGAGATATCTTACATCTATTCGCGCGCACGCGCGTAGGTAATATAACTCTTAGTTTCTTTTTCTTTCTCTTAAGAGAATATAACATAATATTCTCTCTTGCTTCTTCTTCTTTTTCTTCTTCTACGTTAGTACATTTAGCTAATGTAGCATAGTACGCTATAGGTGAATCATGAAAGGCTTGGACCTACAACTAACGGAAAATTTTCTTCTTCATGAGTTCGCTGTCTCGCGCGACTTCCCCGAGTTAGCGGATGAAATTGACTTCACCGACATCGAGGTTGAGCGCTTGCGCTTTGCCTGTGCGGCTTACCTGCAACCCCTACGCAACCGCTTCGGCAAGGTAACGATATTGAGCGGCAAGCGTTCGCCCGAGTTGAATGCGGTAGTCGGCGGCGCGATAAGCAGCGACCACCTTTACCTGCTGTCTCCGTTGCACAGTGACGCGGGGGCGGTGGACTTCACGACGGCGGATCTGCCCGGCGCGGTGGCCTGGGTGCGTGGGAATTTCATTTATAAGCTGTTGATATACTATCCACAGCGACGGTTTGTGCATTTGTCCTTCCCCGACAGCTCCGGCGAGTACGGAATCTACAAGGAAAAGTAGCGGCGAGTTTTCTTGTGTCCATACCGAAATCAAAAATAATTAAATTTTCTTTGCCTGAATTGCAATTTTTACATGCCCGGATGTGTTATGCTGGTTTCAGAGTTTAAAAAATTGAGGTGGCCCGCCTTGCGCGGGCTTTCGTGTGTACGGCCTCGCGGCGGGATGAACCGATCGGCAATTTATCCTCAGCCTTGCATGTCAACGCTGAGATAATTTCACGGGCAGGGCGCTATTGGCCACCGAATACCTTACCCATTGGTAAGGGTAGCCGTCAAAAGGCGGAGCTAGGAGCCGGGGCGCTCTGCTCAATTTTATGGAGGAATCCAAATGGCTGATGAAGCGCACATGTTTGCCGCTCCTCGCGGCGGCAATATCCGTGGGGATCCTCAGCGGTTGCGCAACCGCGCCGAACACGGCTGAGGGTGAAATCAAGGCGGCGCACAAACACGTTGCAAAACCGGACCGCAAGGTTAAGCGGTCCATTGTTCTGTATAACCTCAGCAAGCGCTGGGACAACTTCCGCTACTGCTCACGGTTTAACAAGGAATCGCTGGTTCGGCTTCAGGCCATCGCCCTGTTAGCAAGTAAGCGCTGGGACGCCGAAACCAAGTACGCGTTGCTCAAGACGCTTAAGGAATTTGCCGACAACGAGCTCTTGACTTTCTACCGCCAGGAGGGCTTGGCGACGGTGCAGGAGCGGCGGGTGGTGGCGGACAGCATCCTGTTGGTGGCGAAGGACCTGAAGAAATTGGTAGCCGCGCGGGCAATTAAATTGGCGGAATACCAGGCGGTCTGGAAGCAAGTCGAAACGTTTGCGGAGTGGACGGAACAGGAGTTGGGCGAGCAATGGCAAAACAGATAATCATCGCGGTTGTGTTGCTGTTGTGTCTGTCCAGCTGCTCCACGCACAGGGGCGTTGTGTACGGCGACGACTACGTGCAATTCCTGACCTTCGCTGAAAACTTCCCGGTGAGCATCCGTGTTATGGGTTGTTGTAGTGACCTCGAGGCGGCACAGGTTCGTGGCTTAATGTTTCAACGGCGCATGGCCTACCTGCAGGAGGCTAAGATGCACAAGGAATTGCGGGCCAATATCTATGCCGCGTTGTGGCTTTGGCTGGAGACTATGCGCGACCGCGGCTCGATGGACTCGGAGAAGTTCGTGTATTTCTCAAGGCAATTGCTGGCCTGGAAAGAATAGCAAACCTCATTTCTGATGGTTGGGGGCGGGGGCAACTCCGCCCTCTTTTTTATTGCGGGGATGATATGGGAAAAGAGAAATATCAGCTATTACCACCTCTTTCTAAAGATGAATATGAAAGCCTGAAAGAAGATATTGCCAAGATGGGTGTTCTTGTACCTATCGAATTCGATGAAGAAGGAGAAGTACTTGATGGACATCATCGAGTTAGGGCCTGCGGAGAACTTGATATTGCTGACTATCCTCGCGTAACAAGGGAATTCAAGAACGAAGAAGAGAAGCGCGCGCATGTTTATGCCGTGAATATTGCAAGGCGACAATTATCTAGTGAGCAACTAAAGCATATTCGTAATGAACAAAAGAAACTTGCCGCGAGGATGCGCAAGCAAGGCGTGACACAAGCGGAAATCGCGGCTAGATTTCGCGTATCACAACAGACTGTAAGTCGTTGGCTGCAAACGACTACGCCTATTACCCCTGGTAGTAATAGGCGTATACAAGCACAAATTAACAATATCCCCGATGTACGCATCACGATATCTAAGTCCGAACATTGTCGAATCTATGAGAGATCTAAGCAGGGAGAAACGCAAGAAGAGATTGCCGCAGACTTCAAGGTGGGCCAACAGAGAATATCTAGAATCATAAAAAAAGAACACGAAAAGATCGCAAAAAAAGAGCAACTTGTTCAAGCTGGCGTGAGCGGCGAATATGGCGGCGGATATTGGTATTCTGCAAAGGCCGGGCTAGATAAGCTTCTGGAAACAAAACAGCGCTTTGGCACGATATATATAGATCCACCCTGGAAATATTCCAATCAATCAACCCGCGCTGCTACCGATAATCATTATGCAACGATGACCATAGAAGAGATCGCTGATTTGCCGGTTCAGGTATTGGCTGGCGATAAATGCCATTTGCATCTTTGGACTACTAACGCGTTTCTATTTGAGTCGAAAGCCTTGCTAGAAAAGTGGGGTTTTGAATACAAGAGTGTCTTTGTCTGGGTGAAACCGCAGATAGGCATTGGGAACTACTGGCGCGTATCGCACGAGTTCTTAATCCTTGGCGTGCGAGGTGGCCTTACATTCTTGGATAATTCCCTTTGTAGTTGGCTGGAATCGCCGCGCACAAAGCATAGCCAGAAGCCTGATGATATCCGGGCAATGCTTGAGAAAGCAAGTCCTACTCCACGATTAGAAATGTTTGCCCGCGCAGTCTTCCCCGGTTGGCATTGTTGGGGTGACGAAGTTGCAGTTGGTCTTTTTGATAAGGAAGGATGATGTCACCAAGCGCATATGTGGAGGCATGTAGTGTAGAAGAGCGCGGAGCTCCAATAGTGTTCAAATTTTTAGAGTGGAAATGCGATAAGGTCATTAAGATTACCGGCAAACACCGACAGACATTCGGGGATTATTATGTCGAACTAAACGGAATGGATTATGCGATAGAAGTGAAGCACGAGATTGAAAACATACACACAAACCTCTTTATAGAAACATGGAGCAATAGGCATATTAAGCGGGGTTGGCTATATACTAGCAGGGCCGACATGCTTTTATATCATTTTATTGAAGACGGCGAAATTTATACGATACCAGTAGGCGCACTGAGGAAATGGGCGCACACGTCGGGCCATCTGGATGCTTATGAAGAAAAAGAACAGGTAAAATATAAGCAGAAAAACACCACTTGCGGAAAGCCAGTGCCAATAGACATCCTTATTGAAGAGGCGGGGATGCGCAAATATATAAGGGATGAAGACGGCAATTGGAAGCAAATAAAATAATCATTATATAACACAGATTTTAGCGCATAAAAGAAGTTGATTAACGACGCGAATAATCACAATAGCAATCTGCCTGTTAGCACTGGCATTCGATGGAGTTGATGATATGTCAAGGGAATTTGTATCTCGGAACGGCCCGCCCGCATTGCGGTTCGTCTACTTCCCCGGGCGGAATCACTTGAGGATCATCCGCCGGGGACTCGGTGAGCAGCCGGAAGCGGGCGTGCAATTGATCGCCGGGGACCGCTTCAAACTCATTGCGGATAATTGTTCCGTCAAATTCGCGGGGAACTTTCTGGAGGACGGCGAATTCAGGATAGCAACTGAACCGGCCCTTACTCCACAGGAAACCAAGGCGCAGGAAATTCAGGTGGGGTTGCCTGGCGGAAAAGTCCGGACCGTCAACGTCGCGATCAAGGCACCCCCCCTGCAGAATCCGCTGGAAATGGAATTGTGCGGCGGCGGACCGTATTGGGCGCTGGCTGGTATGTGGAATTGGGATATGCGGACGTGGATCGACAAGCACGCTGACGCCGGGATGAATTACATGCGGATCATCCTCCCGTCGCGGTGCTGGCTGGGCGGTTGGCCGAAGTCGATTTTCAAGCGGGTGGACGGCTTCTACGATATTAGCAGCCTGGATTATGATTATCTGCTTCGCCTTCGCGCGGACCTGTGGTACGCCCGTAAGCGCGGCGTCGTAATTCATATCGATCTCTGGGACGGTCATATGATGCGCTTCGCCGAGGCGTGGCTGCGGTCGGAATTCTGCGGCTACAACAATACACTGCAATTCCCCTTGCCGAAACATTATATCCCCTGCAGCGGGACGCCGTGGCGCA
>Ga0307377_10004118_pt1 | contig 16006 bp, 14 predicted proteins | sample TR3MG_FD_202535 | JGI IMG/M metagenome (GOLD analysis project Ga0307377, IMG submission 202535) | Soil microbial communities from Risofladan, Vaasa, Finland - TR-3 | ecosystem: Environmental > Terrestrial > Soil > Coastal area > Acid sulfate soil | place: Finland: Risofladan, Vaasa | collected... | reverse complement strand
CGTCGCTAACGAGCGCGAACACGCGCCGCGAGGGGTCGCGACGCAACTGGGCCGCCAAGGCGAGACCGACCGCGCTCGACAGGCCCTGGCCGAGCGAACCCCCCGTGATGTCGACCACCGGTGAGGACTCGGTGCCGATGGCCTCGAGCGTCGAACCATCGAGACCGTAGGTGGGAAGAAGCGCCTCGTCGAGGAGTCCGAGCTCCGGTCCGGCGGCGTAGGCCACGATGATGTAGTGCCCCGGTGAGACGACCAGTTCATCGACGCCCGCACGAAACCCCTCGGCGAACATCACGGCCATGAGTTCCGCCGAAGAGAGGACCTGGCCCAAGTAGCCGAAGCCGTGAGGAGCGACCATTCGCACCGCGCGAAGCCGAAGCAGATCGGCGGCGCGCTGGAGTTCTCGGACCCGTCCTGCCTCCATCGACATCCCCCTAGAGTCGTAGTTGCTTAGCCACTATAACGCGGACGCACACCCGTCGTCGGGGCTAGGGGCCGCCCGTGGCGTGGCTCTGAGCGAGGTGCTCCTCCATCGCGTGGTGATGGTGAAGAACCGCCACGCGCCCGGCCTCGACGTCGCGGTCGCGCACCGCGAGCAGGATGGGCTCGTGCAACGAGGTGAGCGCCGCGCTGTGTCGGCGCCCGAGCCAAGGTGGAACCGTGCCACTGGTCACCCACTCGCGATACTCGTAGTTCATCAGGGTCTTGTGGACCCCCTCGAAGATGGCGGCGAGATAGGGATTGTGCGAAGCGCGCACCAAGGAGGCGTGGAACTGCGTATCGGCACTGAGCCAACTCGCGGTCGAACCGGTGCTGGCCCGCAGTCGCTCGAGGGCGAGGTGCGCCGCGTCCAGGTCCTGCGCCGTGCGCCGTGCGGCCGCCTCGCGCACCCCGGCGTCCTCGAGCCACAGACGAAGGTCGGCCAAGTGCGCCACCGACTCGATGTTGACGCCCAACATCAAGTCCATCGAAGAGGCCAGGCTCGCTTCGGGTCGACGAAGAACGTACGCGCCCGAACCGCGTCGCGACTCCACCAAACCGCGCACGATGAGAATGCGGATCGCCTGACTCACCGTGGGTCGGCTGGTGTGGAGCAGTTCGGCGAGGTCACGTTCGGACGGCAGGCGCAGTCCCTGCGCAAGGTCCTGAGAGATGATGACGTCTTGGATCTGCTGGGCGATGTCCTCGGCGGCCCGGCTGCCGACGCCGAGGCGCACGAGCGACCTCTCCCAGACCTCGTGGTCGGACGGTGACTTCAATCTCGACACGCCCCTCCCCCCTCCGTGCGTCCGCGCCAGACTAGCGGCCCTTGAAGCGCACGCCGTGATCGTCGACCCATGGTCGCCACCCACTTTGAGTTGCGCGCGGCGCACTCGCTACGCGACGGCGAATCGGTAGCATTCGTCGATGGCATCTGACGACACACCGCTGTTCGTCCTGGAGGTCGCGGGTTCGTCGCGACCGTCCGAGGTCTACCTGGCCCCCACCCTCGACGGTCTCTACGTGCCCTACGCCCTGCGCACGCCGGCGGACGACGGCGAGTTCCCCTTCGTGGTGCTGGCCTACGGTAACGGCGGAGGCGGCCTCGGGTGGCTCACGTCGTGGGTGCGCAGCCACTCCTACATCACCGAGCGGCTCCTGGCCGCGGGTTACGCCTGCGCGTGGACTCGCTACCGCACCGAGGTCGAACAGGGTTTTCATCACGGGGGACCGCTGGTGGTCGACGAGCGTTCGGGCATGGAGTTGATGAACCGCTCGCCGCTCGAGTTCGAGGATGAACTCGCCATCCTGCGACACGTCGGGCGACACCCACGCATCGACGCTGGCCGGCTCGCTCACGTCGGCGTGAGCCACGCTGGCGAGATGCTGTTCAAGTTGGCCTCGCGGTACCCCGGCGTGCTGCGCGCGGGAGTCGCGGTCGAACCGGCGAACCACGAGTTCCTCGACCTGCGGCCCGAGTCGTCGGACTTCGTCGACGCGGCGCAGCGGGGCAAGGTCGAGGAGATGCAGATGCACGACGCGCAGCGAGTGCGCGCGCGCTGCAACGTGGAACTCGCCCGGGAGCGGATGAGGGCGATCGACCTGCCCATCATGGTGATCGGTCGCGACGACGACCACCTCCAGGGCATCTTCCGTCTGAGCTACGAACTACTGGCCGAGAGCGGTAAGGACGCCTCGTGGGCGTCCTGGGACCATCCCCTGCACGGGTACGTCTTTCCGGAGTGCGATGCCCTGGGTCGGGTCCGCGTGGACCCGACCCAGGAAGAAGCGATCGACGCGATCATCAGCTTCCTCGATCGACATCTCGCGACACTCACCTGACGAGGCGAGGTGCGATCCGCGTCGCGCGCTTACGCGTTCATCGATGTCGTGACCGTGGCCACGATCCGCTCCACTGACGGGATGGCCATGTCCTCCAGGGCGTCCGCCGCCGGCAGCGGGATGTGGGGCGTCGTGATGCGCACGATGGGCCCGTCGAGGTCGTAGAAGGCCTCCTCTGAGACGATCGAGCTGAGCTCGCCGCCCCAGCCACACAGGCGCGGATTCTCCTCGACGGTGAAGAGGCGGCCGGTGGCCGCCACCTCGCGCAGGATCGTCGTCGTGTCGAGCGGCACCAGCGAGCGCACGTCCACCACGGTGCAGTCGATGCCCGCGGCGGAGAGTTCCTCGGCGGCCTTGAGCGCCTTGGGCACCATGGCGCCGAGCGCCACCAACGTGGCGTCGCCCCCCTGTCGCAGCACCTTGGCGCTACCCAGGGTGTCCACGATGTCGCCGTCGGGGACGTCCATCTTCGAGGCGTAGAGCGACTTGGCCTCGAGGAAGATGACCGGGTCGGGGTCGCGCACCGCGGCCGCCATGAGCCCGATCACGTCCAGGGCGTTCGAGGGGACCACGACCTTGAGGCCGGGTACCATCATCGCCCAGTTCTCGACGCTCTGGGAGTGCTGCGCGCCAAAGCGCAGTCCCCCGCCGTTGCCCGAGCGGATCACCAGGGGGAACGTCATCTGACCGTTGGTCATGTAGCGCGATTTCGCGATCTCATTGACCACGATGTCCCAACACACCGCGAAGAAGTCCGAGAACATGATTTCGGCGATCGGCCTGAGCCCGGTCATCGCCGCGCCCATCGCGGCACCCAGGATGGCCTGTTCGGAGATCGGAGTGTCGCGCACGCGCACCGGGCCGAATTCCTCGAACAGGCCGACGGTGCCCTTGAAGACGCCGCCCGCCGCCCCGATGTCCTCACCGATGGCCAGGACGGTCTCGTCGCGACGCATCTCCTGGGCGATGCCCCGAGAGATTGCTTCACGGAAAGTCAATTGCGCCATGCGGAGCCTCCATCAGCCCAAACGTCCTTCATCAACAAGTCGGCACCCGGGGTGGGGCCGGCCTTCGCCTCTTCCGTGGCCAGGTCCACCTGTGCGGCCACCTCGAGTTCGATCTGCACCAGTTGCGCCTCGGTGGCGCCTTCGGCCAACAGTCGGGCGTGGTACATCGGGATCGGATCCTTGGCGAGCCATTCGGCGACCTCGTCGTCGGGACGGTACTTGCCCGGATCGGCGCGCGAGTGGCCGCCGTGGCGGTACGTCAACGCCTCGATCAGGCTGGGTCCCTCGCCGGCGCGCGCGCGCTCGATGGCGGTGGTGGCGACGGCGTAGACCGCGTCCACGTCGTTGCCGTCGACGATGATCGACTCGAGGCCGTAGGCGCTCGCCCGGTCCGCCGCGGGATTGGGGACGGCCGTGATCTCGGTGGTGCGCGTGTACTCCATCCAGAGGTTGTTCTCACAGACGAAGACGACGGGCAGCTTCCAGATCGCCGCGAAGTTGAGCGCCTCGTGGAAGGCGCCGATGTTCGTCGAACCGTCGCCGAAGAAGCACACCGCGACCTGATCGGTCCCGCGATACTGCGCACTCCACGCCGCCCCGCAGGCGATGGGCAGGTGCGCGCCGATGATCGCGTAGGAGCCCATGACGCCGTGTTCCACGCTGGTGAGGTGCATCGACCCGCCCTTGCCGGCCATCAGACCGTTCGTGCGACCCATCAACTCGGCCAGCACGGGCGTCATCGGCACGCCGCGCGCCAGGGTGTGCGCGTGGCCACGGTACGTGGCGAAAGTGTAGTCGTCGCGACGCATCGCCGCGGCGAAGCCGGCGGCGATGGCCTCCTGCCCGAGCGACAGGTGGCTGGTGCCCTTGACGTAGTTCTCGAGGAAGAGGTCGTAGGCGCGCTTCTCGAACTGTCGCAACGCGACTTGCGTGCGATACAACTCGAGCTTGGCGTCGAGGTCCAGGTCAGGGCTGATCGTGGTGGTCATTCTCACTCCTAATACTTGTTGGCAATCATGAGTTCTTGCGCGGGGAACTTGGTGAGGATCGCCGGACCACTCTCGGTGACCACGATCTCCTCCTCGATGCGCGCCGCCGAGACGCCGTCGGTCGCGGGACAGTACGTCTCGAGCGCGAACACCATGCCGACCTTGAGTTCGATCGGGTCGCTCAGCGAGTTCAGTCGCGAGATCACCGGGCGTTCGTGCAGTCCGAGTCCGAGTCCGTGGCCGAACTGCAGGCCGAAGGCGGCCATCTCGTCAGGGAATCCGAACTCGGTCGCCGCGGGCCAGGACTTGGCGATCACGTCGGTGCCCACACCCGGCTTCACGAGGTCGATGGCGTTGTCCATCCACTCGCGTGCCTTCGTGTAGGCGTCGCGCTGCACGGCGGTTGACGAGCCCACCGACAGGGTGCGGTAGTAACACGTGCGATAGCCGTTGAAGGAGTGGATGATGTCGAAGAACGCCTGGTCACCCGGACGGATGATGCGGTCCGTGAAGTTGTGCGGATGAGGATTGCATCGTTCGCCTGAGACCGAGTTGATTGCTTCTACCTGATCAGAGCCCATCTCGTAGAGGCGCTTGTTGGCCAGGGCGACGATCTCGTTCTCGCGCACGCCGGGCTTGAGCGCCTCGAAGATGTCTTGGTACACGCCGTCGACCATCGCCGCCGCCTGACTCAGCAACATCAGCTCGTCCTGGTTCTTGATCACCCGGGCGTCGAGCATGGTCTGTTGTGCGTCGCGAACCTCGATGCCGGCCTTCTGCAGTTCGAACAGGAAGGGCAGTTCCACGATGTCCAGGCCGATTGGCTGGTCCGCCACACCCGCGTCCCTCAGCAGTCCGACGATCTCCTTCACCGCCGACTCGAAGAGTCCCGCGCGCGGGGCGATCGCTCCGCGGAGTCCGAGCATGCCGGCGCGGCAATTGTCGGGCTCGAGCCACGGTGCGAAGAGCTTGTGGTGGCGCGCCGCCGAACCGAAGTCCCAGACGATCGGCTCCCCGCCGCGCGTCAGGAGGCAGTACCGGGTCATCTTGTCGCCCAGCGCTCCCCCGACCCACGTGCCCGACACGTATCGGATGTTGTAGAAGTCGAACAGCAACAGCGCGCCGAACTCGCTCTTCTCCAGCACCTCGCGAGCGCGCGCCAGGCGGTAGTCGCGCAGTCGATCGAAGTCGACGCGCGTCTCGAAGTCGACCCCCATGTGTCCGGGGGTGTTCATGACCGGTCCGAAACCCTCCATCGGTTCAGCCCCCCAATCCGTCGTCGACCGCGATGTTCTCCGCCACGAGCTCCAGGCCCGCACCGCGCGCCGCTTCGAGCAGTAGCACCGAGAAGTCCTCCGTGGCGTGCCCCACGCCCGCGGTCACCTTGACCAGCTCGGTGCACAGGGCCGACAGGGGCATGGGTACGTCGTGCTCGTAGGCGGCGTGCATCCCGAGGTCGAAGTCCTTGCGCAACAAGACGGGGGTGAACGTCGGGGTGAAATCGAGGTTCACGAACGCGGGTGTCTTGTAACGGGTGAAGACCGAGCCCATCACCGAGTTGTTCAAGAAGTCCAGCCACGCCGAGCGCTTCACGCCGCCCTTCTCAGCCAGCACGGTGATCTCGGCCATGGCCTGGGTGACGATGCCCAGCATCATGTTGTGGCAGATCTTGACCAATCGAGCGACCTCGTCGTCGCCGACGTAGGTCACCCCCTTGCCGATCTGGCGCAAATACGGCTCCACGAGGGCGAAGGCGTCCGGTGTGCCCGAGATGGCCATGGTCAGTCCCCCGGACTTGACGACCTTGGGGTTCCCGCTGACGGGCGCCGCCAGGAACTGGGTGCCGCGCGCGGCGGCCGCGGCGCGAACGGTGGCCGAGGTCTCGGTCGAGACCGTCGAGCAATCGACCAGCACCTTGGGCGCGTGCGTGGGATTCGCCAGGACTCCCTGGGGGCCCGTCGTGACCTCGAGCAGGTCGGCGTTGGCCGACACCATGACGAAGACCACGTCGCGGTCCGCGAGGTCCGCCGGCGAGTCGACGACGCTCGCTCCCAGGGCCTCGGCCTTGGACCGTGTGCGATTGGTCACCGTCACGTCATTGCCGGCCGTGATCAGCCGCGTGGCCATGGCGGCGCCCATGCGACCCGCACCGATCCAGCCGATCGTGTGTTCACTCATTGGACGTTCTCGCTTTCGTGCGGTCCCGCGGCCGTGGCGGCCGGGGACTCTTCCAAGGAACCACCCAGGTACAGTGCCCCGATCTCGGGATGGTTCAGTACTTCGCTACCCGTTCCGCTCAAGCGGACGTGTCCGTTTTCCAGCACGACACCGTGGTGGCTCATCTTGAGGGCGCGACGAGCATTCTGCTCAACGAGCAGCACGGTACGCCCGGCGTTGTTCATCATCTTGATGGTGGCGAACATCGACTTGAGGGTCTTCGGGTCGAGTCCCATTGACGGTTCGTCGAGGACCACCAGGTCCGGCTCGAGCATCAAGCAGCGGGCGAACTCGACGAGCCGCTGTTGTCCGCCCGAGAGACTGCCGGCCTTGTCACCGGCGCGTTCGGCCACGATCGGGAACATCTCACGAATGACGTCCAGGCGCGACGCGATCACCTTCTTGTCCTTCACGAGGAAGGCGCCGAGCTCGACGTTCTCCTCCACGGTCATCTCGCGAAAGAGGGAGTGGTTCTGGGGCACCTGGACCACACCCAGCCGCAGGATCTCCTTGGGCGTCTTGCCGATCAGATTCTGACCCTTGAACATGATCTCACCGAGGCGCGGCTTCAAGAGACCGCTGACCGTCTTGAGCAGGGTGGACTTGCCCGATCCATTGGGCCCCACGATGGTGGTGACGCCACCGTGCTGGACCTCGCAATTGACGTCCTTGAGGACGTCGGCTCCCCCGTAGCCCGCGAAGACGCCGCGAAAACTGACGAAGGCCTCAGCCATGAGCGACCACCTCGACCTCCTCGTCCTCGTCGTCGTCGCCACCGCCGAGATACGCGTCGAGAACCAGCGGGTTGCTGCGTACGTCGGCCGGCTTGCCGGTCACCAGGTCGCAGCCCTGGTTCATCACCGTCACGGTGTGGCAGAGATTCATGACGAACTCCATATTGTGCTCCACGATCAAGAACGTCTTACCCTGTTCGTTGAGCGTGCGGATCTTATCGGCGATCTGGTTGATCAGCGTGAGGTTCACCCCACCCGCGGGCTCATCGAGCAAGATGACGTCAGGATTGGCCACCAGGACGTACGCCAGCTCCAAGAGCTTGCGCTGGCCATAGGACAGTGACCCCGCGTCGAGGTCGGCGAGGCGCGTGATACCCACGAAGTCCAACCACTCCATCGCGTTGTCGACCTCTGCCCTGGACGACTTGGAGCGGGCGAGTCCCCGCAACCAGCCTTCGTCGTGCTGGATGGCGACGAGCATGTTCTCGAGGACCGTCATGCGCGCGAAGATTCGGGTGAGCTGGAAGGTGCGACCGATCCCCCGGGCGAAGACCTTGTCGGGTTCGAATCCGGTGATGTCGGCGCCCTCGAAGGTGACCTGACCAGCGTCAGGCTTGACGTAGCCGGTGATGACGTTGAACAAGGTGGTCTTGCCCGAGCCGTTGGGGCCGATCAGACCCGTGATACTGCCCTTCTCCACGGCCAGGTTGCAGCCACTCAGGGCCTTGAGTCCGCCGAAGGAGCGCGAGATGTTCTCGGCCTTCAAGAGCGTCGTCATGATGGCGCACCCCCCGCACTCGAGATGGTCGCCGGACCACTCGCCTCGGCCAAATTCGCCACCTTGGTCGCGGCGGACCTCTTCACCCGCTCCTTGAAATACACGACGATGCCCCGGGGCATGAACATGATCACGATCAAGAACAACGCGCCGAACAAGATGAGGTACAGCGACCCGTTGGAGAACGACACCGTCAGATACTGCTGGGACGCCTCAAGGATGAGCGCTCCCAGCAACGGCCCCGCGAGGGTGCCCAGGCCGCCGAGGAACGCCATGAGCGCGACGCTGATGTCAAAGACCGGGTCGAAGACGAACTGCGGATAGATCTGGCCGATGAACATCGCGTAGACGGCCCCGGCCATGCCGATGGTGAACGCCGACATGGTGAAGCCCGCGATCTTGACCGCGGTCACCTTGACCCCGAGTCCGAGGGCCCGGTCCTCGTCGTCGCGGATGGCCAACAACTGGAGTCCAAAGCGCGAACGCCGTACCCCCGCTGAGACGAACGTGACGAAGATCACCAGACCGAGAGCGACGTAGTAGAAGGGCACGTTGTAATAGCTGAACCCCCACTGGATGAACGGGAGGGCGAGTCCCGAGGTGCCCCCGGTGAAATTGAAGTTGATCGCCGCCAATTGGAAGATGAAGAACACCGCGATCGTGATGACCACGAATGTGTGCCGACGAACGCGCAGGGCGATCCATCCGAAGGGCAATGCGACCAGCATGGCCACGAGTCCACCCACGGGGACGAGCCAGAACATGGCCGCGCCGGCCGCCATGTGGGCGTGGATCGAGATCAACGCCATGGTGTACGCGCCGCACCCGTAGAACACGGACGAGCCCAGCGCGATGTAGCCCGAATAGCCCGAGAACATGTTCCACGAAGTGGCGCAGGCCATGAACAACAAGGTGAAGACGCCGATCGACGTGTCCGAGGGATTGGTGACGATGAGCGGGAAGGCGGCCAGCGCCGCCGCACCCAGAAGCCACCAGAGATTCTTCTTCTCCAACATCACGCCACCCTCACGGCCTGTTTGCCGAACAAGCCCTGCGGGCGGAACAACAAGACCACCGCCAGCACGATGAAGTACGACATGCTCGACCACACCGGGGACCAGATGACCCCGACCATGTCGCCGATGAAGACCATGCCGACGCCCGCGATCATGGCGCCGCCGAGACTACCCATGCCACCCAGGACGATGATCGTCAGGAGTCGCGAGATCAAGTCGTAACTGGTCGAGGCGTTGAATGAGTTGGTCGCACCGTAGATCATGCCGCCGGCCGCCGTCACCGCGACGCCGATGCCGAAGCAAATGGTGGACACGCGCTTCACGTCGATGCCGACCAGAGCCGCGGAGGTCTGGTCGGCAAGCGACGCTCGCACACTCACCCCGAATCGGGTGCGGTACAACATGTAATACAGCGAACTCAACAGCCCTACCGCCAGCACGAATCCCGCCACGTAGATGTACCCGAAGTGAATACTGCCAATGGCGAAGGAGCGGTTCACGTACCAACCCTGCAGCTGAACGTCGTTGACCGAGAAGATCATGTTCAGGGCCCCTTCGATCAGGAGGGAGACCGCGTACGTGACCAGGATCGACATGGCGGTCTTCTCCGGCCCCTTCAACCGACCCACGAAGAGCCGCTCAATCACTATCCCGACGACGAACATCGCCGGGATAGTGATGAGCAGGCCGACGAAGAGGTCGATGTGCCAATGGACCTGCAGTGCGTAGCTCAAGTACGCCCCCAGGATGACGAGGATCCCCTGGGCCACGTTGATGATGTCCATGACCCCAAAGATCAGGGTCAGACCCGTTGCCATGAGGGCGTAGACCGATCCGGTCAACAGGCCATCCTTGGCGGCGCTGAGTAGGGCGGTGGAGTTCAAGGTCTACTTGCCCCAGACCGGCTTGGGGTACACGATCTTGACCGTGTTCGGGTCACCCAGGGGATTGACCTGGACGAACCGGTTCCCCTTCGTGCCCTGCCACTGGAAGGTGTAGGCGGTCATCTTCGGGTTCTCACCGAGCGAGTTGAACTGCGCGCCGCCGAGCACCGTGGGGATCGAGACGCCCGAGTGCAGGTACTTGATGATCTTGGCGTTGTCGAAACCACCGGTGGCCTTGACGGCCTGCGCGACCACCTGACCGACGGCGTACGCCTCGGCAACGTCAGCGTTCACGCCAGCCGGCGTGCCACCGTATTGCTTGATGTACTCCGCCACCATCTTCTTGCTCTGGGGGTTGGCCGCCAAACCGTACCAGGAGTTGGGCACCATCACGCCGTCGGCGTTCGCGGCACCCACCGCCTTGATGAAGGTCGCACCCTGGTCGGGACCCGCCGTGGCGATGAACACCTTGGGCGAGAATCCGGACTGCTCGAAGGCCTGCATGAACGCCGACACCGTGGGAACGTCCGTGCTACCGAGGATGACCACCTGCGGCTTCGCCGCCGCGACCGCGTCGGCGATGGGCGTGAAGTCCGTCACCTCTGAGGGGAACACCTTGTTATAGACCGCCTTGATGCCCGCCTTGGCCATGATGGCCTGCGCGACCGGGATCTGCGGCTGGGTGAACGGGTCGTTGGAGGTCACGTAGGCCACCGTCGTGGGCCGCTTCGCCTTGGGCAGTGACGAGACCCAGTTAGCGAAGGGCACCAACGAGTTGGCGACCGGCAGCGCGACGTCGAAGACATTGTGCAGCGAGGCCTGGAACACCGACGGCGCACCACCGGCTCCCTCGACCATCGCGTAGCCGTAGCGCGAGACAGCCTTGGCGGCTGGCAACGTGAGCAACGAGGAGAAGGGCCCAAAGGTCAGGTTCACGTGGTCCGATGAGATCAACGTCTGGTAGTTCGTGACGACCTGCGTCGGACTCGATGCGTCGGACTTGATGTCCAGAGTGACCTTGTGGCCGAGGAGTCCGCCGGCTTTGTTGACGTCATTGGCCCAGAGCTTGTACCCCTGCTGGAAGGCCTGGCCGTCCGCCGAGAAGTCACCCGACAACGACAGCGAGATGCCGATCTTGACCGGCGCCCCCTTGGCGAGCGTGCCCGAACTGGCACCACTGGCCGTGACCATCGTCAGTGACATCGCACCGGCGACCGAGGCCACGCCGAGCGTGCGGAAATACTTCCTAGATATTTTCATTAACTTCCCCCCACTACGTATAGAGCGCCACGGCGAGACCCCCCAAAGGTCCGCGCGTCAGACGATCGCTCGATGAACGATGGGCTAACAGTAACGATGGGCCCCATGAGCGTCAAGTTACGACGCCATGAAATCTTTACACCCTCGTTAAAAGAATTAACGATCAGCGACCTAGCGGTGCGGTGACAAAGACCATTACGATTTCGTGACTTCAGTGCGCACAAGGGGGGACTCATGGCTGATGCGTTACTCGACACGGCCATCGCCAACTGGGAGCCGCGCTTCACGGCCAATGGCGTCGACGCGAGCGACTATGCGAGGATCACCGCCTCGCTCTCGACCTGGGACGACTGGTGCGAGGGATGGAGCCGGGGCGCCGACGTGCACCTCGAGCTCGCCGAGGCGGCCCTCAATGACGACCGCCACTTGTCGGCGGGAGAGTACTTCTCGCGCGCGGCGACGTATTTCCACTTCGCGAAGTTCCTCTTCGTGCACGACCGCGCGCAAGCGCGCGCGGCGCACGAGCGTGCGGTGACCGCCCTGACCCGCGCACTGCCACTGCTGTCTCCGGCGGCGCGCCGCGAAGAGATCGATTTCGACGGCGCGCGACTCGTCGGCATCCTGCGAGTTCCCGGCGGACCCGGACCCCACCCCACCGTGGTGCTCATCGCCGGGCTCGATTCCACGAAGGAGGAGTTCCGTGAGGTCGAGCGTTCCTTCGTGGACCGCGGCATGGCCACCTTCGCCCTGGACGGACCGGGTCAGGGCGAGGTCGAGTGGACCCTGCCGATCAGAGCTGATTGGGAGGTCGTGGGTGACGCCGTCATCGCGCACCTGCAGCGGCTGTCCGACGTCGATCCTTCGCGCATCGGCGTGTGGGGTGTGAGCCTCGGTGGCTACTACGCGGCGCGGCTCGCGGCGAGCGACCTCCCCATACGCGCGATCGCGTCCCTCTCGGGCCCCTACTCCTTCGGTGCCGCCTGGGAGAATCTCAACCCGCTGACGCGCCGCGCCTTCGAGGTGCGCTCCTACAGCGCCGACGCCGACGAGGCCGAGCGTAGAGCCCGGGACTTGAGCCTCGAGGGTCGCGCCACACGAATCACCGCGCCGCTTCTCGTGATCATGGGGCAACGCGACCGACTCTTCGCCTGGACCGACGCGCAACGCCTCGTCGAGGAGAGCGCCGGCCCGTCGGAGTTGCTCCTACTCGCCGACGGCAACCACGGCTGCGCGAACGTCACCTATCGGCATCGTCCCTATAGTGCGGACTGGATGGCCCGCCAACTCCACGCCCCCGGTTCCCTCGAGGGCGCCCGCTAAACAAGAAAGAGTCGAAATGGCCGATGTATTCATGCCCCAGCTCGGAGAGACGGTCGCCGAGGGCACCGTCACCAAGTGGTTCAAGAACGTGGGAGACGTCGTCAACCGCGGCGACACGCTCTTCGAGGTCTCCACCGACAAGGTCGACACCGAGATCCCCGCGCAGGCGTCGGGCGTGTTGAGCGAGATCCTCGTCCCCGCTGGCACTACCGTCGACGTCGGCACCCGTCTCGCCGTGATCGCGGGCGAGGGCGACGCCACCTCGCCGTCGGCGAGTCACCCGGGAGGGGAGGTGGCCGCGATCGTGCCCACCTCGACGACCAGCGCACCCGCAATGGTGGCGTCGGACGCCAGTGAGCGGCTCTCGCCCGTCGTACGGCGCCTCCTGGCCGAGAACTCTCTGCTCGCGAGCGACGTCACCGGCACGGGTCCCGGCGGGCGCATCACCAAGGAGGATGTGCTGAGCGCCGTGACCTCGTCGAAGCCCACCACCACGACAGCCGTCCCCGCAAAGGCCTCGGGCTCCGTCGCACCGCTCTCACCGGTCGTGCGACGTCTGCTGAGCGAACTCAACCTCGACGTCGACGAGGTCACCGGCACGGGTCCCGACGGACGTATCACGCGACGCGACGTCGAAGCGGCCGCCATCGGCCACGACGCGCCGCGCGTTCTCGAGGGCGACGAAGTCATCGCCTTCACCAAGATCAGGAAGCTCACTGCGGAACACATGGTGCGCTCCAAGGCCACGTCCGCGCACACGCTGATGGTGCGTGAGATCGACTTCGAGACCGTCGAACGGGTTCGTCGTAGCCACGGCGCCCAGTTCAAGGCCGCCGAGGGCTTCTCCCTCACCTACCTGCCCTTCATCGCCAACGCGACGATGCGGGCGCTGCGCGAGTTTCCGCACCTGAGCGCCTCGGTCGGCAACGATGAGCTGATCGTGCACCACACGCTGAATCTGGGCATCGCCGTCGACCTCGACGCCGAGGGACTGGTCGTGCCCGTCGTCAGACGGGCCGACGCGTTGAACGTGCGTGACATGGCGAGGGCCATCCGCGACCTCGCCACCCGTGCGCGCGCCAAGTCGCTCGGTGTCGACGACATGAGCGGCGGGACCTTCACCATCACCAATCCCGGACCCTACGGGACGCTCATCACCGGCGCCGTGATCAATCAGCCCCAGGTGGCCATCCTGTCCACCGACGGGGTGACCCGCAAGCCGGTCGTCGTCAACGGACCCGACGGTTCCGAGGCAATCGCCATCCACTCGATCGGTCTGGTGGCGCTCACATTCGACCACCGCGCCATCGACGGCGCCTACGCCGCGCGATTCCTGGCCCGCCTGGCCCAATTACTGCAGGAGACCGATTGGATTTCGCGCCTGTGAGTTTCGAAGGGGTTATCGATAGGCTGGAAGGAGTGACGACGCGGAGCCGTATCCTGGAATCAGCCGCGCTTGAGATCGAGCGCAACGGGCTGACCCTCTTTCGGGTCAAACGAGTCGCCTCCGAGGCGGACATCTCGGTCGCCCTGCTCTACAGTTACTTCACCGATCGCGAAGACCTCATCGCCGCCACGATCGTCTACCGCTTCGAACAGGTACTCCTCGGCCAGGCCGAGATCTTCACCACTCCCCTGCGCGACGTCAACACCGCCGCCGAACTGCGCGTCGCCCTGGACAAGATGATCGCCGACGCCCAGGACCCCGCACGAGACGAGCAGCGACTCCTGCGCATCGACGGGATTTCCTTCGCCCATCACAATTCCACCGCGTCCGCGGGCATCGCCAAGGCGAAGGCGGAAGCGAGTGACAAGATCGTGGCCATCGTGCAACCCCTCGAGGACAAGGGTCTACTGGCCGAGGGGATGACGGCGGTCGCCTTCGCGCGTATCTGGTACGCCCTGTTCTTCGGACAGATCTCCCTCGAGGGCGAGCATTCGCTCTCGATCAACGAAGAGACCTGGCTGACCGCGCTGCACGTGCTGGCCAACGCGGTCGCCGCGTAGCCGCCGTTCACCGCTTCGCGGCGCCACATCGTCACCGCATCGTCGTCACCGCTCCAAATGGCTCCGTCATCGCTCGTTCCCTCCGCGCACCTGCGTGAGGGTGTCGCCACCACGGTCTGGGCGTGGCCCGCTGTGTCAGTCGCCCGGCGCAGAGACCATCTCGCCGGGCGAATCCCTGACCAGGGACACCACCGCGGTCAGTCCTCCACCGGGTGTGTCCTCGAACCTCAACTCCCCACCGAGGACCTTGACGAATCCCGCGGCCACCAGCAGGCCCAGGTCCTCGTCGGCGCCGGTGTCCTCTCGCACGCCCCCGAGGGTCGGGATGCGACGGCGCGGATCACGGGTTCCGGGCCCGCGGTCGATCACCAGCAGTTCGACCTCGCCGGGGGTGCATCCCGCGCTCACGCGGATGGCCTGGTCCGGGGGGCTGAAGGCGCAGGCGTTCGTCAAGAGGTTGATGACGACACGCTCCAAGAGGTCCGGATCGGTGACGATCGTCGGTAGATCGGGCGAGAAGTCGCTCTCCACCCGTCGACCCTTGGTGTCGACGAGGCCGCGCGCGTTAGCGACCACCTCGCGCAGCGTCGTGCGCCACCGTCGTGGCGAGATCATCTTCGTCTCGAGTCGGCCTGAATCGAGCAGATTGGTGACCAGGCGCGTCAGATTGTCGACTTCACGCGATATGGCGCCCAGCGACTTTCGTTGCTCGTCGGAGTCTTGCGACGTGCGAAGCGACACGACGCTCGTCTCGATGTTCGCCAGCGGCGCCTTGAGATCGTGCGCCACCGAGCGCAGGAGACCAATACGGAGAGCGTCGGTCTCGGCACGCGTGCGCATCGCCTCGGCCTCGATCATCAATTGCTGAGAGTGCAGCGCGGCGGCCAGGCGACCACAGAAGGCTCGGATGAGCTGACGGTCCTGGTTGTCGAGTTCCAATGTGCTCAGACGCAACAGCGACTCGTCGTTCACCCGGAAGTCGATCGTGTCGCCGGAGGTGCCCGCCGGGTCGCCGCTCACCAGTTCGGGCACCTGATGTCCTTCGGCGTTGGTCCGCATCAACGCCACCATCGGCACCGCGTACACCGCGCGCAGGGTGTCGAGCAGCGGCATCAGGTCCTCGCGCGACGTGGTCACCGTCGCGACGGCTTCGGACAGCAACTCGGCCTCGGCGCGGGCACGTCGCGCATCGTCGGTTCGCCGACGGAAGCGGTTCATCGCCAGACTCGCTCCGACCGCGAAGACCAAGAAGGCCACGATCGCCACCGCATCATCGGGACGCGCCACCACCAACGTGTGCCGAGGAGGGACGAAGTAGTAGTTCTCGAGTCCCGACGCGCCCAGCGCGGCCAGGGCGCCAACGACCACTCCGCCACCCGCGGCCAGGGCCAGGACCGCGATCAGGTACACCAGGAACACCGTCGAGAGCGAGACCCCCGAACGAATCTGGCTCATCACCCACGTCAACAACG
>Ga0307377_10004117_pt1 | contig 16013 bp, 24 predicted proteins | sample TR3MG_FD_202535 | JGI IMG/M metagenome (GOLD analysis project Ga0307377, IMG submission 202535) | Soil microbial communities from Risofladan, Vaasa, Finland - TR-3 | ecosystem: Environmental > Terrestrial > Soil > Coastal area > Acid sulfate soil | place: Finland: Risofladan, Vaasa | collected... | reverse complement strand
CGTCTCCGCGGCAGTAGCAGACGAACCCCACGTCGCCGTCGCCGTACTCGAAATGATCGAAGCCTTCGTGGGCCCCGTGCTGCCAGAGGAACGAAAGGATGTCAGTGTCCTGTTGGCAGTCCATCACGATGGGGCGGAGTTCGTGACCGAAGATGTTCCAACGAACCGAGTGCGCACGTTTGACGTACTCACCATCGTCGTCTTGCCAAGTGCTGACGCAGTAGTAACCACCTTGTCCTGCGAGTGGCACTTTTTCCAGAAAGACCTCCCATCCTTTGGATTTGAGCGTGTCGGCAATCCGTTCTGCTTCCGCACGCGAGCTTTTCAAGATGGCAGTGTGATCCTCGTAGTCGGCTTCGGACATCCTGTTAACGCACAGGCCATAGACGCGCTCGCGACGCAGAGGTAGGCACTAGTCGTACTCTTCCCAGGGGTCATCGTATGTGTCCCCTGAGCGTGGACATGGGCCCTCCTTGATGGCGATGACGCAGTCGGGGTGGTCGCGCCAGACCATCAGCGCCTCTTGCTGAGCTTCCTTGTGGGAGCTCTGAGCGCAGCTCCAGATCGGACTGGAGGTGGGGTGCCGGCTCGAACAGCACGATGGAGTCCCATCGAGTTCGAGGTAGTAGGTTTTGACGGGGAGGTGGGGACGGGGTTGAGACATGTCCTGGATCAGTGCCAAGGGCATGCCGATCACTTTGGTTCGTGAAAAACTTCAAGAAATTCAGCACGGCCTCTTTTCGTGAGATCCGGAATCCGGATCGTTAATCCGGATTCCGGCGTGTTTTCGCCATCAGGTGGCGGCTCCCCGCCACAAGGAACCTTCTCAATTCACAAAGGATCTTATGGTGCGTGACTCACGCAAGTGTAAAAAGGTCGGGTCCCCCGTGCACAGGGTGACCAGGGTTTCATGATGCTCCCCTTACTCCTATCCCTCATGCTCGCGTTCGCGGGCCCATCGCCGTCTCCCGAGCAGATGGTCGAAGCAGAAGTGCTGTTCCGTGACGGGACGGTGAAGTACGAGAGCGCCGACTACGACGGGGCCATCGAGAGTTTCACCAGTGCGCTCGGCATCATGACGGCGAATCACGGGGATGAGGCTACGCGCCTGACGTTGCTCTACAACATCGCCATGGCGCACGAGAAGCAGTTCATGATCGATCAGGACGTGACGCATCTGCGCCAGGCCAAAACCCTGTACGAGCGCTACCTTGAGTTCGCCCAGAAGACAGGCAACCTGGGAGACGAGCTTGATATCGAATCCAAGCTCGCGCACCTCAACACGCAGCTCAAGATCCACTCCGAGATCCAGGAGAACAAGACCAAGGCGGAAGGGCCTCCGCCCCTACCACCCCCGGTGACGGACGTGGGCACCGACTCCGGCCCCGACCCCGACTGGAAGAAGCCCCGTAATCTTGGCATCGGTCTCGTGGCCAGTGGGGGTGCCATCACCATCGGCGGCGTTGTTCTGGCCGTGCTCGGGAGTCAGTTTGAAGGGAAAGCCCAGACCCAGGTGGACAGCCTCGCAGACCAGGGCATCCCGATGGACCACCCGGCATGGGCCGAGGGCGAAGAGTTCGTTGCCAGTGAGAAGCGCCGGGGTACGATCTTCATGGGCGTCGGATCCTCTGTGGCCGTCGTGGGGGCCGTGGGCGTCGGGATGGGCACGTACTACCTTGTCAAGTCCAAGCGGCTCCGTGAGGGTCGTGTGACTGCTATGCCCGCTCTTTCCCCTGGGTTCGCCGGGGTCCAGATTTCAGGAAAATTCTGATGCACAACGCCAACGGTTACACCTATCGCAACAAGCTGCACCATTCGTTCCACGAGCTGCTGTGCGCCGAGGCGAAGAAGCGGGATCAGCGGGAGGATTGGGTCACCGCTGAGCGAACCGCTATGTGGAAGGCCGTGAACCGTCACCGGACACAGTTGGACAAAGAACCCCTCCCCATCGAAGACGTGGAACGAGTAGAACGGTCGGCTGTCGGCCACACGGACTACAGCACCAAATATGCCCTCTACTGCACAGAGCTTGTCGAGAACACACCATGACACCCGCAGACCTCAAACCCGGACATCTGTACCGCTTTATCCAGAACGTGGAAAACCCCGTCTGTGACAAGCGGTCGGCGGACTATTTCAAGAAGGTCCCGGTGTTCGTCAAAGGGACGCTCCTCGTGTGTTTCGCACCGTACGACACTCCTCGACTGCGAACGTTGCACACGATGGGCACCCCTTTTCGTTCCGGGTTTACGGCCGCCATTCACCGTGAGGACGGGGTGGGGTTGTCCAAACACGCGCGTGACAAACAATGGACCGAGGCCCTCGTCCCGCACCTGGAAGAAGTTGCAATCGATTCCTGGGATCTTATGCGGAGAGCCTACAGTTCCTATGCCGAGCCGGCGGTGCTACGCGAACTCATCGAAGACGGTACGTTGCCTCTGGAGCGTGCCTTCGAATTGCTGCGTAAGCACACCCCTGGAACGAGCGCTGAATGACCAACGACTACATTGTGTGGGCCCAGTTCTGGTGCCCGCAGCCCATCGCCTCCGCGCCTGTGTCCGTCCAGAAGGCTGCGGTGATCTACGATGATGTCGACGGGCGCCTCGGTGATGATGCGGAAGAGGACGACTTTTTGACGAGAGTATTGTGGCTCGAGACGGCCATTCGGCTCGCGCAAGTGGGCTGGACGATCCCACGATTGGAGGACGCGCGTTGGCCTCGGTCGACCCGCGCCAATTTGGCTGAGTTGATGAGGGATCTGTAGACCAATGGCGAAACGAAAGCAGCGAAAACTACAGAATGGCCGTTCGTCTGATCGGGGCTTGAGCATCCAAATTGCGGCCCCCGAAATGGGGGCGCCGAATTCGAGCTCAAGTTCGTGATCGATGAGCCCCTTGACATCATGGTGCGTAAAGGACACCTCCACAAGAAGCCCGACGAATGGGTGGCGGTTCGTGTGATCTGGATGGATGAGCACATGAACGTGATGGATGACTCCCTCCCCTACGTGCCGGCCATTCGAACGACAGGCAACCGGTAGCTAAAACGGGATCATCCGGGAAAGCCCCACAAGGCTCCGGATCGCCTGTTTCATGGGTCTCCGTCCCGTCGACCGATCGAGTGGCGTAAAAGGGGTGGAGAGACTGTGAAGTACTACATCATCCCCTGCACAGAGGTCCAATGCGGCGACGTGATCTTCACGAACAACGGTGATGGGAAGGGCATCCAGTTCTGTGGACGCGTGATCGGTGAGACGATCCCCCGGCCGCACCCGGACATCACCGAGTGGCGCATCGAAGTCATGGTAGGTGACGAAACGACGGAGAAGGGATCGCACACCACCCTCGGGTTCCGCCACAACACGATGGTTGGCGTAGCTCGGGAGGACAAGTACGTCGACACCGACGTGGCTTCCATTTTGGCCGATCTCGACAAAGAAACCCCATGAAAAAGATGCGCCCCTACACTGGGAGTGCCGGGGCCATGACCGGTCCCGGTTGGTTCGGTTATGTGAGCGCTGACGAATTCTGGTACGGAGAAAAGGGCGGCCGTTTTCTGAGCGAAGGGGCGCCGGTTTCCCAGGAGCCTCTCACCCCAACCGGCAAAAAACGGCTACCGATTTGGTCCGAGTTGGATACCGACGACATTGTGGTGGCGTGCCCTTCGGACATGGTTTTCCCTACCGTGGAAGAGGGCGACAACGACTGGGTCATCTGGGTTCACAAGATCAGCCGAGACCCCGAGCACTGGTGTCACGACTACCATCCGAAGTCTCAGGAAAAACACCTGGAACGCTCTCGAAAAGTTTTCGAGAGCCTCAAACAGTGGATCGTAGAGAAGGGCATCACGTTCCAGATGCCTGTCGCTCCTCCGGTGAGCTCCTCCCAGATACTCACCCTTCCAATTATCGATGAGAAGGATGGCACCCGGAAACAGTGGCAGGTTTCCTCCACGAGCCCAGTGGTGCAGAAGCTCTTGGAGATGGGCAAGATCGGTCGGACGGTGGATGGCTACTACCTGATCGACCCGTCGCCCATCGTCATGAAAACCGTCTAGCGTTTTTTGGGGTCCGGCTCGGAGTTTTCGATCTTTTCAGCTTTCGCGTCCTGGGCTTTGATAGCGTCCGTCAGTTCGTGAACTTGACCATCGATCCCGTTGACTTGCTGCTCGATTTTCTCGATCTTTTCAGCATTCGCGTTGGAGATGAGGAGATCATCGACTATTTGGTTGATCCGTTCGATGCGTCGTTCTTGGTTTTCGACGCGTGCGGAAAGAGCTTGGTGGAGGGAGTACAGAAAAATATCCCCCACCAAAAGCACCCCCAGGGTGACGCCAAAGACCACCTTGAGCATGGAACGAAAATTATCGCCGTTTCCCAGGATTGCCAGGGACCCTGTACCTGTACGGGGCTGGGGTGCGGTGGGGGCTCCGGGCGTTTCGTTTTCCGGTTCAGGCATGAGGTAGGTCTCTCTTGAGGTTTTTCATAGTCTGGCTATCGGGTTCCCTAGATTGATGGCGTTAGTGCCGCCCATACCACCACTGCCGACTCTCCCGTTCGAGCTGCCGTGGAATTCGACGATCGACAAGTCGCACGTCCTGGCGTTGCCGCCGGAGGAGGATTTTTGCGTAACTTGCGTGTGCCAGTTTCTCGATTGTCTCCTCCTTGCGCCGGTACTCCGCGAAGGGTGCGACTGGGTCATCATCCTCAACCGCAAGGTCTACTACATGAAGTGGCGGGACGTGGCTCCGCGCGCTCCATGGACGCGACAGGTTTGGGACATCTACCGTCTCCTCCCGGATAGCTGCGGCTGCCCGAGCCACCCCAGGGGTTTGGGATACCAGTGGTGCTGGGCGGATGTGATCAAGACCCTCAAGAACGACATCCTGTGCAACTGGCAACACGGCAGCATCTCCGGAAGTGGTGAGACGGTCGTGGCCATCGGCACCAACGCGTTCCAACCGGGCACCCCTGCTATCCCTCAGATCGGTCCCGTGATCTACTTGGACGCCAGCGACGCCAGCTCGATCACCCTCACAGGTGGCGCTGTGGAGCGTTGGGAAGACAAGAGCACTTTCTTCAACGACGCTGTGCAGGACGTGGCGGGTAATCGTCCAACGGTGGCTGCCGCATCGCTCAACGGTCTTGACACCATCTTCTTCGACGAAGCCCTCGAACAGTTCCTGAACCTTGAGCTCAAAGCGCGTGCGGACTGGCATCTGTTCGTGGTCGGACGGTTTATTGCCAGCGTGGCCAATGCACGAGGCACATTCTTCTCGGCTGCCGGGTTCGATGGGACCTTTGGTGGGATCGAGGGGAAGGTCTACCAGGACAGCTCCGTCCAACCCGTCGGGACCCCTTTCACGTTCATCAACCCGAGCGAGATATCGATGATTGGAACGACGCTGCCCAGCACGACCTTCGGGATCTGGGAGTGGAAAGAATCGATCTCGGGCATAGGCACCGCGTCCATCGGCATCAACGCTTTCGACCAATCGGTGTTCGCCGGAAACACCAGCGATGACTTTTGGGATCCAACACGCCAGACTTTTGGCGAAGCGATCCCACTCATGGCCGCCTTGGGTCGATCCAACTGGGGTGCGAACCCCGCACGGACGTTTGACTACCTCAGCGGCAATATCGGGCAGCTTCTGCTGTATCCGCGTGTGCTGGCGGGGGGAGAGCGTGTCCAGGTGCTCAACGTGCTTCGTGAAAAGTGGGGCCTCGGAGCTCCGCTGCCGTTCCCCCCGAATCCCTGAGCGTAGAAGGAGGGCCAGACCCTCTTTTTATGACCAGTGACCACGATCGTTGCCCAAAATGCTGGCAACCCACGACCATCAACTACGAAGTTGACGACGATGCCTTGCTGTTGGGGGAAGAGATCGTCAAGGAGGGGGTCTCTCGTGATTGGTTTTTCATGGAGGATCTCGAGACCATTGTTTACGGGGCGCCACTTCCCGGACCCAAGCCTCCCGACGAAGACCTCATTGAGCTCGTCAAAGAACTCGACAAAGAGTTCCCGTACTCGCGTGAGCCGTTAGGCCCTCCCCTTCGTCCGGATCGCGAACCTCTTCGCAAACTTCTGTACGCCCTTGGTTGGCGCCACGTTCCTCTGCGAACCCTCTCCAACGAGCACACACAACGACGTGAACTGTGGACGCGTCCGCTGTCGATGCACGAGCTGGTGAGACGGGAGGGAAACAAGCCCCGACAGGAGCATGGGATGACCCAAGTGCTGGGCGAATACTTGGGACGGCGTCTGCGACAGTCCCACTACCAACAAGATTTCGCTTTCAATTCCCAGACGCGCCAAAAGCAGATGGGGGATATCTTGGCGCACCTTCGTGAGGTCAAGATACCTCAGTGGAATGCCCAAATTGCAGCCGCGATCGGTACTCCTACGTCCACTTCGTCGGTGCTCTTGTCGTACCTGCACGGGACCGGCAAAGTCGTGCGGTACTCCTATGACCCTGGGCATCTCACTGCCGCGTACGTCGCCCGCCAGTACGCTCATTTGTTCGTACACACCCCGGTCGAAGAACTTTCTCCGATCGATGATCTTGACGACATGGACCTGTACGAACAGTTGTCCAAAATTCTACATGGACACACGGCTATCCCGCAGAGTCTTCTGCATCGACAGTTCCCGAATGTTCGACCGGGGCTTCTCGACAGCGTGATGGATCAGTTCGGGTGGCGACAACGAAGGTTTAATCGAACGTCACATTGGGTATCTCCTGAACATCCTCATTTCAGTTCGATCCAGCCTTCGAGGCGTCTGCAAGATGCTGAGATCGAAAAACGGCGGGAACTCTATCAGGAGTCTCCCGACGAGTTCGAAGACGATCTTCTTTTGGAGGATGGGGAATTGTTCCTCGAACCCGCGATAGCTCCTGTCGAGGAAGAACGCCCCGTGATCGTGGCGGAAACCCCTATCGCCAAATCGAAGCCCGTAATCAACGGGGAGGCCACTGTGGTTTTGGAGTTCATGAAGTCCGGGGGCATGCTGGCTCCTCGGGATATCGCCAAAGGCACTGCGATCCCGACACGGCGTGTGAACGTTTTGCTAAGCGAACTCCTCGAGCTCGGTAAAGTGATGAAGTTCCCCATGGGGAAAACTGAGGCGTATGTGGCGCGATGAGTAAGGCAATCAGCAAAAGATTCACGAAGACCGAGAAGGTCGGTTCCCAACGCGCGCGTGAGCTTCTTGCCACCATGCGGCACAACCGGAAAGTCACCCGTACTGTGGTGGCGGACTACGCTCGGCAGATGCGAGAGGGTCTGTGGCGCAGCACGAGCCAGGGCCTCATCGTCGATTGGAACAACCAGTTGATGAACGGGCAGCATCGTCTCCTGGCGGTCATCGAATCTGGGAAGACCATCGAAATCGACATCACGTACGGGGAGGATCCCGACAACTTCATGGTGCTCGACAAGCACCGGAAGCGGGACCTCAAAGACGACCTCAGCATCGCCGGTGTGGATTACCCGGCTGAGACTTCTCGCCTGTACCGCATCTACCTCGACCTTGTGCAGACGAAACCGGACCGTTACATCGCGTTCGGTGGTCGCACTCGTTGGGGTTGGAAGCCGGAGACCGCAATCAAGTGGGCCCAGGAAAACCGGGCCGGTCTCATCCACGTCATCCAGAAGTGCAAGACCTCTCAAGCGAAGAAGGCCCTGCGCCCCCCTGCGATCATGATGGGTCTCTACTACCGGCTGTACGAACTGGACCCCACGAACGCCGACGAGTTTTTCGGTGAGCTCATCAAGGGATGTGCGACGGGCCCCGTAGGCAAACTCCGTGAAGCTCTGGATGGACTGATGCTCGAACGGGTGAAGGGGGCGACCCCGCCGCGCTACATGTGGGCGGCGTTGGTGATCAAGGCTTGGAACGCGTACGTGCAAAACAAGCGCCTGCGACAGCTCAAGTTCGAGGGCGGCTCCGAGCTTTTCCCGTTGATCGAAGAAGCCGCCTGACCGGTAAAGTGGCGTTATGACCGACGCCGAATTTGCCGATGAGCTCGTCGCCCGGCTCAATCTGTTCCTGGAGGGGGATAACGCCAGGGCCGCAGCCACGCTGACCACGTCCCTGGCGCACGTTGGGTACGCCAACGTCGGTCATTTCGTGGGGCAGCTCTGCCTTCCACGAGGGGTGGACATGACCACCCCTCCGGAGAGCCTCAAGGACGTGAAATTCCTGATGCCGGTACTTGATGAAAAGCGCGGGATCAAGGCGTTCCGAGCCGTCACGGGTGAGGAACTCCAGGTAAAGCACGCTGAGATGCTGCAACAGATGGCCGACACGAACGAGGACGACTCCAAGATCCACTAGGGGTAGAAGGAACGAGATGTCTGAGATCAATCGCAATTTCACGATCCGGATGCGAGAAGTCACCGTTCAGGTGTGCCGTGCTGCGCTGGCCCAAGCCGAGTTCCCCAAGGACTCCGACAAGGGCATCCTGACGAAGCACTTGCGGGGGCGCATTCTGACGACCGGCGTCTTGAAGCTCTGTATGGGAGAAGCTCTCGTCCTCCAGGAAATCGTCGAAGATTGCGCGCACCACAACTTCCGTGAAGGCTCCGAACTTCACAACGAGGCACTCATGTTCGCCGGGGCGCTCGACGATCGGTGCCGCACCGAGTTCCATGACCAGAAGCGTCTGGCTGTGTGGGCCAAGCAAAGGGTTGCCGAGTTCGAGGCCCAAGAGAAGATCGCCGAAGCCATCGCTGCGACCAACAAAGCCGAACAACAGACGCAGGCTCTTCGGGACGCCATGCTCAGCGATGTGTTCCTGGGTGGTCCTCGCAAACGTCTCAACATCTGGGGACAGATTGTGGATGAACCACCGCTGTCGAAAGAGGAGCTTCGTGCCAGGGCCAAGAGCACGACACCGGAAGACTGGCGCACGGCCGCTGAGCTCGACCGCCTCGACCAGGAGCGTCAGGCCGAACAGCACCGAATCATGAACAAGATGGGTGCGGCCATGCAGTACGAGTCCTCCACTCGGATCAAACTCCAGGCCCGCAAACCTGTTGCAGACGAGGCCGCTGACCAACTCCTCACCAAGGGCTCCGCCATGGACTTCAACGAAGACATGAAACGCGTCGGCACCAAAGAACTGATCGAGCAGGGGTACTTGGCGAAGCCTCGGTACAAGAGCGCCGTCCATACCGAAGACGGCGTTGTCGGAACCGTTTCGTCCTTCACGTCGAAGGCTCGGTAGAGTCTTTTCATGAAGACACCCGACAAGGTGGCTGGGATTCTTGATCCCTACATCAATCGGTTCGAGCTGTGGAACAACACCGGCGCCGAGTACAACACCGGCGACACGGTGCCGGCTGTGGGTATGGCCGCTTCCTACTCGATCCAGCTCCCAGCACCTGTGGAGAGCCGTGCCATTTTCCTGCAAGTGCAGGATGGTCGCATCACCAACGTGATGGCACACGATCCCCTCGGAGGTCGCTCTGTTTTCGACCCTCGTGGTCGTTTTCTCGGAACCGGCGGCAAAGAGCTTGAGCCCATCCAGTTGGTTGCCCCTAAGCCTCCCGTCGACATCGTGACTGCCGTGCAGCAGATGAACCAAAGACCCCCACCGCAACCGACGCCGGAACAGGTCCACGAGCCCACGATGCCTCCGCAGGACATCCCGGGGGAGTCCCCTAAAACGATCGCTGAACTCATTCGAGAGCTTAAAGAGCTCACTGACAATCCCTCTCAGTCGGAGGCGACACTGCATCGCTTCCATTTGCGTCCCGACTTCGAGGTGGCTGTCCAACTTCCCAACGACCTGACGGAACGCGAAGCCAAGAGGCTCGCCAAGTTCATCAAGTCGCTGCCCTACGGGGACGACGAAGAGTCTCGATTTTGAAATGAAGGCCCTACTCATCAGTGATCTCCATTTCGAGTTTCATCGAGATGGGGGTTTGAGTTTCGTTGAGTCTCTCCCCGAGGCCGACGTACTTCTGTGTCCTGGCGACCTCTCCAATGCCGCAGGCATCTGGGACGCGCTGCTCCTCCTGTTGGAGAAGTACCCACACGTCGTCTACACCTACGGCAACCACGAGTTCTACGGCAGCAACATCCCGGCCGTGAAAACCAAGGTGGAGAAGCTCGTGAACCGGCTGCCGAAGATGGGCAACCTCTACGGGAAACTGCACGTCCTCGACAACTCGACCTGCGAAATCGAAGGGCGTCGATTCATTGGCACCACCCTTTGGTTCCGCAAGGTGATGGGTGGTCTCAAGTACGAGCGCATGCTCAACGATTTCTCCCAGATCGGGAACTCCCACCAGCGCATTTACGAAGAGAACGACAAGGCCGAAGAATTCTTGCGCGACACGGTGACTGGTGACGACATCGTGCTCACGCACCACATGCCGGCACCGCAGTCGGTTCATCCGAAGTACGCGGATTCTCCGATCAACCGGTTCTTCTTGACCGACGTGTCGTGGATCATCGAACAGCGTCAGCCGAAGCTGTGGGTGCACGGACACACCCACGAGTCCTGTGACTACTGCATCGGTCGGACGCAAGTGCTCTGCAACCCTTTCGGGTACGTCGCCTACGAAGAAAACCGAGCCTTCAACCCCGATCTCATCGTGGAAATCTGAGATGCGTCTTTCGACCTGGATCGTCACGGAAGTCACCCCGGACGACCCCCAGGCGTCTGTGCATTTCGCCGTTGCGGCCCATCCCGAGAAGGCCCGCGATCTTGTCGCTCGACGCACGCGCATCGAGCCCACTAATCTGAGCGTGGTGCTTCTCCGGACGGACCCTTCTGCGGCGTCCTCACAGCGCTCCAGAGGCGCGCTCCAGGAGAAGTACCTCGGGCCCCTGGAGAAGTTCAGCCCGTTTCTGAGAGAGCCGTGTGCCCCCTGCCGGGGGATTGGCAAGGTGCCCGGCTCCCGACCCGTGGAAATCTGCCCCACCTGTGGGGGCTCCGGGTTCAAGACCGTCAGGCGCATCTAGCGCGGGGGATCAGTAGGCCCGTCGAGCAAAGGTCCGAAAACAGCGCCTCGTTGCCTGTTGTCGGCCGTTCGTGAAAATAGGGGCACCAAGTTATGTAAAAAGTTCGGGGACTCCGTGCAAAGGGAGAGAGAACCCGACCATGGCGCTGTACCCAAACAAACGATCTGGAACCTGCCTCACCTGCAAAACCGAAGTGGCGGTGAGGGCCGGGGTCATTTCCAAGAACTCCGCTGGTGGGTGGGATGTCTACCACAGCACGGATCGCTGCATCCCTGCCGCACTGCAAACCAAGCACGTTGAGCAGAGCCGCAAAGAGTTGACTGCCGACGGCGAACTCTACTTCCCCTACGACGCTGCGGCCCTTCCGTTGCTTCGCGCTTTCCCCCCGACTCGGGACCGAAGCAAGGAGACCTTTGACCGTGTCAAGAAGTGCCGCAACGTGAGCCTCGACGCGGGCGACCGGATGCGTGTGCTTGAGCTTTGCGAGAAGCTCGGCGTCAAGGTTGCCGAAGAGCTCAAAGAGGTCCCCAAGGATGAGAGTGCTTTAGAGGCGATTGCTCGTGCGACCGCGATCGAGACCCTTCGTGATTTTCAGTTGCCGGGAGTTGAATTCCTGGCCCATCGCCGCCGAGCAATCCTCGGTGACGACATGGGTCTCGGCAAGACTTTCATGGCTCTCCTCGCGGCCGATCCCAACATGGGGTTGCTCGTCGTGTGTCCTTCGTCGCTCAAGTACAACTGGGCCGAAGAAGTTCGCAAGTGGCGCCCCGACTTGACCCCTGAAGTGATGGAGGGTCGAGGCGCTTTCCGCTTTCCCAAGGCGGGCGAAGTGGTCATCACCAATTTCGAGATCCTTCCGAAGTGGATGCTGCCTGTCCCCGTCGCCAAGGACGGAAAAGGCAAAGACATCTTGGCCGCGCAGGTCCCCGCGCTGCCGAGCTTCCGTGGCATGAATCCGAAGAACATCATTTTGGTGGTCGACGAGTGCCAGCGTGCGAAGAACGCCAAGAGCCAGGTCCACAAGAAGATCAAGGAGCTTGCTCGCATCTGTGGCCGCACTTGGTTCCTGACCGGAACTCCGTTGATGAACCGTCCCACCGATCTGTGGAACGTTCTCCAGGCTGGTCACATGGCCCGCGACGTGTTCGGCGGTTGGGGCGATGGGACCTGGGGATTCACCGGCTGCTTCCAAGGCCGTCAGGTTCGGGTCTCTCGTTTCCAGACCGTGTGGGAGTGGGGCACTCCCACTGCGGAAACCCCGGAGCGTATGCGCCGGGTGATGCTGCGTCGTCTCAAGGACGACGTGCTCAAGGAGCTTCCGCCCACCGTGTGGAGCGAGATCGTCGTCGATGTTACTGGCGTGCGGTTCCAACGAGACCTCACCAAAGCATACGACCGTGTGGAGTCTTTCCTCAATGAGGGACGCCTTCCCCCGTTCGAAGAGCTTTCCGCGGTCCGTGCCAAGCTGGCCGAGTCCCGCATCCCCGCGATGCTCGACTTGGTCCAGGACTACGAAGAGGCTGGAAAGCCCTTGGTCGTGTTCTCGGCGTACAAGGGCCCCATCAACAAGCTCGGTGAGCGAGACGGGTGGGCCATCATCACGGGCGACATTCCGGCCGCCAAGCGCCAGGAGATCGTCCGCGACTTCCAAGCAGGTCGTCTCAAGGGCATCGGTCTCACCATCGGAGCCGGTGGTGTGGGCATCACGCTGACCGCCGCGGCCAACGTGTTGTTCGTGGATCAGGACTGGGTTCCGGCCAACAACGCACAGGCCGTTGACCGCATCCGTCGCATCGGCCAGATCGCAGACTCGATCCAGGTGATGACGATGGTGAGCGATCACCCGGTGGACCGCCGCGTGCACCAGATCCTCGCCATGAAGCTGCGCATGATCCACAAGGCCATCGAGGCCCAGGTTGCGTACGAGGCCAAGAACCCCGCGCCAGCCGTCACCATCCATCACGAGTCCCAGGAGGACTTCGACGCCCGCATGGCTCATATCGCTGCGGCTGCGGCTCAGGTCGCTCGTGACGAGGCCAAGCATCGTGTCCAGGGTAACGACTGGCTCACAGGCGAGCGTCAAAAGGCGCAGCGCCCCGAGGTGGACATCACACCCCCGGTCGCTGTGTCCCTCCGAGACGCCCTCACGTTCATGCTCAACCGTTGTGACGGTGCCCAGGCCCGTGACGACGCCGGCTTCTCCAAGCCCGATGCTGGCCGTGCTCGCGTTCTTGCGGAGACTGGCCTCACCAGTGACGAAGAGCTGCGTACCGCAGAGCGACTGCTCTCGCGCTACCACCGTCAACTCCACACCACCTACCCTGACCTGTTTGCCTAATCCGATTTCCGATTCCACGAAAGAAAAACATCATGAGTACAGCCCTTGCACCCACCGACAACATCATGGACGCGGAAAACCCCGTCGCCATGCTCGCTGAAACCGACACCATGGCAACGTGGAGCGACGAGAAGAAGAAAGAGTTCTCGTCCTTGTTCTCCAAGCGCACACAGCTTGCTCGCATCCTGTGTGCCATCACGGTGTCCAAGTTCGCCACGATGGCGAAGAACCGCCACTTCATTTCCGACTACCACCTGACGAAGCTCAAGCGTTCGCATGGGTGGGAGCCCCACCGTGAGTACAAGTACGAGTACGAGTCCCAGGTTCGGGAGTGTGGCCGGAACTTCGATGAGATTGCGCGTATCGCCGAATTGCGTGCCAAGTCCCTCCTGGCCGAGCTGCCGCCACTCAAGAAGGCCGTTCAGATCATCGACAAGGGGGTGGCGCAGAAGCTCGACAAGATCACCCGTTTGGAGACGAAGGCCGAAGCCGAGAAAGAAGAGCTCGAACAGCTCCCGCGCTCGATCGACATGAAGGACGACGAGTACCAGGACTGGACTCTCCGGGCTTTCAATGCCGAGGTGACGCGTATCTTCGACGCGCGCCAGAAGCTCATCAAGAGCATCAACAAGGCTGGCCAAGAGGCCCATGACTTGGAGGTCGCTGTTGCCAAGGCACTCTACAAAGGGCTCCCCGGTCTTTCTGAGGCCGTGGTCGACGTGATCAAGGCCCACATCGAGCGTGGTACCGGGCTCGATCAAATGGACCGTCGCGTGACTGAGCAGGTCAAGTTCGGCGACAGTGAGGCCGCCACCGGTCTCCTCAAGCAGTTCGAAAAGGATGAGGCCAGCGTGTCCACGGAGCTCAAGAGCAAGCTCAACGCTGCCATGGCGGCGCTCAAGGCGAGCGTGAAGGCACTCCCCAAGGGAGCCAAGAACACCAAGGCCCTCGGGGCCAAGAAGGCCAGTAAGAAGAAGAAGGCCAGCAAGGGGCGTCGATAATGGGCTACCGCCGTCTCCATAGCATGGACGCTCCCAAGGTCTACACCGACGGCGAACGCTCCGTCATCGTGCTCGACGACAGTCATCGTCCGCGTTCACTTCATCATCAGAACCCTCTTGGGAAAGACGAGTCCCTACGGTTTTCGGTCAACCGGGGCGGAGGGTTCAGCTTCGCAAAGAAGAAGGTCGTCACTCCTCAGTTCGAAGCGCAACCCAGGCTCGACGGAGAGGGGAACGAGATCCCCAACGCCAACCACACGATTCAGACGGAGCGATACGGGTACTCCCACGAACCCAAGGTTGAGATGGAGAACGTGTTGCTCGAAGAGCCCAAGATTCGTCTTGGGTACGACGTGGATCGCGACTGGTGGGCTCGTAACGCGTACACCAGCGTGAAATTCGGGAACGGCAAATAAGATCCAGGAAGCAGGCAATGGACAAGAAATGCGATCGATGCGGCAAGGAAATGGCCGCTTGGACGATGTCCTTCTTCAACACCGAGGAGTGTTGTTTGTCCTGCATCGAGAAGGAGCAGAAGCACCCTGATTTCCCCAAAGCCAAGGAGGCAGAGCGGGAGGCCATCAAAGCCGGGGACATGAACTTCCCCGGAATCGGTCTCCCAGAGGGCCTACGACGCACATAGGCATTTCCTTTGTGTAAAAAGTTCCTCAGCTCCGTGCACAGACCAGTGGCAAAACAAGACCACAAGAAAACGACCCGTGAGGTCATTCCCGGCCCGATTCGGACCGTGGAGGATCTTTTCAAGGTGCCCGACCATATCCAGCGGAGGATTCAGCGGGAGCTTGAGCTTGAACAGATGGAAGAGTTTCTCCGCGCACGAGGCGAATCATGAGCGACCAAACACAAGATGCTTTCGAGACGGCTATGGCCGATGTTTTTGAGGGACGCGAGTGCCAACTCGGGGACGGCCCCAAGCGGCTGCTCCGTGCGTTCTACGAGCGTGCCCAGACGGACGTGGGAAAGAGCGCGGTCCCGGGAGGGTCTCGAGCGACGAGTGTCACCCGAGCCAAGGTCGGTTCATCCGTTCCGTCTTTTTCCGATCTCCAGGTCGGGGACGTGTTCCAGAACGCCCATTTGCGAAGTCTGCGGCGATGTCGACGGGTCATCCGGGTCGTGGACCACGACAACGTCGAGACCGAGTACGTCAGCACTCGGTCGAAGCGTGTTGAGCAGATCAGTGTTTACAAGCGCGAGACCTTCGAGGGTTTTCACAACTACCAGTACATCTCGGACCCGGCATGAGTGGACGCGAGAACATCGAGCTGGAATTCATCCAGGCGCTTCAAGCCGTTTTCGGTCCGAAGTGCTCCCGCTTCAACAGCGACCTACGTGCGCGCCTGCGTCAGCTATACGACTTCGCCCATGCGGACGGTGTCCTTGCTGCTTTGAACGGGGCACGCCCTCTGGTGCCTATCGGCGAAACCGTGGATCACTTCTCCCACCTTGGGGAAGGGGACCTGATCCAGAACGCCCACCTTCGGGGCGCAGGTCGGGCTCGCAAAATCCTCCAAACGGGAGAGATCACGATCCACGGACACCTCTCCGTTTTGGTAGACACGGCCACCGGCCAAGAGATCGATACCCCTTCGGTCTACACCCCAAATGAGTTCACGCAGTACAGCCCCTACACGGCTGTCACATTTCCGGACCAGAACAAGAAGTCCGCTTAGAGAACCCACATCA
>Ga0307377_10004116_pt1 | contig 16014 bp, 18 predicted proteins | sample TR3MG_FD_202535 | JGI IMG/M metagenome (GOLD analysis project Ga0307377, IMG submission 202535) | Soil microbial communities from Risofladan, Vaasa, Finland - TR-3 | ecosystem: Environmental > Terrestrial > Soil > Coastal area > Acid sulfate soil | place: Finland: Risofladan, Vaasa | collected... | reverse complement strand
CCGCACAGGTCAGGGTATTGCTCGGCCATTTGTGTGATCAGTTCATCGATTTTTTTAGCTTGGAGGTCGGTCATTCGGTATGGACCTTGAGCGAAAGGAACGTCTGTAGTGCGCCTTGCAGTGTTTGGTCAGCCGCGTAGCGCATGGATGTATTGAGGGCTTCGGCTTGTAGTTTGGCTGCCCAGACGGGTGCAACGACCGTAAAGAAGATGGTGGGTCCTACGATGGGGATTGCGTAGAGCACGTTGAGGGGAGGTATGACGAGACCGGTTAGGGTCTGGGTCAGAATAATGTAGGGCAACATCGTAGCGTCGCGGGTACCGAGCCATGCGCGCATAGCTACGTTGTGGACGTTGCCACGGATGACGGGGTTGGCGAGTGCAGTCAGGTTGTTGCCCAGGAGCACTTTGGTTCCGTCCAGGTTGGCGTTGCCCAGCAGGGTCTTGTAGGCGATGTTGCCTACGGTGGTTTGGTTAAGGATATCGCCCTTGAGCGTGACCTTCTGCGTGATGTCGCCGGTGAACGTGGACATCTTGAAGCCTGCCAGTGCAGCAGGTGAGGCCCCTGCAGCCGGGTTGCCGATGTCTACTTGCCAGGTGCCGTTGATGGCGGTTTCGCGTGCCACGTCCCCAGGCTTGGCCAGCAGTGGGTTGCCACCTACTACGTTTTCTTCGTGCTTGCCGCCCACGGTGTCCGTACGGTTCCGGACGATGCTGTTGGTCTGGTCGTTTCCTACGCTCTTGGCTTCGCTGCCTCCGATGCTCACCGTGCGGTTGCCACCTACGTCGAGCTTCTGTGCGTTGGTGACCGTCTCCGTATCGGTGTTGCCTACGGTGCGTTCGCTGTGACCTACGACCTGTTCGAATTTGTCTGAGCCGAAGAATTCGGTGAGACCATCATCGAAGAACATGTCGCCTTGACCATCGTTGTTGACGTTGAAGCGAAAGAGCGATTCTCCTCCGGGTTGCGTCAGCTCGAAGCGGAACATGTCACCTTCGCCACCCAGGTCTATGCGGAAGGCCCAGTTCTCTTGGTCGGAACCGCACTCGGTGAGCTGGTCGCTGCCTCCACGAAAGCTCCAGGAGACCTTGCCACCTTTGTTCTTGATCTCCGAGACGCCCATGTCGGTGACGAGCTTGAAGTTGCGGCAGATGATCTCTACCAGGTCGTTGAGCATGTGCGTGCGTACTTGCGCCATGCCCGATTTCATCATGTTTACGCCGCCTGCTAGCACAGCGATGGCGTTGCCGTCGTCGCTTACCTTGGCCCAATCACCGGACTGTAGGTCGCGTGGTGTGTTCTTGGTGCGGTAGTTGGCGATGCCTTTGTTGGCTACCAAGGGGTCGTTACCACCTGCGCCGCTTTCGCCCGTCAGGTTAGTGCGGTTCTCGTTCTCGGAGGTGTCCCCTGTGAACGGTAAGATGCCGCTGATCATGGCGGGACCGTAGTCGTATGTGATGGCGACTCGAGTGCCGATGGGCAGGATGCTCTTATCCCCCGGGTCTTGCAGAATGCGAGCGAGGCCAGGTTCTACGCCACCGTGGTCCAGGGCTACAACGTACTCATGTGAGTCGGAGTTGTTGTCGAGGATGGTCCCCTGGTCACCCCGAGGAAAGTCGCTGAGAGCTTTGCCAAACGGGTGCGCGCTGCTGTTTTCGCCGTTCTTGCCGGTAGGCCAGTCGCCCGGGAATTCCACCTGGGCGCCGAAGAAGTCGAGAGGATCTTTTCTAGGTGGCACGACCTATGCTCCTGTACAGAGCATAGGGGGTTGAGGGGGGTGGTTACAAGGTCTAGGTGTAGGAGGCGTAGGATGTGGGGTAACCCTGGATACGTTCCTCATCCTCCGCATCTGTGGTGACCGCATCGATGAAGCCCATGACGGCGTCGATGGTGAGGAGGCCCTGGCGGTCGGCGAACGCGTACGGAACCGTGTGATCTTCGAAGTAGGGCAGCAAGCGGTCGAAGACCACGTTGACCTGCTCCATGATCATGTTCTGGCCCGCGTTGAAGCCGATGGCGTAGGACGTCACCATGCACAGCTCGTTGTAGAAGCCGCCGATGTGCTGGTGGATCTTGTCGCGGAAGAGCATGCCCAGCCCAAAGGGGATGAGATACAGCTCGGAGTCCAGGTTGATGTAGAACTGGTTTTCGTACTTGTTGGCTGGACGATCGTCCATGCTCTCCACGGGCATCTTTGCGGCGCGGGCGTTGTGGTAGAGCACGCGCAGTAGGTTACGCCCATTGACGAACAGGCGCCCCAGGGTGATCTGACCCTGAGCCTTACCCGAGACGAAGAAGGTGCGACCGGAACCGATAGCCATGACGGGCTGCGTGGGTTTCTGCTGGGTGACCTGCACCGCCTGCAGATGGCCGATGGCCAACAGCTTGTCGTCGATGGTTTTCTGGTTCTTCGTGAACGCAGGGGTTCGCGCGGGACCCGCCAGCACGAGCGTGTCGTCGGGGTGCGCGGCGGTGTAGGCCGCGTTGTCCATGACTCGCTCAACGTAGTTGTCCTGGAATTTCCAGGTGGTCAGCTCGCGAGTGATACCGATCATTGGCATGACGATCGCTCCTTCTTACCCGTAATACAGTGACTGGCCAGCAGCGAGTACTGGTGACGCGTATCGTTGGGGTTGTTGACTAAAGGGTAGTTGATTTTGCTGTGGGGAAGCAAGTGCCCCACCCAGATCGATTTCGGGTGGCATCAGTTCAGAGGCAGCGTAGCCACCGGCCAGAAGCGGTGCGCCGGTACCGATGCGCTTACCAAAACGGGAGAGACGCTCTCCTGCGCTCCCGCCACCTGCCAGGGTACCCTTCCAGCGGGTGAAGGGGTTTATGCCCGTTAGGCCTTCGGCGGGCTTTTTGCTACCGAGCCCCAGCCAGTGATGGCTTTTGCCTGCTTCGCGGAGAGCGTCCCATTTGCCTGCGTTTCCGGTGAGCTTGCCCAGGGCGCCCTTCATCCCGGCGCGGGCGATGTTCTGGCCGCCAGCCCACGCAGCGCCGCCAGCAGCGCCGCCCAGGAAGCCTCGGGCGAAGGCTTTGCCACGTTCTCCTTCGGGCGCGGTGGCGGCGCTTACGCCACCACCCAGAGCACCGAACATCATGGCGTCGGTGCCCATGCCCTTGCCCACGGTTTCCATCCCCCGTGCCAGACGCGGTGCCTTTTTGGCCACAGCACCAACCAGCCCTTTCCCGGCCCAGCCCAGGGGCTTGGCAAGGAGGGAGAAGATGGCCTCTTTCTCGAAGCCCAAGTCCTCGAGCGCCGCGTGGACGCCCGAGGTCTTGCAGAAGATGGAGAGATCGTGCTCCACGATGTGTGGTTAGCTGCTGAGCAGGTGCAGCCCGATCCGGTTCAGTGGCTTGGGCAGTTCCACGCTCATGTTGATCTCGACACGATCCGCTGCAGCGGTGCTGATTTGAATGTTGGTGATGGACGCCGTGTTCAGTGGGGCACCGATCTTGGCGTAGGAACGCAGCTTCAGCAGGTCGATGCCGGTGTTGAGCGCTTGCTTCAGCAGACTCATCGTCATGGGGTTGATGTTGTAGATCCCCAGGTAGTCGTTGAGGATGTCCTGGAAGAAGATCGACACGAAGTCGAAGTTCTTCACGATGGAGTACTCGCCGGACTCCAAGGTGTCAGGGTCGGTGGTGAGCTGGTGGATACAGCTCGGGAGCGCCGAGGGTGTGTCCTGCTCGTATACGAACCACCCACCGTCCGACAGCTCGGTGAGCTGCGTGTCGCTGAAGTAGCGCGTCGAGTGGTAGATGGTGTCCACGCCCGCGATGGCGATGTTGGTGAAGCCCTGCTGCGAGGGGAGCCCTGCAGTCAGACCACCCACTGCGCCGGCCAGGTAGTAGCCCGGTTGCGCATCCGCGGCCTCGGGCGTCGAGGAGATGGTGCGCGTCTTGGAGCCGTCCACCAGGCCGTTGACATCCACACTGTCTGGCCAGACGAGTACGACGCGGCGGCTGTTGAAGCTTTGCGAGATGGACACCAGCGCATCGATCTGGTCGTCCTTGGTCAGGTCTCGGTTGATGCGGAAGTTGAGGGTGGTGTCGCCGGTCTCCGCGTTCACGGCGATGACATCTTCGTTGGCTGCGAGAATGACCTCGTTCTCACTGGGGATGTAGGCCACCGTGTAGTCGTAGGGTGCGAGGGTGGTGTAGTTCGTCCCCGTCTGCGGGTTGGGTACCTGCAGCGTGTCGGTGGCCTTGACCAGATCCGTGGTGAAGGTGGCGTTGTTGTCCACGATGCGCCGGAAGCATCGCCGAGAGGCACAGGTGCGCGGGACGGTGACGGCCGAGATCGGCGCGAACAGCGAGCCCACGACCGCCGTGTCGGAGATGAACGACGGGGTGTTGGTGTCGATGACGTTCCATTGCGCGGGTGGCCCGGCCACGGCCATGGTGTCGATCAGCCAGTCACCGTTGTTGGTTCCGATGGCGCCGGCGGTGAGGCGCAGCACCTTGCCGACGTGGGTGGAGAGACCGGTGACGGGACCCGTGGTTGCGACCACGAGACCAGAGACGGCTGTGGTGACACCGGCGGTGAAGGCGGTGCTGGCGACCGGTGTGCCGGTGCCCCGGATGATGTAGTACGCACAGGACGTGGTGACTGCGCCCGGGAAGGCGGTGGTGGTGCGGAGGCGACGCTCGCCGTAGACCTCAGCGACCGTGTAGCTGCCTTCGCGTGTGGCGTCCTGGACGATGACCAGGGTGTCGCCGGCGCGCACGCCGTCGGTCACCCAGGTGGCGTTCTCATCAGCGAAGACGTTGATGTCGTCAGCCGCCGCGATGGGGGTGCCAGCGATGGCGCCGTCCACGGTCTTGTGCTGACCCGTGCCTGCGTAGGGACCGCTGATGACCTCGTCCTCGACCAGGGCTTGGGCACCGAGCACTACGCGGAACTTCTGCGGGATGCCGGTGCTCTCGGCCAGGGTTACGCTGGCGAGGCTCTCCACGGCTGTCTTGTACTGGGCGAGGATGGAAGCGCTCAGCGTGATGGGCACGAGGGCGTAGATGTCGTCGCGGCCTTCGATGACCTCCAGGACTTCGCTGTGGCCCGTGGCGTTGTCCGATAGGACGCCGAAGAACTGGATGGCCGTGGTGGTGTTCACCAAGGCCGTGGCGCAGACGCCGGCCAGCGGGTTGCGGGAGTCGATCTTTCCGATCTTGGTGGTGATGTCCGTGAGGGACTCGACGGTGTCCACCGAACGTAGGTCCGTGCGCAGCGACCGGTACTGGATGTAGACTTCGGCGTAATCGACCACGCGGGCCACGACCTCACCGGTGAGGATGGTGGTGATGCCACCCTGGATGATGATCTGATTGCCGGTGACCACCACGAAGGAGCTGCTGACTGCGATGTCGTCCACCTCACGCTCGACACGGATGAGGTGTGCAGCGCCGTCACTGGCGGTGAAGTTGGTGTTGGTGTAGATGGCTTCGCTGCCGCCCGTGGTATCCACCAGGACGATGCGCTTGAGCGCGGTTACGGAACCGCCGGTCGGATCGTCGAGGATGATGTGGTCGCCAGCTTTCATGTCCGTCATGGCGGTCTTGAAAGCGGCGTCAGCGCCCGAACAGTCGATCATGTTGTGGGGCAGCCCGGTGGTGGGCATGATGACGCCCGTGGTGACGTCCTGGCCGATGAGGACCCGCGCGTTGTCGAGGAAGACCTCCACGCTGGACGAATCCAGCACACCACCCGTCACGTTGTTGGGCGGATCGGCGACTGTGATGGCGTCCGTGAACACTGCCGGCGGGATGTAGGGGTTGTCGGCGTCCTTGGTGCCATAGTCCGAGGCGGTTTGGATGCTCGCCTTGTCGTCCAGGTAGTCCTGGATCCAGTACGCCGGACCAGCCACCAGGCAGTTCAGCTCCGGGGTATCCGGGGTCGTGGTGACGGTGGCGAACTCCTGGTAAACGAGAACAACGGGTCTGGCCATTGCGAATCTCCTGCTTGAGATTTGGTGGGTGTATGCCCGTTCCCACCTGGTTTCGCTTGGAATTATAGGTGGGGGTCTGTTATTTCACAAGTTGACCTAATCGTTGGAGCTTTCGGACAGTGCGTTGTTTCTGTGTGTCACGGTGAGCATGTATTGGGAGGGGTCGAGCCCTGACGCTGTGATTCGACTAACGATCTCTTGTAACAGGGGTGCGATGGGTACCGTCGTCCAGCGGACGTCGTGTTGGATGGTGAAAGAGACCGGTGAAGACCACGCTGTTTTGTCGTCCTCGTAGGGGATGGTGCGCCCGAGTCGCGGAGGGGACATGTCATGGAGCGAGAACGTGGCTTGGATAGCGTCGGACATGACGTGCAAGCTCCACTGCACGACGTCACCGATGATAGCACTCTCGCCGCGGCGCGCAGCTATACAGTCGATGAGAATAGGTGTGGTGGCCAAACACCATTGGAAGTCTTTGCTGGCTTTGAAGGTGAAGCCGGCGCGGTCACCAATGACAGATTTACCGTAGACGATTTCGTCTCGGTCGATGTAGATGGCTGGCTTATCACCCCGTTTGGTGTCTCCATTCTCGAACGCGGATTCGATGATGATACCGGTTTTGAAGACGTCCTCGTACCAGTTGTATTTCGGCATACCGTTGCCGGGTGCGAAACGCTCGCGTAGTACTTCAACGAATAGACCGATCATCGCCAAGGGCGACCCGTCCAGAATGAGTTGATGTGTCTGGTTGTGAGCCTTGACTGGCGGCGGTGCGTAACGTGGTTCGGGCGTGGACATGCTTAAATGATAGGCGGCGAGGCGCGGAAGTCCACGGGGATTTCGTACTCCACGGCGCCGTGTTCGATGTACGAAGCGGTGACCTGCTGGTGTACGGTGCGCCGTTTCAGTTCGGTCTGGGTTTGTTTGCGGACCATGAAGCGTTTGTTGGTGTCTCGTTCGACGATGAGGTCCCCGTCTTCAATGTACGGGACGTCCGTCAGTGTGATGAGGTGGTTGGACGACTCCTTCGTGTCGCGCTGTGTGACCTGTACGTCGATGTTGTTAGGTGGGTAGATGCGTCCGTACGTGGTGACCGGGTCCCAGTAGCCGTGTATGAAACCGGTGCCCCAGCATTCGGTGCAATGCTCGTCCAAGAGAGCCTTCGTTACGGGGTCGTAACACGTGGTGCAGCGGTTTCCCCATTTGCGTCGCTTCAGGATGAGGAGCGGTACGCCGTTGTGGGTCTTCCACAGGATGGCTTCGTCATACTTCAGGCGCCGACGCAACCCTTGAAGCCATGGTTGTGTCAGCTCAGGACGCAGTGCGTGCGGTTCAGAGGTAGCTTGGTTGACGCAGCCAGAGGGTGGTACCACGGTGACGCGGTAGTAGATCTGGCGTTGGAGCGAAAGCAAGTTGACCTTCCCGTCGTCTGGGTGCAAGGGCTGTTCGGTTAGGTCGTCGATGTAGTTGTAGATGTTTTGGCCGCCTGCGAGCAGAACTTCCCATTCACCGCCGGTGGAACCGCTACGATGAATCGTGAAGGTGTAGGAGCCGCTTTCCGTAGGATCGATCAAACTCCACTGGAGAAAGACCTTCGCAGGATAGATCGGCGTTATACGTTCAATGTGTATCCCTAGCGCCATGTGGACGGATCTGGCCTTAACTGCACTCGGGCGTCATGATCGGCCCAAATGGTGTTGAGGAAGGTGTCGGTGTCGCTGGGTTTCATGGTGCGACTGTTTTCGGCGCCGGGTGTCATCGGAGCGTTGGTGTGCGGTGATTCTACTTCCGGACGTAGCTGAAAGGTCTGGTTGTTCTCACCCCGGTCAGGTTCGATGGGGACGCCGCCGAGCTTGGGCATCTCGAATGGGGGTGGTCCGAGGGTCTTTTGTTTAAGGCCCTTGAAGACTTCTTCATCCCCTGGTTTTTTGTTCAGCGCCTTGTCCCGCCACTTGTTCATCATCTTGTCGGGCGTGGTCTTGAGCGATGGCACGTCGAGGATGTCCGCGGCGGCTTTGAAGCCGAGGCGGTCGAGTGCCACACAGGCGCCGAGTTTGAAGAAGTCCACTATGCCAACATGTCCGCGCCGGGGCGCATCATGAATTCTTGTTGTGGTGTCATGGGTCCCATTTCTTTTTGCAGGCCGGACATCATTTCTTGTTCTTGTTGTGGGGTAACCTTGGGAAGGTTTTTAGGTCCCCAGGCTCCGCCTGTTCCGGCAGGGTTGGGAAATCCTTGCATGCCTGTTGGGTCCATGCGTTGACCTCCACCGGGCTTCTTCCCCATCATGGGGTTGATGCCGCCCGTGCCTGGGATGCCCATGCCACCGCTGAGCAGCCCACCAGTGCCGATCAGGCCACCGCTCAACATGCTCTTGGCCATGCCGCCGATGCCGCCACCGCTCTTTTGGGGTTGCTGCTGCTGTTGCGGCCTCATCAGCATACCCAGCTTTACCAGTGCTTCGTGTACTCCGTGTCGGTAGAAATTCATGGCCCATACCTCCGGTTGCCTACGTTACGGTAGCCGGACCCGATGAACCCGTAGGCGCCTTCCATGTTGAACTGATTCTTCATGGCGCGTGTGATCTGATCCCACTCTCCTTTGAGCTGTTGAGCAAGCTGCAGGTAGAGCTGATGCTTCTCGTAGATGCCCGTGGGTGCGATGTCGCCATCCTGCACGTTGCTGATCTGGTTACGGAGCTGGTGGAAGCTCTCGCTGAGCATGAGGAAACGCGCGGTGCCAAGCAGTAGCACGTAGCGGTTGGGGAAGTTCTCCGCGGTGTGCGAACTCATGGGTGTGATAGCGTTCCAGTTGTCCACGGCGAATTCGATGGCGTTGGTCAGCTCGTCGGGCGTGAACTGGACGGTGTCGAGTAGGATGTTCCCCTGGCCGCCAGGCAGGTGGCCGAGCGCGTAATCTCGGAAGAACATACGGATTTTGTCTTCCGTGACAGCGAACGGCGTGGTTGGGGTCAGGGGTACAGGCATTGTTTACCTCGTAAAGTTTAGTGTCGGGCCTGGTCAGAGCGGATGTAGACGCGCGCCCAGGGTTTGCCGGTGGGTGTAGCACAGGTGACCGTTACTGATTCACCCGGCATGATATCCACTTTTGGGATGATCATGATGGTAGTTCCTGTGCCGGATGCGACTTGGTAGGTGCCTGCGGAGGTGATGATGTTGACCGTCCAAGCAACACTAACGGTGCCCAAGAATGCCAGTACTTGTTCGAGAACTGCTGGCTGCGTGTTGGCGAAGACGAATTTTCCACCCGCATCGGCTTCGTCTAGCGTGGCCTCAGGCGCTGTTGGGCCAGGATTTTTCATTTGGGTAATGCCATCGGCAGTGCCGTAGAAGGGTACAAAATCCCGTTCACCTACGGGTTGCGTTGATAAGGTCGGTATGACACCTGTTAGTGCGGTGCCTGCAGCAAATTTTTGCTCGGTTGCTTTACAGATCTGTTCTGCGTCGATGCTTGTTTGCCTGATATCAGCCATGATGTTCTCCCTACGGAACGACGACCTCGTGCGTATTTGGCCCGTACGATCCGGGTTTGAAGTACTGGATGACGTATGTGAAGGCGGCCTCTACGGTGATGGGGTTAGCCCATCCACCGAGCGTGTTGGTTGAGGTGACACCTACGGCCGCTTCGAAGTTTTGCAGGTCGTAATCGATTTTCTTGTAGACCCGGATCTGCACGCCATCCACAGGGAGCCCCGTGTCGTTGTCCGTGGGCTGCAGCTCGTTGGTACCGCCATAGTTCTCGTTCATGACGACGGTGTTGGGAAATGGCGGTGGCGTAGTGGACTCGGAGGGCTGGAAGGGATTGCCGTAGCCGCTCGCGTTTCCTTCGGTGTCTACTGCACGGATGCGGTACCAGTTGTCCGTGGTGCCGGTGGTGTCGATGTAGAAGAAGCGGTTCGATGTTGGGTCGTAGTTAGGTCCCAGTAGGTCGTGGGGGATGCTGACCAGATCGGCCCAGGTGCCTGGAGCGCCCGCGTTGTCGGGTGCACGTTGCCACTCGTAGTGGTCGATGTCCGATTCGGTGTTGGGCAGCCATGTCAGCCTGATGCTCATGTTTTCTCACCACTCGGGCACTTGGGTACGCCAGGTGCTGCGGTTCCAGAAATCTCACTGCCTTCTTGGCCTTCGGGTACTGTTGGCGGATCAATTGTAGGGTCTACTCCGCTAGCTCCACAAGGTGTTACAGGTATGTCGGGTCTCGCGGCTTCGGCGAGCACCGGTACGTTGGGTGGTTGATCTGAGGATGTGCCCGTAGGTGCGCAGGGGGTGACGGGCAGTGGGTCGTATGAACCGCTCGCGTCTGGGGCCGTTACCACATGTATGCGCCGGATGGGGTAGAGCCATCCGTCTGTGATGAGGTTGATGCTCATTTGCGCACCGAGCGTACATCGTTCGCGCGCTCTGGGGTAAGTGGCTTCGGTGTGGTGGTCAGTTCATAGGTCGCAAACTCACCTTCACTGGAGCCGCCGTAGGTGGCTGCGTTTACGGCAGCCTCCGTTTCGAATAGGCGAATACGTCCGAAGAGCAGCAGGCCTTCGGTGTTGTACGTGGTGTTGTCAACGTAGTAGTGCTCCTTCTGTAGCGCGACAATCCTGCGCATCATGTCGCCGAAGGACCCTGTGATTTTGTGGTCAGCCTGCATGGCGTCCCAAACGGAGTTGGCTACGTCGTAGGGTAGGCCGTTGATTTTGTCGGCGAGAGCGCCAGTCTTGAGTTCGAAGCCCATGGGAACGCCCCCAGCAACCTCGGCGCTGTCACGAATTGTTACCTCGTAAACATCGTTCACGTCTGCGTTGGTGAACTTGCTGGTGTCTAGTCCACGCACATGGTTGACCGTATTGAGGCGGTACAGGCCGGCGCGATTTGTGGGGTCTACCTCTTCCAGTGTTTCCCAGAGCTTGACGATGATGATATCTATACGAAGCGTATCGTTGGACCAATCGAGGTAGAGGTCGTCTTTGAGGCGTCGTACGCTGACTTGAAGGGTGGTGCTACCTACAAGAGGTTGACCGGTGATCCCGTGAAAGACCTGAATTTCTACAGGTTCTTTCCCGCCGGTTGGTATCTCTACAGAACCCGCGAAGATCATTCGGTAACCTCACTACGATTATAGGCGGTGAGGCGGGATGTACCAACGTACACTACGTGGATGGGTCTGGTTTGGCGATCAGCATGGCTGCGCTGATTACCGGATGTGCGTCGCCTGTGATGCTGCGTTCGAGGGTTTTGGCTTGTGCTTCTAGGTGTACGCGACGTTTGAAGAGGCTCTTGCGTTGGCGGCGTTCTATGGCGAGATCGGCCACAGCCATGGCGCGTTTGCTTTTGCTGGCGTTGCGCATGCTGATTTGCGCTTCCACGGCGGTTTTGATCTCGTCTTCGGTACATGCTCCATTCGCCACCAGGAGCTTACCGAGAAGGTCATCACCGCGCAACGTTTCTTGCTGTTCTAGTGCTTTGGCCAACTGGTCCTCCGTGATGACTTGCCACTCTAGAAGGATGCTTCCGAGGCTGGTTGGTTCGACCCCCTTGAGCGCCTTCTTCACGGCTTACCTCCGATGGGCTAGCGCCTGGATGGCGCTGTTGAACACCTTCTCCAACGACTCATAGGCTCTAGTATGTTCCAGGTCCGCCCGGATGCTTGCCACAGAAAGCTCAGTTAGTTTCTCAGCCATCTGTTCGCTCTTCTTCCGTTCCATTAGATAGAGAACCACGAAGATCGCAGCGACGACGAACCCGGGGCCGTAGGATGCCAGGAGTGCTAAGGCTTTCGCGAGTGCTGCTTCCATAGTTCCTCGTGTACGTCATCGAACCCACTACCCCATTTTACCAGAATCCCGCTAACCTTTTTTAGTATCTTCGCACTTGCTACCCACGCTTTCGAACTCAGATGTGTCTGGTTTCATTAGGGGGCAGCGCATTTCCAGACGTGTAAGTGTACGTTCAAATCTTTCGATAACACTTCCGTGCGCTTCCATAACGTTCACGACGACGCGGCTATCTGCGGCGACGTTGGCCATGTCTCTTCGTACTGCGTCGAATTTGCCGTTGTTCAGTCGCTTCAGTTGTTCTTGTACATCCGTCAGTTGCATTTTTACATCAGCCAGTTCGGAGGACAGCTCATCAATCCGATCTTCTAGGGACATAACTTCTCACTGCGGCAGTAGTTCTCTTGCGCGCTGATTACCCTGTTTGATCATCGCTCGCATGAGTTCAGGTTTGAATTCCAGGTCGTTATCTGTGAGGTGTGTTTTTGGGCGAATGACTGTGAGATCGACGCTGGGTAGTCTGCGTGCGATATCGATGTCGTTGTTCCGCGTTTCTGTGATCATGAGGGTGAGTGTGCGCAACAGTACCTTAGGGATGCGCGTGAATTCGCCGGGTGCCATAGAGAGCTGCCTACGCTCGAGCACGATTGCGATGATGCGTGTGGCACCCAGCTCAATGGCCTTCTGGATAGGGACTACTTCACGTACGCCGCCATCTACGTGGTAGTCCTCGCCGGGTAGCACTTGGATCGGAGGCATCAGGCCGGGCTGGTTGCTGCTAGCTGACAGAGCGCGCATGAACGTCTCGCGACTCGTCTCTTTCGGATCCCAGTAGCAGGTTTCGCCGGTGTTGAGGCTGACGCTACAGACCCTAATCTCCGTGGCCGAGGCGTTGAGCTTTTCGTGGATTTCTTCGGTGTAGTTTTTGCGAATGATGTGGCGCAGCCCCTTGTCGTCGTAGATCGCAGATCTCCACGGCAACGTTACCCAGCAGTAGGGCTTGATGACCTTCCGCGTAGTGACGTTGCTGTAGATGTTGTAGGCTGTGCTGAACTGATCTGCACCAACGAGAGATGCGATCAGAGCACCTGTACTCGTTCCCACGATGATATCAAAGTGTAGTCCAAGATCGATCAGCCACTGGATAGCTCCGATCGCGAACGCACCCTTGCAACCGCCACCACTTACTACTAGTGCTGTTTTCATGTTACAGGGCTCCCGGCCTGAACAACATCATGTCGCCGCCGATCTCGGCAGCTCCAGCAGTGGCCCGAGTGACCCTGAAGACCAGTTTCCAGCGGCTGCTGATCCACTCAGACTTGTATGCGTCGAGGTCCCAGATGCCGCGAGGGTCTCCGCAGTTCAGGTTCTTCATGAAGTACATGTCGCTCTGGAAGTCGTAGAGGTTCCAGGAGCCCTTCACCGCGCCAGCGTTTGGTGTGATCTCCTCCGCCCACTTGTCCGCGATGCCCCAGTACCCGTCCTCATCTTTACCACACGGTGACGGGATCGCAGTGTCGAGGTCGATGTCGTAGCCGCCATCACCGGCAGCAGGCACGATGATGTGCATCGTGTCACCGGTGCCCGGGATCGCCACGAGGTTGCAGTTGCCGGTACTGCCGCCATTCACAACTGGCTCATTGGCCGGCAGACGGACGAGGAAGCTCCACTCGTCGGCAAAGCCCCACTTGCCCGGGTCGAAGTTCATATGACCGTCGTGAAGCTCGATAGGCTCACACCAGTCGAGCACGGCCTCCTTGGTGGCCTCTTCACCCTCCGAGTCATCCCACGCCAGGTAGATCTTCGTACCCTCGCCTCGGCCTGTACTGGGCGGTGTGGGATCCAGGTCATCACCCCGCGCCGTCAGCCAGGTGTAGAGACCTTCGGTCGCTGGTGACATGACGTAGACCGGCTTGCCATCGTCCTCCGACGGAGCATCGATGTGCGTGATCGGTGTGCCGTCTGCTTTTTTCGGATCTTGTCGGAGATCAATACCCATCAGGCCACCTCCTCCACTCCGAAGTGAGCGAAGGCTCTACCCTGCGAGATCGTGCTCAGGTTGTCTCGCACAACAATCTCCAGCACATCATCGTCGGTAATCACAACAGACGCCTTGCCTGGCTTGATCATGAATCCGATCAACAAAACGCTATCGGCAAACGTGATGTCATCCTGCGGGTGATACCTTCCGAACAGGTCTACGTTGTCCTTTGAGTTCAACGACCATAAGACCTCGGCGGTCGATATTCTCCTATGACGAAGCAGCACTCCGTTCTCTATCCCACCTGCGATGTTCGCGAAGGCATCACTGTTCCATCCAGACGACGGACCTCCAAGGAGGAGCACAGCCATCGACAGGTGCCACTGCTTCGTGTCGTCTGGTGGAGCTACTCTGAAGGTGTACGGTCCACCACCGGCAGACGTGTTCAGCTCGATGTCGTCGAACCAAAACTGCTGACCACCCTTGGAGGCGTACTTGAACAGCACCTTATTGACATCGGCATCCAAGGCGAAGTCAGAGATCGGAATCTCGACGTGCTGCCACGTATCGAGATCCATGTTCGTCACGTAGTCCTCGACGCTGAGTACGTTACCTTTGGTCGTCCCCGCTTGAGTCTTCCACAGAACCTGGAGATCTGACCCAGAAGGATACGCCTTTGGCTGCATCCAGAAGCTCAAGGTGTCGTAGATTGTGATGTCGGTGTTGTCCCCGTGGTCAAACTTGGAATCCTGCCCAAGAGATGTCGGACTGCTGTCCCAGCCATACGTCCCGGTTTTTGCTGCATAGGTCTCGGCTGACCCCTGATCTCCTGGCGTCCAGTATGTCCCTTCACCGTCCCAGATCGGGACCGGCGTCCCAGCCGCTGCACCGTCCACGTTCAGAGCCGCAGACGCATCATCTGTACGCAGGAACTGGGCCTGCCCAAGCTGAAGCTGACGCTGAGCGAAAATCTGAGTACCATCTGGCGTGGTCTTGTAGCCCATCAGATTACCCTCACTGCAAACAAGGTAGCGGTCAGATACTTGATCTTGACCGATGTGAGGTTGTCCGCGACGGTAGCTCGTATGACATCTGATGTTGACTCGTTGAGTACGAGCCCCTGGAATGCGATGACAGCTCCAAGTACGTCCTTTGGACCTGTGTTGTTGACCAACGGAGTCCTACCAGGCAACCGGAGGAAGTCTTCGTTCTGAAGGACTACGAACACCTCGGTTTCCACTGAGTCCTTGATAACCTTGATGGAAATCCCATTGGTCAGCGCGAGAAGCGGTCCAAAGCTGATACCATCAAACGAGAAGTCATCGGCGGCGAAGGTCAGCAACAGCTCACGGACTGACCAGACCTCATCCGTGACGGATGGACCACCTTCAAAGTCTACCGGCGTGACCGATCCATCCACCCGCATGTCTTCAGATCCACCAGTCTCCTTCAGAAAATCGAGGACCAGCGCCGATGGATCTGACGGAACATCCGTACCGATGGTAGTGACTTTGAGATTGCCTGACACGTCGGCCTGAATCGGGTAGAAGTCCTGAACCACCGAACCTTCTCGCTGGGCGATGAGCGCACTCTTCATCAGTTGTGCAGAGCGGTCCTCTCGTACAACGTCTTCGGTGCGGTGAATCGAGGTCAGGATGTTGTTGCGCTGGAGCAGCGTCTGGATACGCAACTCGGTGGTCAGCGTGCCACCATTGGTGTAATTGACCCTGAAATACTTCGCACACACAGGGAATTGAAAGCGACGGGTCGGAGACGTGCCTGCGTGCAGATTGAAGCTGTACACGTCGTCCCAGTTGGTTCCGTCTCGGCTAAACTCGAACTTCATGCCATCAACAGCACTGTCCTGATCTGAGTGGGCAGTGATAGCTACCGCAGCAAACTGCGAAACATCAGTTCCTCCGGCAGGAGCAAACACACCCGCAGGACCTAGCTGGGCCACGGTGCTGTTAACACTATCCAGGATGTTGGCCTTACCTGCGGCCAGATGGTTCACACCGTCTATGCTCTGAACTGCAACGTCAGCCGTGCCATCTGGTGAAGTAACCGAACTTCGGGCTTCCAGTCTCCGAATGGTGTTGTTCAAAACGGAGTTGATACCGTTGCCGAGAATGTCCCTCAGACGAATGGAGCCAAGGTCTTGGGTGCCAGCAGGCAGCTCGTCGGTGATCTTCTTGATGCCGTCAGTGTCCTTGATGGAGTCCAGCACGCCGTCGATGGTCCCTAGCTTCGTGTCAGCCGCCGCCAGGGTAGCCTCAGTAGCGCGGGTGCTCAGGAGCACG
>Ga0307377_10004114_pt1 | contig 16024 bp, 16 predicted proteins | sample TR3MG_FD_202535 | JGI IMG/M metagenome (GOLD analysis project Ga0307377, IMG submission 202535) | Soil microbial communities from Risofladan, Vaasa, Finland - TR-3 | ecosystem: Environmental > Terrestrial > Soil > Coastal area > Acid sulfate soil | place: Finland: Risofladan, Vaasa | collected... | reverse complement strand
CCGTACTATGGATCTGAGGCGTTTAAAGTGGTCGTGGATCGATTTAGACAAAGCAATCGTTACTATCCCCGCAGAAGAGCACAAGACAGGCTTAAAAGCCGCCAATCAGGGCGAATCTGGCGAAGACTTTTACATCTTGTTATCGACGCAAGCAATTCGAATTTTGGAAAAAGCAAAAGAAATAACGGGCGATGCAGATCTTGTTTTTCCTAGCCCTTACGATCACAAAAAACAAGCCTCCGATGCGATTGTGAATAAATCGTTAGATCGCATGGGATGGCTTCAGGAACATTCAGGACACGGCTTTAGAGCGTTATTTCGCACAACAATGGAGCGGGAAGGGCACGACGAAAAACATCTTGAATTATGTCTTAATCATCAGCTAGAACGCAGCAAAACTCAACGTGCGTATGCGCGTGGGATGAGTGAAGCATTCCATCCGGAACGAAAAATAATCATGCAAAAATGGGCTGATCTAATTGAGCAACAAAAATAAATGTGATTTCAAATAAATGTGATTTCAGTTGACAACAAGTTTTATTATCGTTAGAGTAATTTCGTTGTTTGATTTTTTTGAGCGCGGAGGTATTCGAAAAAATTGACAACAGTGCATTAAAACTTAGATCGCCGGACACTTCACCAGTCACACAATTTAACGTGCTGATTGGCTTTTAGAAAGAAGTGGGAAAATAGATTTCCTCGGCTGCAAATCGCGTGAGCTTGACTCACTGCCCTCCCCGTCAAATCAGGCATTCTAGCCTGCCATGATGATCAAAGATTCACCTTTCGTTTTGGGAATTGCACTCAATCGAAAGTCAAAACAGCAATTAATTTTGACTTCGAGCACCCAACGAAAAGGATTTTGATCATGTTTAAAATTGACCAAGTAGTAAATTTAACGACACTCTCTGAAGCCACGATCTACCGAATGATTCGGCAAGGGTTATTCCCTGCGCCTGTATCAATTGGCAAGCAGCGCGTAGCTTGGAGAGAAGAAGACGTTATTGCGTTTTTAAAAATCGGCGTTTCCGCACTGCAGCAAGCTCGCGATGAAATGTTTTCTTTAACTAAAAATTGTTATTTAGCCGGACGTCCATCGCTTAATATCAGCGCTGTTGGTGTTGGAAAAAGCAATTCGCGTAAACGTCTAGTTGTTACTGATGATTGCTCTAAAACTGCAGTGCAAGCGGTTGGTCGCGGACGCGGACGCCCTCGTAAAAACGACGTAGCAAACACAAACGCTCAAAAGTAAAAGGCTGACTCTTCCGTAAGAAAGAATCAGCCCGTGGTATTGCGCACCTGACAGTCGCGATATAACCACACTTTCTTGCACGAGTCAAGCCTTTTTCGCCACGGAAAAGCAGAGTGATTATCTCTAAATCAACAGATATTCTTCCGGACAATTATATGTTTGGCGGGGATTCTGCTATCGATCTCAAAGAGGAGATCAAGCGAGTAATTATTTCTACTCCGCTGCCCCAACCCATCGATCCAAACGTAGGCGGGGTTCCTGACGACTTTATGTTCGGAGTCGAGCCAGTCGATTCCAACACCAATAATGTGGACGAGGACGAGGGATGGGGACTTCCTGACGACTTCATGTTTGGAGTCGAGCCGACCCCGAAGCAAAAAGCTGCGGCAGCAATAGACAAGGCTGTAGCTCAACTGCAAAAAGTTGGGTACCTCGTCAGCCGAGATCAGGTTGAACAAACACTAAATGATATGTGCGTGACCGGCGTGGATCACGCACATATTGACGCTTACCTGAACGAGCGTCGAGCGTTACAAGTCGGAGATGATCGCTGGTTGCCGATTGAAGCGACCTCGGCGCAAGTCCAAATCAACGATAAATATGTTCAAGCTCAAATCGCAATCAAAGAAACTCGAAACGAGCTTGATCGAGTGCTCGACGAACAAGCTAATGCTCATATTAATTGCGTCCAAGAATGCGAGGACGTGGCAAAATTTAACAAAGCTCAGCGAATAAATAAAGCGCAAGGGCTAGAGTTTTTCGACTTACTACCAAAACCTGCGATCGTACCCATGCAAGGATTTATTGTCACCACCGGTGGAGGTAAGAGTTTCGCCATAAAAAAACCGGTTGAAAAACTAAAAAAGCGCAAGCTTTCAACACGTCTAGTCGTCCAAAATCATCAATTAGCAGACGAGCATTGTGCGCGGATTCACGGAGCATTTCATCATAACGGTCGCACCCCGACAGAGGACAAATGGGAAAAGCAGAAAAGGAAGTGGCCGGGTATAAAATTCGTTTGTCACAAAACAGATGACACAACCAGAGCGACAAAAAATAACCATCAATTAGCAAATACAATTTGCTTGAGTTGCGAACATGGGTTTTCTGCCGTCGTAGAAATAAGTGAACGGCAAAAAAGGGGTATAAGCACCACACCTTTAAAAATTAGTAATGCACGTCTCAGGCGAGCGGAACAATCGCTTCGCGATAAAAATAAAAAACAAAAAGATGTGAAGCCATGTCATTGGTTATACGAAGGGCAGATAGAGGCACTTAACTCACTAATTACCGTGCTGCACGCGGATTCATTTTCACCAGCCTTCGGGCATTATGTGGTGAGGGATTGCGACGGCGAAATTTTAAGCAGAACTTTGTCCAATCTCTACGTGGACGAAAACCCCACGCTGGCAAAAAAAGTTAAGATCAACGTCAATAATATTGGCGACTGGTGTAAGGCATTAGAGCCATTGAAAGCCGATTTTGAAAAACAAACAAAAAAAGCAAGCTCATCTGATGAAGATATCTCTCAAGCAAAAACATTGATTGATTCTCTGGCTAAAATCGACGCGATGTTCAAGCAATTGCAAACCGACATCATCAACAACAAACCCTTTAAGAAAGAGGAAATAGTTAAACTTTATGAAGAATTAAAAGAGTCATTTACGGATGACACGGGTGCCTTATTGTGGGAAAAAGTGTACGAATTAGACGGTGATTACGCTATCGTTTTATGGGCACTAAAGACGCTGGTCGAAAACATCATCGCAGACACCGCGCGTCAAGGAAAGGATTTCATCGTTGTGTACGAAATAATGCCGATCTTACAACATGCTCTAACTTACGGATCGACAGTATTCATGGATGCAACTATGTCGCTCGCGATGAAGGCACTAATCCGTAAATCAGGTGGAAAAATACACGAAGCGACAATAAAACAAAACGCTCATATAACTATGTTCAGGGGTCACATTTACCCAAAATATTCAATTGTGCCGAAAGACCTTAATAGCGATGACGGCAAAATATTTATGGGTAACATTAAAGCGGCGTGGCATGATTTGATAAAAATAGCTGGGCAATTAATGGGAAATAAAAGAGCTATCCTCACTCAAATTAATTATCTGAGGTATGTGGTCGAAAACCCAACATCGGAGGATGCGGCACAGCGCGGCGCGGATAAGTTTTTCAAAGAAACCAAGTTAATTTATGGGGTAGGGTGCAAAATCGGATGGTGGGGCAACCATCATCATGGACACAATGATTGGGCTGGTCACAACTTGGCTATCGTCGGCGGTCATGTTATGGGATCCGACTCGATCGCAGACCAATATGGTGCGGATCGCGCAATGCTCAAATTCGCGGGCATGACGGAAGGTTGGGAAGAATTCAACGGAGTGATGGACGACGATAAGACAAGATTAAGTAAAGGCGGGTACGGCGATCCGACCCAGTTACACATAAAAAAATGGAACGACGGCTGGATTGCAGGCAAGACTGCGCAAGCAGTCGGCCGATCGCGCGCAGCTAACTCACGCAAACAAATCCAGATCCTGATTTACGGAGGAAAGCAAACCCCTGGATTTATAGAGGCGCTGGCGGCGCACGGCGTTGAGATCGATGAATATCGTGACAACGATATACATGTGACACGCGAGAAATATTACACGCGCGGGTGTGATGACGAGACGATGGACGAGGCTGTATCACAGTTACAAGCTGTGGGACACAGAATTAGCACACCTCAGGTTGAGTTAACTTTAAATGCTATGGGAGTGACCGGCGCAAGTCACGAACGTGTTGGCGCTTACTTGACCGCGCGTCGAGCTTTGCCGGTCAAAGATCCACGCTGGTTGCCGCCGGCAAGCAAGGGCGGACGCCCGAGCCTCGCGCCAAATTAACCTATCCTGATCCCTATATATTATATATAGGGATTGGGATAGGTTAAAGCACATAAGATACAGGTACTTAGTAAAAACAAGGTCAAAGACAAGAGCAAAACCCATTGATTATCAAGATTCTGAACATTTTTTACCATTATCGGCTTCGCCGACCCTTCTTTGCAGGTGCTAATAGTTCAAAAACCTTAAATTCAAAGTCTGAATCAAACTTCAGAGGGAAGCACAGAGATTTTTAAAGTTCTGTACTCCGGAACCTTGGTTTTTAAAAAAAGTCAGATCCGATTGCCGTGCCGCCAGCCGCGCAAGGAGCAATCAAGCCCCGACACCCTTGCATCAGTCCTTTGATCGCAGCCATCGCGATCCTAGCGTGCCGGTTTTGACTTTAAAGATGAGCGAAGCGGGCGTTTTGAGGATTAACGCGTTTTTCGAGATTCTTCACCCAACCCACTCTGTTGTCGGGTTTGACGTGCTTTATGAATTTTGTGAATTATAGAATGTACAGCGGCGGGTTTCCCCGCCGCTTCGCTTTTGATCCAACTTTTGACTTATTCGGCTTCGAATATCCCTTTGCCGTGTAATCAGGCACAGATCCTTGAGCCAGTACCGGAGCGGATGATCCTTTTAAAAGGGAGCTAAATACTTAACTAGCTTCTAATTTTCTAATTATTAACAATACGCTCCATAATGATGCATAACATTGTATTGACTTACGCCTATTTGGTGAGTACAGTGATATCAATACGGATTGACACTATTGTTAATACGTGGTAGTCGAATAAAAACTCTAGAGGGAAACATGGCTGTCTTAGATAAAGAATTGCTTGCATACACACAAAAGTTGCCGACTCTACTCGCGCAACAGGGCAAGTATGTGCTTATTCGCGGCGATGATGTTATCGGCATATACGACTCTTATGAAGATGCCCTCAAATTTGGTTATGCCCAATTTAAGCTTGAACCATTTTTAGTTAAGCAGATTGCTCCCGCGGAACGGGTATCATTTTTTACTCGTGACCTTGGGACAAAATGCCCAGCTTAAATATCCGAATTGGCCCATCAGGGCCATTAGTCATGGCTCATGTAGGAATTAGCATTCCTAGGCAAGCAGCTATGACTGCGGCTGGGCAACAGGTTCCTTCCGCTGTGCAGGGGCAATTTCTAATTGATTCTGGTGCTACCTCATCTTGTGTAGATGCTGGACTTATTGCTAGGCTGGGATTAACGCCAACAGGTTCAGTTAGCATTCATACGCCATCAACCAATGGTATTACGCATTCCTGCAATCAATATGACATTATGTTATTTATTCCTGGCATGAGTGCTGGAACAGGCTGCCTTATCGAGGCATTGGGAATTCTAGAAACATCTCTTGCATCTCAAGGAATTGATGGATTGATTGGTCGAGATTTGCTTGATCGTTGGACATGTATTTATAATGGATCAGCAAATATATTTACTGTTTGCTACTAACCATTTCTGCGTTAATTCAAATTTAAACCGACGGTTATATTCTTTAAGAACGTTAATTTAGTTTATTGTCATCCTCTTCGCTATAGGCTGCTATCGCAATTTGAGCAAATGAAACGGGGAGTATATTTTGCTTCACTTTCTCAGATAAATAATTCTTTAATTTTCCTTCCCCAATATATTTCTCTCGAATCCACCTGCGGAATTCGCCAAGCTCCATTTCTGGGTAGTTAAGTATTTATTTCCCTTTTAAAACCTTAATTTCTTTCCTTACATTAGCAACAACATCTTTCAAGAACGAACTTATAAAAAAGGCGTGATAAATTCATTTTCGCCACCGCTTGAACCACCTCGACCAGACTCACGATCCTCGTAAATCTGTTCAATCTCATCTTTGATCTTCTGTTGTTCTTCGCGGTATAGTTTTTGGCACTTACGAGCGTACACAACTAAATCATCGTGATGCCGCATCAATGGCGAGTTCTTGTAAATAACATGAGCGATTTGGTGTAAATTATCTCCGCCATTACAGATTTCGATTAGCATTAAATCGATGTTCGTCTCATCCAAACATTCCGCCAACACAAATATTTCATCGTAAAAATAATGCCGTTTTATGGTCTGACCGGCTAAATTCTTATTCGACAAAAAACGCCGCATATTGTGAAATTTGACTTCCTTAGCTTCGGCGCTAGAGTCGTACGAATCCCACCAATATGCATTGGATGTCGCGCGTGAGGTGTCTTGCGGATTCAGCTCGTATTCGTTTAATTCTCGATTTTCTTCCATGATTAATCTCCTTTATTAAATAATATTTTGGGACAACATCACCGCAGGCCGCGAAACATCACGACCAAATGCAAGATCACTAAAAGCTTTTAATTGCGCAAAATCGACAACCGAAAGCATCATTCCAGCCCACAAAGCATTAGCGCCTAGAGTTGGAATGCCAGCGACAATTGATTTAGAATGCCGGATCCGGATGCACTGATAATCATAATCATTTTTAGCAATCAGTTTCAGTAACATCCACGACTCTTCAAACATTCTTTCATCGTGCAACTTCAAAAAGTATTCGCGCATAATTTGAATATATTCTGCACGCCTCGCGGCTTTTCCAGCCGCAAACAAATGAGAAAACCGAGCCGCACGAAATGCAAATAACTTTTTGTAAAATCTTGTTAGAACAGGATTGTTTTTCGCAGCTTTCATTTTCACATTCCAATCTTTGATCGATCTGAATCGATCTGCTTGCGAACCGGCGTATGCTTGGCCGCATCAATATCTTTTTGTGAATATCTCGGTTTATTTCTCTCACGAATTCTTATCATGGATTCATGCACTCGATCAAAATTCACTTGATCACGTTTAGCGAGTCTTGCGCGCTCTTCTTTAAGTTGCCGCTTTATTTCTTCTTCTGACAAATTGTTCTTTTTCAGAAAAATAGACACAAGAACGGAAAGTGCGCCTGAAATATGGTTGCTAGAATCGATCAGTAAATTATCGGTAATGGCAATGGCAGGTCGAGCTTCCGAAACATCTTGATTGTCGCTTTGCCCTGCTTGTTTCATTCTAGAAATATTTTCATTTATTTTTTTAAGACGTGCTGCATATTCCAACTCTTCATTTTTTTTTAAATGTTCAATTGCTGCTTTTGAAAATCCCATGATCATTGTCCTTTTTTGATTTAAACAGTTTCTGGTGAATATTTTTCAATTACCAAATACATTTCACCTGTCAAATAACTGCAGTGCTCTTCGCTTAAAATATGAAGCTCTTCGGCCAGGTCAAGGGTTGAGGTGATGCGAAACTTGATCTTATCGATCGAATCTATTGGACAGGTCTTAATCTCAATAATCCGTCGATAAACCGCTCGCAGAAATCTCGCTTCAAAATCTTTCTTATCTATAAAATTAGAGTCCATGATTCACTTCTTTCTTTGTCAATGTTTTTTATTTAAGGCAAGAAAAAAGGAGCCTCGGCTCCTGTTTGGTTTGTTTTTAAAATTGTTAACTTTCGACTCATGATTTAAGAAGATACCCAAGATAGCCGCCACCTATAAACGTGATGAACGCAAAAGTCATCGACCAATAAAAACTCTTCATCGAAAAATCTTCCTGCGGCAGGTGTTTTGAATCTAAGTTGTTCCTGAGCAATTCTTTGCGAACGATAGCAGCGTCATTTGCGTGCTGCACGCGTGCTTTGTTAACGTCGGCAATCAGCAATCCAACTTCATCGCGAGCAGGCTTCATCAAGGAATCTAAAGCAATCAAAATCGAGTTTTCAACTTCCGCTTTTGAATAAGCGGCGATCGAAACGCGCAGGTTTTCATTTACGTTTTCAAGACGATCAAAAATCTCTTGAATTTCTTTAACCATGTAATCTTGAAACTGTGCCGCTGATGTTCGTTTTTGCGATTCTTCAAACATATTATTATTTCCTTATTAAGCGTCCCGCCCGAGAGCTAGGAACCACTTTAGGCAGCAACCGTTTCGTCAAAAAACAGACAGTTGAAAACCTCATTCAAATTTTCATCAACAGAAACGGCGAGCGATTTCATAATGTGCATATCTTTAAAATGCGCTCTCATATCAGCATCCTTTTCGTTACGGATCAAAGAGCGATAATCTGTCTTATCTTGAACCAGCGAAGATACGGTGATCTTGCGGATACCAACTAGATCGAATAACTCGTTTTCATAGATCGCGCAACGCGGATCGGCAATGCAGTTATCGTTCTTCTTTGCGTACTCAATCAAGCGCGGAAACTCTTCAAATACATTTTCTTTCACACGGTTAAAAACAAGGTGGACTTTGTTTTTTTGAATGCCGAATTCAGACAAGACATCAAGCATAATCATCGTCTCGCGTTGCTCTTTGATGCCACTCGTAACTGGCACGACGAATTGATCGATTTCTTCGTAAGATCCTTTGAAAGTCTTCATGCCAGCCAAAAAATCTTCAACGTTACTTGCGCCGACGTCGACGATTAAATTGTCGCTTTCCATCAACCTGTCATAGATCGCTCTGAACTTTTCGCCACGGACTTTCGAAACGTCCAAACCATCGGCATTTGCAACTTCATTAATGGACTCGATCGCAAGGATTTGAGCACCATCCATGCGAGGAGCAAAACAGTGGGCTGCCACCGTGGTTTTACCTACGGTTCCGGTGTAATTTACGATTGCAACTTTCATTGTGATACTCCTTTTTTGAGTGTTTGATGGATCATCAATCTGTGTTAATAATAACCAAGATGGACATAACAAGCAAGCGAAAATTAAACAATTTTGGTATTTAATTAAAAGTGAAATTAATTAATCAGTTAAAACTGCATTTGATCGATTTTTGCGATTGCTCTCTCTCGCGCTTCACGAATATTTAATGATTTACCTTCGGGCGCGCGCTGAAGGGTTGGGGAAGCCATTCTCTCAACCGTTTTTGAAGTTTCCAAGATTTTAGTCGCAGCCGTAGTATCAACCACAACCACAGTCGAAGCTGGAACCTGAATGTCACCAACAGGCTTTAATTCCTTAGTCTCATCCTCCACTAAAAGCGGGTTTGACGTGTCTTTTAATACGACCGGTGCTGGAGATACCACGACCGGCGAAGCGGTGGCCGAAGCGGTAGGCTGATCATTCTGTTTTTGTTTCCTTCTTTTAGCTCTGATCCGATTCATGATCGTTTTGAAATACGATAACGAGACTTTAAGTCCATCCTTATTCATGTCGGTAACGAGCTGTTCTAAAGATACTCCTTTCGACTGTAACGCCACTATTTCATCAAATGCTTCCTCAATTTGAACGGCAGCAGGCATTGAGCTTGGCGTCAGTTTTTTAGCATAAGCCTGCGCATATTCAAGGTAGCTTTGTATTTCCTTTTTTTTATTTTTATCGTCAGTGGTCATTTTTAATACTCCATGTGGATATTTAATAAGAATAATCCTTAAAAAAGATAATAACAACTCTTTTATGATACCTAAACGATACCAAAACGATACCGATTTGATATCAAATCGATACCAATAACAAACATAACATGATGCTGAAACGACCTAGATGATATTTTGTGATAATTAACCACAAAAATATCTTTGAAAACAGTATACAAGCACCAAAATAACAAGCACAATCCAAACTATACAGAAATATGAAATAGAAATAGGCACGGCAGTAACGTTAACTTTTAGTTTACGTTACCTGTGCCGAGGCTCCGCCTTCGATCCCATCCACAATCAGCTGAAGCTGATTTTTGGAAGTCAAAAACAGGATCAAAAGCCAAGTTCAAACCTTATGCGTGAAGGAGATTCATCATGGCAAAAGATACAAAGGAATCAAAGAAAAAGCCGCTCAGGAAAAAGATGATCGTTGGAGTGGATGGTCAGGGGATAGTAAAACCCGCAATGGTGATGCGCGGCTTCCGGCTGCCTGAATCAGACGCCGTCATTTTTGACCAAAAAGTTGCCGCCTCCGGCATGAAGACTTCCGAGTTTTTTCGTGAGGCTGTAATCCGGAACAAAACCGTTGTCCACGAACGAGCAAAAATCCCGGCCATAAATCACGAGGTACTGCATTTGTTACTGAAGCAAGGCAACAACCTCAACCAGATCGCCCGACACTTAAACGAGGCTAAGTTATCAGGCGCTATCAATTCCGAATTATTCGCATCTCTGGTGAGGGAGCTGGCAGAAATGAACAAAACTTCTAAGACAATTCTTGGTAACGTGAAAGTGAACTAACCATGGCGATAATCAGAACCAATGGTGGCAATAAAGGCATCGCAGAATATCTCAAACATGGCAAAAAGCTGGGTCGAGGATACGATCGATCCCAGCTTGATGATCGCATCCCGTTGTCCGGAGACCTGGACACTATCGACAAGATTATTGCAAGCATGGAACGTGGCGATGCCGAGAAATATTTGCACGTGACGACAAGCTACAAAGAAGACTTCGTGCCGCGCGAGATCGTTTACAAAATGGACACCGAACTGCGCGGTTTTCTGCTCTCAGCATACGACAAGGATGAGGTCGGCTATTACTCCGAAACCCACCAGCCAAAAATCAAATCGTACATCGATAACGAAGGTAAGAAAATAGATCGTCTGATACATTTCCACTCTATCATTCCAACCATAAATCTACTGACCGGCGAGCGCGCAAATCCGTTGGAAAGAGTGGACGCATACTACGGATCCAAGTGGTCAACGAACGACCTGATCCGTGCCTTTCAGGAAGACCAAAACGACCGCTTCGGACTCGCTTCGCCGGAGCAAAACCAGCGTGTGAAAAGCGGCAAGTCGAACATGCTCGACAGAGCTAAAACTGACAAGTCCGAATTGACACCAACGCAGGATTTTAGGTTGCGCGGTAAAAATATACGCCTTGATCTGATGCAAAAAATGATTGCTCAGGACATCACAACCTACGCCGAATTTAAAAATCTGGTCGATGGCTACGGAAAAGTTGAAAATGGTTTTGCCGGTAAAGATAAAACGCCTTATCTTAAAATCATGCAGCCCCAAGATATTAAGTCTGCTGGTGGAAATGGCAGGTATATTCGCCTTGACGACGTGATGTTCAGTCGAGAATTTATCGCTGTGCCAACTGCCGAAAAAATTAAACGCCTCGACGCACAAAACAAACACGAATACATCGAGCCAACAGATCCCGTCATTGCAGCATCAAAGGAGCTTGTTGCCGCCCGTGCGCTACGCGCCGAAATGATAAACCACTGGCACACAATTCGCAGCCGCGAGATCCGATACATAAGCCCATCAAGTCGTTTCTTCAAAGACTGCTACAAACATTTAAGTGATGTCGAGAAATCTCAATGCCTCGACACATTGGAGCGTGGCGAGACCTATAAATACGGTGAATTCTCCCTTGCACCAACCAGCTCACGTTTTAATAGCTACGGCGCGGAGCGAACCGATGATGATGTAGAGCGGGGGCAGGCGATTGCTGCCGGTGACAAAGATGCGATCAGGTCGATGATAGACGAGCTAACCGAAAATCAGTCCGCATTCAGCCGTACGACATATCAAACTATCTGTTAGATCGTATTGACATTGCGGATGAAGCCGACTACAACGCCGCCGTGAAAAGCGTGCTCGACTACAGCGGGCTGGTCGTGCTGGACGAAGGATTAAAGTCCGAGCGTTACACCAGCCGTCAGATACACGAGATCGAGCAAAACCTGATCGCAGTGACTAACAGGCTGAAGGCCGAGCGCTGTGAAAAGATCGATATCGGCAAGGTTGATGTCAGCACCATGAACGCCGGGCAGAAAGCTGCCCTTGATGCCATCCTGTCTGGTGCTCAACTCTCTATAGTCCATGGCCCGGCAGGAACCGGGAAAAGTTTTCTGCTCGATAAGTGTCGCCAAGTTTTTGAGGATGCCGGTTACGTCCTGCATGGCGTGTGCCTTCAGGGTAAGACGGCAGAGGATTTGGAGGCAGGATCTTCGATAAAATCCGGCACGCTACACTCGTTTTTGAGCAAGTACGACTCCGGCAAAATCAGGATTAATGAGCGCTCTGTCATTGTGCTGGACGAAGCTGGCATGGTTGGATCTGAGCAGTGGAATCGGCTGGTCTCAATCTGCGACTCGACCGGCGCGAAGCTGGTAGCAGTAGGGGATACCTATCAGATACAAAGCGTATCTTATGGATCAGCTTTTGATCAGGTCAGTAAAATTGTGGGCGTATCAAGCCTGACAGAGATCATGCGTCAAAAAACCAAATGGCAAAATGATGCATCCGTGTCGCTTTCGACCCATGACGTCAGATCCGGATTGCAGGCATACGACAAAAACGGAAAAGTCCATTTCGAGCACGACCAGCTCGATGCCATAGACGCGCTGGCAAAGCGCGTGCAAGAAGACCGTCGCTCTGGTGTTGCTACGACATCACTGGTGATTTGCAAGAGCAATGAAGAACGTTTGGAGTTGAACAAAGTCATCCGGGAAGGCTGGATGTCGGATAATGGCATCGTCAAATCTGATGGATCCTTTATCGTCAAGAAAGACGGTCGCAAAGTCGAGTTGGCCGAGGGTGAAAAAATCATGTTCACCGCTGCCAACAGGAATTACAAAGTCAAAAACGGAACCACGGCAACGGTATCCGGCATCGATGAGCACAACATCCATTTTGATGTGGATGGACGCCGTTTTAGCGTGCCGCACGGGGAAAATATAGAGCTTGAACAAAATTGGGCGGTGACGATAAACCGGTCGCAAGGAACGACCGTGAGCAAAGCTTACGTGCTGGCTTCTGACATCATGTCGGCGAACGACCTGTACGTTGCGGCAACCCGCCACAAAGAAAACCTCGAAATCTTTACCAGCCACGAGCACTTCGACACCATCGACACCATGATCGAGGCATTGTCTGATGCCAGCGAGAAAAGCTACACCGGCGAAACCGACGAAATGCAGCTTGATGTCAATGCGATCGACCGGCTTGCGCGTGAGCAGAGCGTTGATGCTTTGATTGCAAAAGATGTTGCTCAAACAAAAACTAAAACGATAGATCGCGAGATTGACCTGAACGATCTTTTAAATCGTCTTGCCGAATCCCATGGACTCGACGTTGAGAAATTCGGCATCAACCGTGAAAAAAATCTTATCGTGTGCGGTTCTCGCGAGTTATCCGCGACTGAATTCTTGTCTGACGAAATGGCTTTAAAGATGGACTGGAAAGAAGTCGCACTGCCTTATCTGCGCGAGTCATATGCACAGCAGATCAAGGGCGCGCATGTAGAGCGTCAGAAGCCAACTACTCGCGAAGAAATGACAGACTTTAAGGTCTACGTTAAAGCGCGCGAACACGCGCACGAGCAGTCGTTAAAGCTGCTTCGACAAGATGCTCGTGTCATCAAAAATCAGATCCGCGACGACACCAACATCTTGCAAGCGGAACGCGACGCTCAAATCAATCAGATTCAGGAAAGGCTTGAAACTGAAATTGCTAATGTTGAGCGTTTACACGCAAAGCCGAACCGTATCTTATTCGAAGAATTTCGTAACACGGAAGAACAGCAGCAAAAACGAGCAGCACTAACCTTAAAGGAGCCTGCACCAGAGTCAACACCAGCACCAACGGAAGCACCTATTCCTGAGAAGAAACGCCATGAACAGATGCTTGAAGATCTAAAGGCGAAGCGTGATACCGAATCTAAGGATCTGACGGAGAAAGACGTTGAAAAAGCTAAGGCTACACCGCCGATTCCAGTCCGCAAACGGAAGAAAAAATATGAAAATGATTTTGATATGTAACCGAAAAAAGCCCACCAGAAACCCGCCACGGCGGGTTTTTTTGTCCGCACGTTAATGGTTAACTCGCTTTCTGCTACTGTCACACAGCATGTGTGTCTTTTCTGAGAGCATTTAGGTGGCAGGTTTCACCAGAAAACACAGACCATTACGTATGTGTTTATCATTAAATGAGCTTCGGCAAATGCTGCTTAAAAAAATCAGCAACTTCATTGACGTAGGTATTAACTATTACTTTTATTTCAGCTTGTTGGTCAGGTAAAAGCGTGTCAAAGTTCTTTCCTGAAACTTTGAAATAAAGGTTTGCGGGGGATGATTCTAGGTCTGCAGCATAATTTATTGCCACACCAAGATTTTGCATATTTACCTTTTCCGTTTCTGGAACTGAAGCCCAATATTCCATGATTCCTCGTTGGAAAATGCCCCCTGCAATTTTAACCGTAGCTTTCTGATTGTTAGCGTATTTATCTGCGTAGACTTGAAAAAAAAGACCGAATATCTTCACAAGCAATTCATTTCTCGCATGTATAAATTTCTCCTGATTGAGTTGAAGATTATTTATAAAATTAATCTCTTCATCTGAAATCGACAGTCCAATACATCGTTCCACTGCCTTTCTTCCAACCATTCTGTGTGGTAGTAAAGTTTCTGGATTGATGGAAAAAAGTGAGTTCAAAAATCCCATTTTGTTCTTTCAATAAGGAGGGTATCCTTAAAGCCTTTGAAGTTTTGTATAACAACTTTATCAATGAACATCTAAATTGAACCTCTTTAACCTTTCATGCCCCAGCATCTCAGTTTTAAGTCTATCGTTTTCCGCAGCAAGCGCTTTAAACCTATCAGACCAACCGTTTTGTATTTTGATGCCACCAAATATTTCATTAACACCGTAAAGCAAATCCATAATCCCTAACGCCACATTGGCAATTTGCCATAAATCTGTTTTTACCCACATTTCGTCTTCATAGTCGAAGAATGGTGTGCTGAATATTCCAGCGTCAAAGTCGTGCTTGAAGGTCTGTTGAGCTGTTACGATATTTGCATGGGCGCCGATATCGTTAATAATATATTTCATTCGTTTGATGCTTGCGGAGCCAACTGTAAAGTTATGATCTAGCCATTCGTATCGCTTCCTAGCGAGATTTTGAGATGGGTCTAGTGATCCGTCATCTCTTGTGTCAGCAAAATCAGCCGGATCTGTGTTTGCAATAGCATACGCTGCGCTTGCTCCAGCCTCTAAGACCTGCCGCAAGTTCATCATTGTCTGAACTTTATGTAATCTCACAGCCGAAAGCAAAGACAGGGTGAGATGCTTCCTTATTTGGGACAGAAAAATGGCAAATACAAATCGATCAGCATCAATTGAGTTAATCATTCCGCTGCCAAGAAGATTGATAAATTCTAAGGCGTTGATGTAAAAACGACCATACCTCTCTACGCCGTGAAGAACCATTTCTCTTTCGCTACTAAGGATTTCGTCGAGTGTCGATTGTTTGAACTCCGTAGGAATTTGCATCAATATCCGCCCCCGTTTAACTTTGACATTGCAAAATAAGCTGCAGCGCATATGCTAACGAAACTAACAATGCTAAAAATTGCTTTGCGCATAACTGGAGATTTTCCGCCAAATAACGAAGCCAATAATAGTGCGACAATGGTTCCACCAAGCATGACAATTGCAAAATCTATTACAACCGAAGTTAGGTGCTCAAATGTTTTGGTAACAATAGGTGGAAGCATATAATTCTCTAGGCTAATGGAGCTAAGGGGCTGCGCGCTTTTTCGCAGTCCCGCTTGAGAGTATGGTTAGAAATCATTTACTACTACCCCTGAATAAATTTGAAATTCCTGCTCCCCCAGCAACAGCCAAGCCTGACCCAAGAATGATTTTCACTAAGTCGTATTGCCGCAATATCATTGCGGTAATAACAAGAATGAAAACTAGCGTAGTAATGCCTGAAAGTACAACAACTGCACGCTTATGTTTTTTGTCTTGAAGCTCAATTTCACGCTTGTGTTGAGCATCAGCCGTTTCGGCATCTTGGCTGTCACGCTCTGCTTTGCTTTCGATATATTTTGTAGCAGCCTCAAGACCCTTCTCGGTAATGGACTCAACGGTCTCGGCAATCTTCT
>Ga0307377_10004112_pt1 | contig 16026 bp, 15 predicted proteins | sample TR3MG_FD_202535 | JGI IMG/M metagenome (GOLD analysis project Ga0307377, IMG submission 202535) | Soil microbial communities from Risofladan, Vaasa, Finland - TR-3 | ecosystem: Environmental > Terrestrial > Soil > Coastal area > Acid sulfate soil | place: Finland: Risofladan, Vaasa | collected... | reverse complement strand
TGGGTAACTAGTGAATATGCGATGTTGCCCAGAGCCACAGACACACGCTCAGAAAGGGAAAGGTTCAGGTTGTCCGGACGCACCCAGGAGATTCAGAGGCTTATAGGTCGCTCCCTGCGCGCTGTTGTCGATTTAAAATTGCTGGGAGAGCGGACAATAATTATCGATTGCGATGTCTTGCAGGCTGATGGCGGCACGCGCACAGCTGCCATAACCGGAGGCTTCATTGCTCTGGTCGATGCAATACGAAAGTTGAAAAGGGATAAGAAGATTGCTTCCTTTCCGGTAAAAGACTACCTGGCTGCTACCAGCGTGGGGATTGTTAAAGGAGAGATGCTTTTAGATCTAACTTTTCAGGAAGACAGTTCTGCTGAAGTAGATATGAATGTGGTTATGACCGGAAAGGGAGACCTCGTGGAAGTTCAAGCTACTGGTGAAGAGGCCACCTTTTCTGAAAAGAAGCTACTGGAGATGCTGGGGCTTGTCAGTAAAGGCATTACGGAATTGATAACGATGGAAAAAGAAATTCTGGGAGATTTAAAGTAGCGAAAGATATTTATGTTAGAAATTGTGCTTGCCACTCGAAATCGGGACAAGATTAGAGAGATTAAGAAGATGCTCAATGGTATCAATGCCAGTTTGCTCTCTTTGGACGATTTTCCCGGGTGCCCTAAGGTGGTGGAGGATGGAGAGACCCTGGAATCAAATGCTAAGAAGAAGGCGCTGGTAGTTTCGCAGTATACGAAAAAGTTCTCTCTGGCTGAAGATACTGGTTTAGAAGTAGAGGCTTTAAGCGGAGCTCCGGGTGTACATTCAGCGCGGTTTGCTGGCGATAACTGTACCTATGAAGATAATAATAAGAAACTGTTGAAAGTTATGGAGAAACTGTCTCTGGGAGAGAGAAGAGCCAAATTCAGATGCGTGGCTGCTTTAGCCAGGCCCGAGGGTGGAGTGGTAACTTGTGAGGGTGTATGTGAAGGGATAATTGCTTTTGAAATGAAGGGAAAGAGTGGTTTTGGCTACGACCCCCTGTTTCTTTTACCAGAATACGACAAAACCTTTGCCGAGCTGGGAGAAGAGTTTAAAAACAGGATAAGCCATCGAGCACAAGCTCTCGGCAAAATTAAAGAAATAATTAATAATTTGTAGCAGCAAAGTGTCAGCTTTGCTTTTCTTTTTACTCCAGAGTCTTCTGGAGTAGCGAAACTTGTTTCGCGATAATCTCATTGACAGAATATGAGAATAGGTGATAAAATAAATTGTTTAGGCGGGGCGTGGCTCAGTTTGGTTTAGAGCACTGGCTTTGGGAGCCAGGGGTCGTCGGTTCGAATCCGACCGCCCCGACCATGAAAATAAAAAATAGGGACAGCGACCATTTTTATACATCAGTCGTGCCAGTTAAAAAATATAGGTAGAGATAGAATGTCCTACTATAAGAATGTATTATGTGTTTATCCACATCAGAAAGGAATTCCAGAGAAAAAATATTGTCCTCCTATTGGGTTGGAATATATTGCCACTGTCTTAGAGGGTTTAGTTGAGAAAGTCACACTTATTGATATGAGGTTTGAGCTGAATCTGGATGATTTTATTGAAGATGACAACATAGACTTAGTCTGCTTGTCTGTAAACTGGGATTACCAACGAGAGGCTGCTATAAACATTATTACCCGGATTCCTTCTAATATTAAGGTCATTGTGGGAGGAAGATATGCCACGGTTTCTGTAGAGGAGCTTTTTGCAGCAGCTTCTAATATAGATATTATTGCTAGAGGAGATGGAGAGGAGATTATTTGGGATATAGCCTCAGGCCTTCCTCTTAGGGAGATTAGCGGCATTTCCTACCGTGAAGGTGGCAGAATTATTCATAATAAAACTCGTGACCTTTCTTCGTTGAACGACGCTGTCTATCCTAATAGAAAGATGAGGCGGGTTAATTATAGGCTTTTATATAAAAATATCGACCTAGGTCTAAACATGGACTTTATTTCAACCTCCAGGGGTTGTCCTTATAATTGTAAATTCTGCACTTTTACTAATAATCCCTTAGGACAGAAAAGAAGTTGGAATGGAAGATCAGCGCGCTCTGTTGTTGAAGAGTTAAAGACTATTGATGCTGAGTTCATCTTTGTAGTAGATGACAATTTTGCTGCAGATATGAACAGGGTCGAAGAGATTTGTAATTTGATAATTGCCGAAGGTATTAAAAAGATATTTGTGGTTGCCTTAAGGCTTGAGATTTATAAGTACCCACAAATCTTAAAGAAGATGTTCCAAGCCGGCTTTAAGATACTTTCAATAGGAATTGAATCAGCCCAAGACAAAACCTTAAAAACAATGCAAAAAGGATTTGATGTTGCTTTAGCTGAGAGGGCTTTTTCTGAGATCAGGAAGATAAATTTTTATAATCATGGCTATTTTATTGTTGGCTGTATAGGAGAGAGCGAGTCAGAAATGTTGGAGATTGCCCCTTTTGCTAAAAGGCTTAAATTGGATACTATCAATCTCAGTCTATTGAGGACAGAGAAATATTCACCTCTAAATGAATTCATCGCCAGGTCCAGAGGGTATTATGTGGGTGAGGGCAATATAATATGTTCTGAAGAATACCCCTTAGAAATATTGAGGTCTATTAGACATCGTATAAGTAGAAGCTACTATAATTTTCCTGCTATGCTAAGGATAACAAAGAAGATATTCACTGCTCACATAATAAAGTTCCGTTATCTGGTTAAACTGATAGTTATTTTTTCCTTAGGGGGAATTTTAAACAACAAGAGAAAGAAGTATCAGACTTATAGCTGAATTCACTTCGCCTAACCACGATGAATCGGGGTTCGTAAATGTCCAGACGTTATGTGAAATTTTGGTGTCTACAGAACACAATAAACAGGAGGTAATTGTTTATGGACAAAATCAAAATAGGGATTGTAGGAGTTGGTAACTGCGCAAGTTCGTTACTCCAGGGTATTGAGTACTATAAAAATAAAAATAGCAAAGAAGCTATTGGATTAATGCACTGGGACATCGGTGGTTACAAACCATACGATATCGAAGTGGTGGCTGCTTTTGACATTGATAAAAGAAAAGTGGGAAAGGATGTGTCTGAGGCTATATTTAAACTTCCAAACTGTACGACAGTATTTTGCAATAATGTACCTAAAGCAAATGTGAAAGTGAAAATGGGGAAAATACTCGATGGTTTTGCAAACCACATGAAAGATTATGACGATAAGTATACATTCATTTTAAGTGATGAAAAAGAAACATCTAAAGAAAATATAATCAATGTATTAAAAGAATCAGGGGTAGAGATGCTTTTAAATTATCTTCCAGTAGGTTCTGAAGAAACTACAAGGCTCTATGCCGATTGCGCCCTTAAATCAGGTATGGCATTTATAAATAATATACCTGTCTTTATAGCCAGCGATCCTGAGTGGGCAAATAAATTTAAAGAAAAAGGTATACCGATAATAGGTGATGATGTAAAAGCCCAGCTTGGTGCCACTATCACCCATAGAACATTATCCGATTTGTTCAAGAAAAGAGGAGTAAAATTAGAAAGAACTTACCAGCTAAATACAGGGGGCAATACTGATTTCCTCAACATGCTTAACAGAGATAGACTTGCCTCAAAAAAGAGGTCAAAAACCGAGGCGGTACAGTCGGTTCTTGCTGAAAGGCTGGAATACGAAAATATACATATTGGGCCCAGTGATTGGGTGCCCTGGCAGAAAGACAACAAGGTTTGCTTTATCAGGATGGAAGGTAAACTTTTCGGCGATGTTCCCATGAACCTCGAATTGCGGCTTTCTGTTGAAGATTCTCCCAACTCTGCAGGGGTGGCAATAGATGCGATTAGGTGTTGTAAGCTGGCTTTTAAGAGAGGGCAGGGAGGTGTTTTGTATTCACCTTCTGCATACTTCATGAAACATCCACCGCAACAGTTTACTGATGATGAGGCGTATAGGATGACTGAGGAATTTATTGCCGGAAAGAGGGAGAATTAAGATGAAATGCCTGCTCATCGCTGCTGGACGAGGAAAAAGATTAAAAACTTTGGGCGATGCAAAACCCCTTATTCCTCTCCTGGGATTATCCTTTATCGAACGGGTGATATTAACCGCAAAGAAGAGTGGTCTTACTGATTTCTATGTGGTAACAGGATACAACGGGGAGAAGGTAAGGAAATATCTTAACAAATTTAGCCAGAGGAGAAATATAAATATAAGCCATATCACAAATGAAGAATGGGAAAGGGAAAATGGTTTATCAGTTCTTAAAGCAAAAAAACTATTAAATGAGAATTTTATTCTTTTGATGGGGGATCATATCTTTGACGAATCGATACTGGTAAAACTAAAGAATGAAAGAATAGCCGATGGCGAAGTTATGCTGGCTGTAGATTATAACATTAAAACCAATAAGCTTGCTGATGTTAATGATGTTAGCAAAGTTCTTGTCGAAGACAACAGGATTTTAGATATAGGAAAGAATATCAAGAAATATAACGCTTATGATACAGGGATTTTTCTTTGTTCTCCGGCAATATTCAGCGCCATCGAAGAAAGTTTAAAGAGTGGCGATAGCTCCCTTTCAGGGGGAATAAGGGTACTAGCCAATAAGGGAAAGGCTAAAACATTTAATATTAAAGATGATTACTGGATTGATGTGGATGATGAGAAGACATTTAAAAAAGCGGAAAACAAGCTTTTGGATACTTTGAAAAAGACCTCTGATGGACCTGTATCAAGATACTTAAACAGACCCATATCAATTAGGATTTCAAAGTATCTTGTAAAAACTAATATTACTCCAAACTTTATGTCGTTTTTTTCCTTTATCCTTGCTATGCTGGGCGCTTTTTTTTTCTTTTTAGGAGGATATATTAATTTAGTTATTGGAGGAGTACTGGCACAAGGAGCATCTGTTATTGATGGCTGTGACGGAGAAATAGCCCGGGTAAAATTTCAAAAAACCGATTTCGGAGGATGGTTTGATGCAGTATTAGACCGCTATGCCGATGCATTTCTTCTTTTTGGACTGACTTGGTACGTTTACGCTTCTGATGCTGATTGGTTAACCCTGGTCGTCGGTTTCCTTGCCATTATCGGTACGTTTATGAATAGCTATACAGCCGATAAATATGATGGGTTAATGAAGGAAAAACTCAAAGAAAAAGCTTACTGGAGAAGCGGGCGTGACGTGCGGATATTTATTCTATTTCTGGGTTGTTTAATCAACCAACCATTTTTTATCTTGCTGGCAATAGCTTTTCTAACGAATATAGAAAATGTCAGGAGAATAATCGTTCTTTATAAAAATGAATAAAATAGCAACCGTAAAAAATAGAACAATAAGAATAATTAATAAATCTTCGGTACCCGAAGACCCAATACATGCTAAAAACACATTGGAATGGCTGCGTAGATTAAAACCTGATGCTAACGAGACACTGCAAATTGCAACTTTGGGCCATGATATAGAAAGAGCTATCGAAGAACGGAAAGTTAAGCGTAAAGATTACCAGAGTTATTATGAATTTAAAGATGCGCATGCCTTAAATAGTGCCAAAATTATGAGAGAAATAATGAAAGAGCACAATATGAATAAAGCAATGATTGAGAAGGTGTTTTTTCTTGTAAGACATCGTGAAAACGGAGGGACAAAACTTGCTGATGTATTAAAAAATGCCGATAGCATTTCATTTTTTCATGTTGGTTTGCCCTTTTATCATATCCGACATAATCTTGAACAGACAGAAGAAAGATGCTTATGGGGTCTAAAAAGGCTGCCCCAGAGCCTGCGACGGATAGTTGCTAAGTTTAACTATCGTAATCCAAAACTTAACTCTTTTATAAAAAACAAGATTAGAGAGTTAGATAATTATAATACCGACTCCAGAAAACGAAACTGGGTGGGGATTAGCCGACATCCCTGAGAGTCGGGAAAAGGGAAGAGATGAAAATCGCATATGTGTCAACCTATCTTCCTCAGCAGTGCGGGATAGCTACCTATACTGATTACCTCATTCATGGAATAGAAAAGGTAGACCCTGCATCAGAAATTAAGGTTGTAGCTGAGAAAGGAGCATCTCCTATAAACAGGGAAAAGTTTGAAGTCGTTCCCTGTTGGGATAGAAATGAAGACTATGTAGAGCCCATCATCAGACATACAAAGGGTACAGATGTCGTCCATATTCAACATGAATACAGTATATACAAATTTGATGATAGGTTACCCACCCTACTTGAGAAATTAAATGGGACTGTTAAAAAGGTTATAACTATCCACTGTGTGAGACCAAGCCAATTTTCTGAAAGAGGAGCGGTGGATGAGAATTTTGCCAAGAGAATTTCCGGGTTTGCTAATGAGGTCATCGTCCATCTTCCTTCCCAGGCATCGATACTGAGACGACTGGAAATACCGACAAAAAAGATTCACGTTATTCCCCATGGGACAGAGCTTAGTGATGAAAATAAGAAGGATTCCCGGAAAAAGCTAAAACTTCCTGAGAATGGTAGGATAATCCTTATGTTTGGCTTTATCAAGCGCCATAAGTGTCTGCATATAGTCCTGGAAGCGCTCGATGAAATCCGCAGGAAAGTTGAAGATGTATATCTATTTGTTGCCGGAGGTCTTGCTCTTAACGCTAAAAAAGAAGATAAGGATTATGTCGAAAATATTAATGAGAAGATAGAAGAGCTCGCTCTTCAGAAGAACGTTATATTCCCGAATAGATTTTTTCCCAATAGCGATGTGCCCTATTTGTTTGGCGCATGTGATGTTGTCCTCTTTCCCTATTATGAAGAGGACCGCTCTGCATCTGGTTCTCTTCATTTGGCGATAGGTGCGAAAAAGCCTGTTATTGCATCAAGAATACCTAAATTTGAGGAGTTAAGGAATATTTGTGATGAACTACTCGTTCTTCCATATAACTCTTCTGGAATTGCCAGGATAGCTATTCGTCTTTTTGAAGACCCGGAATTTGGAGAATACGTGTTTGAAAGAACAGAGGAGTATCGGAAGCTTACTTCCTGGGAAGCCGTAGCAAGTCAACACTTAGAATTGTATAGAAGAAGGCTGAAATGAAAATAGCAATACTCTCCAGGTGGAATACAGCTTGTGGTGTATCATTTCATGCTGAAAGTGTTGGCAGATAATGGGTAAAGAATGGGCATAGCTTAACTGTCTTTGCCCCTAACAATATAAGACCTGTAGGCAGAGACGAAGCTTACGTAATTAGATGTTTTAGTGATGAAGGTGACCATACAGAGACATTTTTTCATCCCCAACCTTTTTTGGATACAGATTACGAAATACTGGTTGTGGAACGAGTGGAGTGGGTGCCATTAGAATCACTGAAAGAGATTTTCCCGGAAATTAAGAAAAAGGCAAAAATAGTTTACGTAGTGCACGAAAGAAAGCTTCCCGCTAATCCTCTATTTTATGAGTTTGAATGGGACGCTATAGTCTGTTTTGATAATCGCTATAAGCAGGAATGGCTAAGCAGGTTTGATAAAAATAAGCTCCACATAATTCCTTATCCTACAGGATACTTGTCCAAAGGAGATAAACAGAAAGCAAGAAAAGAATTAGATTTACCATTAGACAAAAAAATAGTGTTCAGCTATGGATGGGCGCCAGAATTGCATATTTTTCCCATGCTTTCTGTAATGCAAAGGTTAAATGAGAGTTTTCCATTCATCTACCTTTATCTTAGCTGAGCCAAAGTATATTGTCGCAGACATCAAAAGATTGAGAACTTATAACTTCATAGAGTTGAGGTACGAGCTTCCTCCGCTGGAGCGCATTTATACTTATCTTCACGCATCCGATGTCTATCTTGCACAAACAGAAAGATGAGATAAGAAAAGGTGAAGCTGTAGTACCCAGTGCTATTCTGATGTGTCTGGGTGCCTTAACTCCAGTAGTGACCTCAGACATAGAATTTAGCTCACTTTTTGACAGAGAAGTTATGAAATATTCAAATGAAGATGCACTTTATAAACTGCTAATCAGGATATTTGAAGACGACAAAGTCATTACCGAAACTCTAACTTCGGCTAAGAAGTATGTAACTGAACACTCCCCGAAGAAGATTGCGGGAGAATTCATAAGGTTGTTTAATCAACTACTATGACAGGAAGTAAAATAACGCCTTCTTTAGAGCAGTCAATTGAAAAATTAGGTAATGGTAGAGTCATTCAATTAGCATCAGGGGAATCTATTTTTAAACTGGATTCTTACCCGGAAAATCCTGTTGTGAAACCTGAAGATATTGGTCTCACCTGGGAGGCGGATAAAGAATTACAGATAGGCGCAGTGTTTAACCCGGGAGCTGAAGTTTTTAAGGACAAAGTGATTATTCTTCCACGATGCCATAAGAATTATACAAGAATAAAATATTTCGATACCAAATTAAATAGAGAAAGATACCGGCCTGACGAAAACTATATTTCGGAAATCTGGCCTTTGATTAGTGAGGATGGGCTCAAATTCGAGAGGCTTAAAAATACAGTCATCCGGGGCGACGGCACAGACCATCAGGATTTTATCTATGGGATAGAAGACATAAGAATTATCAAGTACAATCAGAAGTATTTGCTAATCGGCTGCGGCAAAACAAAGCCCCCCTTTACTACGGGCGGAAATACTGATAGAGTAGCCGTGTATTCTACAAAAGATTTTGCCAATATTACTTATCATGGAATGATTGGGTCTTTTGATAGCCGAAACGCAATTCCCTTTCTTGTCAATGAGAAATGGTATATATTCTTGAGATTTCATCCTGACATTCATCTGGCTCTACTCGAGGAAGGAATAGAGCAACTATTAAATCCTTCCAGATACGTAAAGTATTGGGAAAAGATATATGAACAGCGAAAGGAAAATCTATTTCTTGAAGCTGGGAAATACCCGCATGAACAGGAAAAAATAGGTCCAGCTAATCCTCTCATCAACACGGATAGGGGCTTTCTGTTTATATACCATGCTGTAGGGAAAATAGGTTCAGACATCGCGAGGGAATACGGACTTAGAGAGCCGATTGAAAGAGGTTATTCCATATGCGCAAGCTTGTTAGACCCGGAGAATCCCAAAAAGGTTCTCTCGAGAACCAAAAACCCAATCTTCATTCCAGCAAAGCCCTATGAACTCTATGGTAACAACCAATATGCGGTTGATGTGCCAGCAGTAATCTTTCCCGTAGGTGCTATTGTAAGGAATGGTAAGCTCCTCCTCTATTGTGGGGCTGGCGACAAATATATCACGCTGTTAAGCTGTAGTCTAAATAATTTAGTTAATTATTTGTTCGAAAATTGTAGAATATCCCAATGAAATTATATAATGGAGTGTAAAACGCCCCGACAAGTCGGGGTACCTTTGTCCCGACTTGTCGGGACACTCCAAAACTAAAATTAACTGAATTTCGATTGAACGACGTACTTAAAATATGTAAAATAGATAACCTATTCGGCACTTCCCATTGCGGGCGCCATTTGGAACTGGTGTTGTAGATGTGCTATGGTAGAGTCAGCTCAGGAAAAATTGACGGGACTGTATAAGGAGGAATTACCGTGAGTTACTACTTCAGTAAAATCTTGAATATTTCTTTCGACGAAGCTATTACCAGAGTGACTGAGGAACTGAAAAAAGAGGGTTTTGGCATCCTCACGGATATCGACGTCAAGGAAACCCTGAAGAAAAAGCTGAATGTGGATTTCAAAAAATACAAAATCCTTGGTGCATGCAATCCGCCCTTTGCTTATAAGTCGTTACAGGCGGAGGACAAGATTGGATTAATGTTGCCTTGCAATGTGGTTGTTCAAGAAATTTCAGAGGGAAAGATAGAAGTAGCTGCAATAGACCCTATTGCATCTATGCAAGCTATTGAGAATCCGAAGCTACGGGATGTGGCTGAACAGGTACAAGTTAAACTGAAGACAGTGATTGATAGTCTATAAATGCCGACCTACCCTGACTTGGGGATAAAACCAGAGCCGCTCTTTGAAGACTTGCCCAAGGATGGGGTATCCTGTATGTAGGGTTGGTAAATATGCATTTAAAGGAGAGGTTAAATGAACATTTTTTATGAAAACGAATATTTTCAGTTTTTGCTAATTATAATTGGTTCGATTATATTTGCAAAGATTTTCAATCTCATAGTGACAAAATACATTAAGAAGATTACTGAAAAAACCAGAACTGATATCGACGATATGCTAATGAAAGTTATTAGGAAGCCATTATATATTTTTATTATTCTTGTTGGCTTTTATTTTGGGTTAAAATCTTTATCTTTTCCTGCACCTTATTCTTTGTGGATAAACAGGATGTTTTTTATTATTTCAGCGCTATTATTATCTTTGATTATTGCCAGGATTTTATCTGTTTTGGTATCTCGTTGGCTAAAAGTGCAGAAAGAGTTTGAGAGGACGCCCAGGCTGATTAGCACGGTAGTCTCTATTGTTATATATCTGATTGCTTTTCTGATGATTTTGCGTTATCTTAATGTTGAAATAACTCCTCTAGTTGCTACTCTTGGTTTAGGCGGTTTGGCTGTTGGTCTGGCACTGCAAAATACTCTCTCAAACTTTTTTGCCGGAGTGCATATTATTTCTGATAGACCGATAAATGTTGGTGATTACATCGAAATGGAGGGGAATATAGCAGGATATGTTGAGGATATTGGCTGGAGGTCGACTCGCATCAGAACCTTACCCAACACTATTGTGATCGTTCCCAATTCAAAAATCGCTGAAAGTGTTATCACCAATAATTATATGCCGGTGCAAGAAATGTCCATTGTACTACAATGTGGTGTTGCTTATGGTTCTGACCTGGAAAAAGTGGAGAAGGTTACAGTAGATGTGGCCAGAAAAATCCAACAGACAGTTCCTGGTGCTGTAAAGACATTTGAACCGTTTATTAGATACCACACATTTGGCGATTCAAACATTAATTTCTCCATAATATTGAGAGTGGAGGAGTTTGTGGCCAGGTATTTGGTTACTCATGAATTTGTTAAAGCGCTTAAAGCAAGATACGATAAAGAAAATATAGAAATATCCTGGCCGGTAAGGAAAATCTATTCAGCAAAATAATAGTGCCCTCGTAGCTCAATTGGATAGAGCAGCGGCCTTCTAAGCCGTCGGTTGTCCGTTCGAGTCGGACCGAGGGTGCCATGATGGTGGGTGTAGCTCAATGGTAGAGCACATGGTTGTGGTCCATGTGGTTGCGGGTTCAATTCCCGTCATCCACCCCAAATTCTCATTTTGCTGATTAAAAAGTAAAAAGGGGGCAGAGTCATTTTTATTTTTACAGAATTCTTGGGACAGTTTGGGCAACGGGCAGGATAAACGACCCATTTTTCAAAATGTGCCCCTGGATATGTTTTGTTTCTTCTTTTTAAAAAATTCCCCTTGACATATTAGGAGATATATTGTATATTTTAATACAGAGAATTGTATAAAAATATACAATTAATTGTATGAATTACCGGATAGATAAACAGGGTTTATTGGACAAAATTAGCGTTTGGGATAGTTTTCTTAAAAGAAAAGTTCATTTGATTGCTTGTGGAGGAACTGCGTTGACACTTTTGGGAGTGAAAGCATCCACCAAGGATATTGATTTAATTGTGCCGGATTTAACTGAGTATAAGTATCTTATAAACAATTTAAAACAACTCGGCTATAAATCTGCAAGTGGTTGGGGTTGGACAAGGGGAGATGGTTTTATTTTTGATTTATTTAGAGGCAAGAAGGTACATACTACGGAATTATTAGATTCACCATTAGATAAAGGAAATCACATTTTAATAAGAGAATTTAGCCATATTTATTTAGGGGTGCTTAATTATTACGACCTTATTATAGTTAAGTTGTTTAGAGCGACTACGGTAGATATAGAGGATTGCCTTTCTCTAATGAAAGATAAAAGACAAGAAATAGATCTGAATTTGCTAGTGAAGCGTTTTAGAGAGACAGCTTCTTTTGATGTTTCAGAAGATAAAGTAAATAATAATTTGGAATATTTCTTAAAAATTATCAAAAAAGAAGGTTTAAGCGATGGCTAATAAAAATCTCTTCAAAAGATTAAGTATGTTGGGGTTTCCATTATTTGAGACTGAAGAGGCGCAGGATGTGAATGCGACCTTGGCGGATGTGGTTAAAAGTAAAGATCTTCGTCTTTGGGAGGGTTTTCCTGTTGTATTAGGTAACAGCGCGGAAAGGGGAATGTTCAATTATGATATGGTCAAAGGGTATCTAAAGAAACCAGTTGATAAGTCCTATTTGGTTTCATTAATGGTTATGTCACTTGCTCTTTATAAAGTCTTAAATCTAAAATTCTCCTGGGCGGACAAATTTTATAAATCTCTACCAGGTGATAGAAAAAAAGAATTCAATAGTTTTCTAGAAAAACTTAAAAAAGATGAAGATTTAGTAGTTAAACCTTATGTTGTGTCTAGCCAAAGACTTAAATCTACCTTTAATAATTATTTTAGTCAAGTGCAATCAAAACTTAGTGACTGGCTTTCTATAAAAGAAGAGTTTAGTCTTGAATATTCACTGTCTCAAGTTTTCTCGCCTAAGCAAAAAGAATTATTTTTGAAGAAACTTAAAGGAGAAAAATTAACAAAGACTGAAAAAGAATATTTTTCTAGAGTAGTGAAAAAGAAGGTTTTAGCTTTGGCTAATCCAGAATTACATCGCTTATCCCAGAAATTATTGGAATAAATAAAAAAGGGGGCAGAGTCATTTTTATTTGGGAGAGTTTGGGCAACAGACAGGATAAACGAAACAAGTCTGGTTATTTTGAGTTAGCTGAAATACTAAATATTAAGGAGAAGGAATGATGAAAATTATTCGCTATTTATTGGTGGTAACATCTTTGGTTATAGCTATATCCGGATGTTCATGTTTGCCAGAAAATAAGGATGTCCTTTTCCAGGTGTCAACTATGAATGCTATCTTTCGAGCAGACTATGATGGAGAGATAACCTATGGAGAATTAAAGCAGCATGGTGACTTTGGGATAGGTACTTTTGATGCACTTGACGGAGAGTTGTTTGCCCTGGGGGGTAAATTCTATCGAATAAAGGCGGATGGCATAGCCTATCCCGTTGATGATTCGATGAAGACACCATTTGCTGTAGTAACTTTTTTCCAACCCGATAAATCAGTATTGTTAGACAAGGCTTCTGATTATAAGCAATTGCAACAATATTTAGACAATTTATTTCCTGCAAAAGACATTTTCTACGCTATTAAGATAGAAGGTACTTTCGAGTATGTAAAGGCAAGAAATATCCCCAGGCAAGATAAGCCATATCCCCAGTTTAGCGAAGTGGTTAAAAATCAGATAATATTTGAATTTGATGATGTAGAAGGGACTTTGGTAGGATTTTGGTGCCCAGCTTATCTGGAAGAAATCAATGTTCCCGGGTATCACTTCCATTTTATCACTAAAGATAAAAGGATGGGAGGACATTTACTCGAGTGCCAGATGGAAAATGTAAAAATTGAAATCGACTATACTCCCGAATTTCATATGGCATTGTCAGAGAGTGGTTAGTTTATTAAGGTAGATTTAACAAATTATGCTATATCTTATTTTTACTATAGATGGAGATTGGAAAGAATATTTTGATGTTGATTTACTTGAGGACAAAAGACTTCCCAATGTGGGAGTTATGCAAGGTTTAATCGAGCAGGAAATAGAAGTAGCGAGACGTAATTTGAAAGGGCGGTTTATTCATTTCGTCCATACTTCACCAAGAGCGCGGAAGTTTTTTCTTGATAAACCTTTTATGAAGTTTTGGAGACAAATTATTGAAAATGGCGGCGATATCGGTATTCACCCTCATGAGGATGACCCACACAAAGCATACTATTTTCAGGATAGTTCGAGAATGAAAAAGGTGATTTCCGGGCAGGTTGGTGCATTGCGAAAGCAGGGATTGAATGTTTGTGCTTATCGGGGAGGATACCTTGCCTTTTCCAGCAACTTAATCCCTATTTTGGAAAAGAATGGTTTGTGTTTTGATTTCTCCTGTGAACCGGGAAGATATATGAAAGATAGCAGAAGTCTGGTATCTGATTGGAGAGGAGCTCCGACATCGCTTTATCAAATGAGTTACCAGGACTATCGAAAAGTAGGGGATTCTGGTGTTTACGAGATTCCTGTGGGAACATCGAAAGGGCACTATCTCTATTTTGAAAAGTCCACACCTGAAATTGTAGAGGAGACTGCTTTTGATTTGAGGGAGAAGTCGATGAAAGACTCCCATGATATCATAGTTTCTGTGTTAACCCATACCTATGAATACACATCTTCAGATGAGATTAAAAATATTGAAGAGAAAATTTCTTTATTGAAAAAGTATGGGCGTTTTATTAATCTGAAAGAATTACGGAATGTTATTAATGACTCTCAACAAAAATGACTCTGACCCCTTTTGGGAAAGAGAAAAAATAAAATAGAGTTGACCCCATTTTTTGAAAGGAGGACCTATGGAAAAATGGCAAAAAATTGTCTCAAAAAGTATTATAGATACTGCTGCTCTTAGCAAACGTGTTAAAGTAAACAAAAAGAAAATCAATAAAGTAATCAAAAAATATCCTATGAAAATAAACCCTTATTATTTAAGTCTAATCAGGAAGAAAAATGGCCCTATATGGAAACAGTGTATTCCTGATGCGTTGGAAATTGAATTGCGGGCGGGTGAAAAGGACCCACTTTTCGAAGAGAAATATTCGCCTATTGAAAGTTTAATCCACAGATACAAAGATCGGGTTTTGTTACTGGCGACTAATTTGTGCACGGGGTATTGTCGTTTCTGTACAAGGAAAAGAAAAGTAGGAATAAAAGAAAAAGTTTTGGAAGGAAAGGGTGCCCAAGAAGCCTTTCGTTACATAAAAAGACATAAGGCTGTGAGAGATGTTATTATTTCCGGTGGAGACCCTCTCTTTTTGGACGATAAAAGAATAGAATTCTATCTTAGAAATCTTAGAAGAATAAAACATGTACAGATTATTAGAATAGATAGCCGTACCCCGTGCATATTGCCGCAACGGATTACGCCTAAATTTTGCGGGATGTTAAAGAAATACTCTCCTATATATTTCAATACGCATTTTAACCATTCTCAAGAAATAACAAAAGAAAGCATAAAAGCATGTAATATGCTTGCTGATAGTGGTGTTGTCTTGGGGAACCAGGCGGTTTTATTGGCGGGAGTTAACGATGATTCGCATACTTTAAAGAGGCTTTTTGAAGGATTACTAATGATGCGAATTAGACCTTACTACCTTTACATTCCTGATGCGGTAAAAGGCACATACCATTTCCGGGTTAGTGTAGAAAGAGCCCTGGAGATTATGAGAAATTTGATAGGATATACTTCTGGAATAGCTGTGCCTCATCTTATATTAGACCTTGAACATGGTGGCGGAAAGACTCCTCTGCTTCCTAACTACATTATTGAATATAAAGACAGACGTTACAAATTAAAGAGTTTTGAGAATAGAACGTTCCATTATGATGATGTAAAGTGAAGCTCAAAGTTATGGAATGTAATGAACATAACTTTGTTAGCCGAACTTGACCCAGCACTAATTTTATTATGTATTATATATATGTTTTAAAAAATGATAAAACCAATGAAATTTATTATGGATATACTAATAATTTAAAGAGGCGTCTCAAGGAACATTGTAACAATAATTGCAGATGGAAGCTTATATATTATGAAGCTTATCTTTCAGAATTACATGCGAGAGAAAGAGAAAGAAAGTTGAAACACTATGGACAAGCGAGGAATCATCTTAAGAATCGCTTCAAGCGTTCTTTAAGAATATAAAATTAGTGCTGGGTTTAATTCGTACTTATCACCCAACACTAATTTGCCAATTAGTGCTGGGTGATGTACTCATTAAAAATGGATATAGGTATAGCATGTGAAAATAGGTCTAACGAAAAAAGGGTAATCTTAAGACCAACAGAACTAAAAGAGATTGCTCT
>Ga0307377_10004109_pt1 | contig 16034 bp, 36 predicted proteins | sample TR3MG_FD_202535 | JGI IMG/M metagenome (GOLD analysis project Ga0307377, IMG submission 202535) | Soil microbial communities from Risofladan, Vaasa, Finland - TR-3 | ecosystem: Environmental > Terrestrial > Soil > Coastal area > Acid sulfate soil | place: Finland: Risofladan, Vaasa | collected... | reverse complement strand
AGCGGCTCTGGGAAAGCAGGGGCGAATGACCGACGCCACGACCCGCGCCAAGGAGCGCACCGGAGGCGGGATCATGGAGAGGCTGCGTGCCGACGAACTGCCTGCCTACACGGTGGCGCGGGACGTGGCTTGCTCAGAGGGGACCGACTGCGCGGAGTGGGGCGCGTGCCCAGGAGGCTGCAAAGGCACCGGGCGCGTGCCCTACGAGCCCCAGGACGTGCTCAGGGCGCTGGCTTTTTTGGGCGTGGAGGAGGCGCGGGAGGCTGTGGGCGTGGCGTGGGAGGCCGTGTTCAGCCTGGTCAGCGTGGAGGAGCGGCTGTGGTCTGGCTCGCTCCGGGACCTCCTCTCCAAGCTGCCACCACACCGGCTGGAGGTGGGGCGCCCGGAGTGCGGTAGGTGTGAAGGGTCTGGGAGATACGTTTGGCCTGAAGGCGAAGGCCCTCCGGCGTCTTATGACACTCGGTGCGTGCGATGTCAGGGGACAGGCAAGTCTCACCACGACACCCCCGCCGAGCGCTGGCTCATGGCTGACGCGGCGTTGGCTGTGGCGCGGAAGTGCTGGGAGTGTCACGCCTTGCCGTATTGCTCGGACTTGAGGACGCGAATCGAGGACGCCCTCCTCGACGCGCAAGCCTGGGTCGAGGAACCGACGCGGGAGCGGGAGCGGGCGTGGCAAGGCAGGAGCGACGATTGGAACGGGACTCCCGCTTGGGTTCCTAGCCCTCACTCTTGGGCAGGCATAGGGCCGACGGCTGCTGAGACCCTCCAAGCCGCCGCCGTAATCGGCGAGCCCCGCGTCCGCGAGGTCGTCACGGCGGCGCTGTTGGGGAGGCTGTTGTGAGCACGCGAGAAAGAGCCGAAACGTGCCCGTGGTGCTTCGTGAAGTGGGTCAAGACGCTCGGGCTAACCGACGCCGACATGCGGCTGCTGATCGGAATGGCGAAGGGCCTAGCCGGCGCTGAGCGCCAAGGACGTGACGAATGAGCGAACCCAGCAGCCCCTACGACGACTTGATCAACGCCCTTGCCGCAGGAGTCTTTGTGTGTTTCCTCGGCGAGCCGGGCACGTGTCTGGACAAGGCGTGGGGCGCGCTACCTCAGCGCGCGCGAGACGAGCGGATAGAGATCGTGACTGAGTTCCTCAACGACGCAATCGAGCGGAGCCGGGGCACGCTCATGGACGAGTGGCGAAAGTGAGCGACTCCACAACCCGCGACCTAGAACGACTCCTCGCGATCGAGTCCGTCGCCCGCGAGATCCTCGCCCGCTGGAAAGCGCAGGAGGCCAGGGCCGTCGCGTGGCAACGGCTCGCCCAGCGTGCCCGCGCTCAGCCGTCGCCCAACGAGCGAGAGGAGATTCTGCGAGATCGAGAGACCCTTGACTCTATTCGTGTCCGCGACTTCGGGGACCTGCGCATAAAGCTTGGGGAGGCGCTCGGTGAGGCGCCCTGGTATAACCCGGGCCGCGACTAGTGATATCTCCCAGGAGTTTGGCTATTACAGCGCTTCTTCCCCTCCGAAGCCCTAAACGTCGTTGTCTTGTTGTCAGGTGACGGACAGGTGCTATCGATGGGCACCTCATGCGCGGTCCGCAACCTAGTCCTTCTCATAGGGTCCCCGCCTGATCCCGCTGGTGGTGGTCCGCCACGGGATGCTCCAGACGCTCGACCGGTGCGTGCCCTAGGAGCGGCCCGCGCATCAGCCTGAGGCTCGCCGGAGCCTCTAGGCCCCCTGGGGCTCCTGGCCAGCAAACGACCCGCTGGTGCGGCCCCAGCTTCCTCTCCAGGGGCGGGTGCTCCACCTGGTGCTCCACCCGGTGCTCCACCTGGTGCTGGTGCCCCACCTGGTGCTCCACCCGGTGCTGGTGCTCCACCCGGTGCTGGTGCGGGTGCTCCGCCGCCCCGGGCTTGCTGGCGAGCTTTGATCCTCCCGTGAGCGTCTTTGACTCTACCGTAGGCGTCTTTGACTTTACCGTAGGCGTCTTTGGCTTTACCGTAGAGCTTTTCGCCCTTAGCTTTGAGCTTTGAGAACTTTCCGCCGATCTTCCCAGTCTTGGATGCAGCGCGACCTAGCTTCGCGTCTTTGCTAACAGCCTTGGCCGCCCCCGCGAGCCTGCCGGACTTGGCCGCGCGTCCCGTAGCCTTAGCGCCCTTAGCGGCTCGTTTGCCATACTTCGCAATCTTGCCGACGTCGCCTATGTAGGGGATGATCCCGAGCGCGGAAACGGCAGCAGAGCCGAAGTCACCACGTGCGGCATAACCGAGCGTGTTAGCAGCATCAGCAACGCCTGTAGGGTCGATGATTCCGACAAGATCAACCACATCTTGGGCCCTATCGATCCAGGATGTCTTGTCGTCCCAGCCTAGAAGGCCTCCGATTTTTGAGGTCGCCTCACCTCCGGCCAGTAAGTCCTTGACAAGTAGCGGACCTTCAACTGGAGCTTTGAATATCCCACCCACGACCGACTTTGTAGTATCCCAGACACCCTCGGTTAGCCTGAAATCGCGATTCCGGAAAAGGCTATCGCGATCCTCCAAAATTCTGAAGGATCTACTACGATTCAGTGGATCGAAAAGCCTATAGGACATCAAGCCAGTCTACTACAAGTAAGGCATCACCAGCTATAGCGCAGGCAGACTAGTAAACGCCATCTCTCACTGCAGGGGACACCAAAAATTGGTAGAAATCCCCCGGTTCGAAGAATACAGAACTCAGTCCAGGACCAATTTTGATGGCATCTGACGACTTGATCTTCGTTTTCTGGCCAGGCTGGATCAAGGCCCCGTTCAGGTAAGTCCCGTTTGTAGAGCCGTTATCGCGAATCGTCCAAGCGCCTTGATTACCAGACTCAAAGAAGGCGTGAACCTTTGATACCTCAATATCTCTGACGACGATGTCGTTGTCTTTGTCCCTTCCAACGGATATTCCCTGCCCATCTACCTTAGGGCTGAATCTCCTCTTAAGGATTCCTACTCGATAGTTGTCACTAATCGGAGGTCGAATCTCAGGGGGCCTAGTAGCAAACCCAGTCGTACTAATAGAGCCGACGTCAGAGCTCTCGCGTGGAAGCAAAACAAGCACATGATATTTGTGCTTATTCTTGAAGCTATCCCACCCAAGCTGGGCGTCATTCGCGAATTGATTTAGGAGTTTACTCACGCGCGTAGCTTAAAGAGTCGTGTGATATCTGTCAGGGATAATTACCTACCAGGACTCGAACATACGAGAACACCCAGGCGGACTCGAACCGCCGACCATCAAGTTCAACACACTTGACGCTCTACCAACTAAGCTATGGGTGCTAAGCCAGAGGAGAGGGATCGAACCTCTGACCTCGTCTCCTCGCCAACCCCGCCGAAACAGGAGCGTCCAGACTCGAACTGGAAAAGGGACCTACGACGCGCTCTACCACTGAGCTACCTCTGATTGAAACTGATTATACCGATGGCTCTGGCCGGTCTCGCACCAACTACGACCTTTCCTGAGAGTTCCCTTCGTTGTGACTCCGGGCTCAGGCGTTCAGGGCCTTGATGTTCCTAATCCATACCCCCGACACCGTGAGGGCATGGATTTGCAACAAATACGCGGAGGGAGATTCGCACTACCCGACCTCCTACCGAAGTAGGTGCTCTTACTAATCCCGAGGGACCTGAGCTATCCGCGCTTGAAAAGAAGCACCCGGAGGGAATTAAACGCCTCGACCTCCGGTTACCCCGACGAGGGACCGGTGCTCTACCACTGAGCTACGGGTGCATGAAATGCGGGGACCGGGACTTGAACCACGAATCTCCGAAGGCGGACCTTCGGCGCTCTGCGTTGAGCTATCCCCGCTTGAATTGTTATTTAGGGTCTGGGTCGCTATGCCACGGCTTCTTACCGTGTCGGCCGCCAGGCCTCTCGTATGGACCAGCTTGACCGGTGTAGGACGGCGTCTCAATCGGTAACCAGAGACTCCGATTGGTCGGGCATCGGTATGTGCCCATTCCACCGTCTGGTTCAAACTGCCAAAAGGCATAATCCCAATCACCGCCCGGAGCAAGTTCAGCCAAGTAGATATCCATTGGGTCAGCACCAGCATCAAGTAAAACACTGAGAAGCGACTTCCAGCAGCTCCCCTTTCGATCTGGATCTTTACCTGACACCGAACCCCTCCAGGTCCAGTGTGATGAGATTTATTAGTGTGCGCAATCGTGTAGTTCATCGGAGGAGCGCCAGCCTCCCGAGGACTGATGCGATCTTCGTCCTATCGTTAGTGGGGGGGAGTCCAATCGCCGTGCCCTGACCATCTTCGAGAGGTCGGTCCTCGTAGAGCGGAAGGTCAGGCTCGATGATGAGCTTGAAGTCCTTGATGCCCGCGTCCCAGAGCTTGTCGGCGATGCCGAGGAGGTGCTCCTCGTCGTCCACCTGAAGAACCACAGCGTGGGTTCCTTCAGGGACATCACAGTTCGCGGCGCTTTCGCCAGCGGCGTGACAAATCTGCGCGGCTTGAAGGCCCCTAGGAAGGTCGGCCCGAACGATAACGTAGTGCCAAAAGGGACTCCCCCCAGGCCCCGAATGGGGGGAATTGGGGGAAGAGGGGCTTGGGGGAGTCCGAAATGTTTGAATCGCGGGAGGACCTTGTGATAGGTCCTCTACTTCAGCGTCAGTGAGGCGAGGGTTCGAGGCCCCCTCGTAGGCTCTACTGCTGTTGTCGTGCGTTCGTGTTCATGCCCTAAAGGTAGCCTTTTGATCCGGTCCTGCAAGCAGTTTTTTTGAAGGCCCCCCAAAGAAAGGGCGTATCCACCTGAAATCACTATTACTTAGGGGGTCAAAAAAGTTCTACAGCGTGAGATCTAGCTTCGGATTCCAATACTTAAGAGACGAACGATCTCAACGAGATCATCACTAGAAGCGCCCTTGTTCGCAAGAATCCAAGCCTCTGCTATATCGGTGACGAACTTGGTCTCGAACTTGGTCATGGAGCGCAAGGGAGGCTTCGACTTTCGCGTAGAGGCCTTCTTGGACCCCTCGGCCCTCTTCATTGTCTTTGCCTTCGACTTAGCTTTATTCGCAGGAAGGATAGGCTCAACGCCAATCTCGTCATAGTCAAGCGACTGACTTATCGAGAAGGTACCATCCATCAATATCAGGACCATCTCGGCTTGGGCCGCAGTGGGCGTTCGATTGGCGTTAATGAGCGTGCTCAGGTGTCCGACCGTAATACCAAGCTGAGCCGCGACATCTCGCCTATGAATCCCATTGGCCTCAAACCAGTTGCGAAACTCAATCATGGCGCGCTGTCGTCGGGCACGCTCCTTCTTCGTAATAGCTTGGCTCATACCTTGGTTATACCCGGATCGATGTTTTTAGTCGTGGAAACCCTCGCCGCGCAACCAGTGCCAGGTACGATGCTTAACCACCTCAACTACAAGCCACAGCAAAGGATATCGATAGCCGGTTACCTCGTAAGTTCCAGATGGGACTACAAGCTTGGCCGAGCTCTTAATCTTGGTCATTGAGCTCCAACTCCCTTACGATCCTGTCGAGCGCATTTCCGATCTCGAAGATAAGAGTGGGCTTTCTAGCGATGAGTCGGACCTTGCCGCAGGCAATGAGCTCACGCAGCTTTTGATCAAGCTGCCCAGCGAAGACCTCTGGACTGGCAAGCATTGTAGGGTCGAGCCCGCCAGCCCCCATCTCAAGCTGACTAAACGTCTTGGGGCCACCCCTCAACAGACAAAGGATCCTGTCCTCCAGGCTATTACTGGGGTTGTTCTGCATGTGAGGCATGTAGTCGTAATGGTCTGTGACCGTCCGACCGGTTACGGTCGCGGTCTTATTAAGCCAAAGCGTCTTCATCGAATCTCTCCGTCTCTTCTTGTTCGAGCGCAAAGACGATCTTGTCAAGCACGTTAAGGGGGATCAAATACTCATTCTTGGAGTAGTCGCCGGCAGCAACCATCTCAGTCCGAGCGCGACCGCCCTTGATCAGCCTAGAGATGATCTTGTTGACCCTGGCCACCCGTTTCTGGTGAGAGAGTTGAAACCACCCTGGAATTTCAGCCTGAAGACTCGTCCGCAGATCGTGTGAATCAAAATAATGCTTCACGAAATCGAGCCTGTGACCACGATCCTGATCCTTGTTGATCATAATCATGATTCTGGTCTCTATCAGTGATTCGACCCTCTTCATGTTCACCCAAGTCATGACCTACTGATACCCGAAAACGATCTGCATGTCGGGCCGTCGCCGTAAGTTTTTGAGTTTCTCCATAACGCTTGCCTTGTCCCCGATGCAGATACGATTCGTGCGTACCGAGGTAACCATCTGTCACTGCTAGACATACGCGGTACCACGTGTACCTACGAAAATGTCCAGGTAAAAACTTAGAGGGGTGACTGGTAAGGGCTACTCGAACAGATCGTCCAAGCTGCTGATGGGATCGGCCAGGCCGCCTCCCTCCTCACTCGCGTCAACTACATCATACCGCCGGACCGCTAAAATTGGAAATGGATTTAGAAGTGTTGCACGTTGGGTAAAAGAAACCATGATCGATCAAGCTAGGTTCGACTATCTCTGCCGCAAACTACTACTGCACTTCGGAAACGATCTCTACCCAGAGAGTCGCCTCGATGCCCGACTCGCAGCCTTTGTTACGCCTGACGGCAAGGTATTCGTGAAGAGAACCGAAGCCGGCTTACACGTAAGCTCGCCTGACTACGACCTCGGCTGGTGTATCTACCACATACTCACGTTGTCAGATGAAGTAGCCCGCTGGGATCAAGACGAAGCAAACAAAGCGGCGCCCTTCCTAGAGCAGAAACTAGCCCTAGATCTACTGGCGGACGTGTGACCGCCGAAGAGAAAGAAGAGCTGGTTACGCGGGCTCAAACCTTAATCAGCCGCGCTGAGGCTGCCTCCGGCTCTCACCTCAAAAGCGTCCGGATCGGAAACAACCTTCTCATCGTAGCGATAGGAGGTTTTTTCAGGGTTCGAGTCGAGCTCTTGAACCGAGCTGCTAACAACGGGCGCTGGTCAACGGTACTCCAGGTCAACAGTTCTGAAGAGATCAAGTGGGGATTCGAGAGCGGAGGACAGCTCGCACTCAGCTCCCTCAGAGAGCACATGGTCCTAGAGGACCTGGCAGGCATATGACCCGAGACGAGAAGAAAGAGGATCTAATTCGTCGCTGTCGCATCGTAGTTCTACGGGACGGCAAGTGCACCGATTACCCGCCTGACGATATCAAGGTCTATAGGCTCAGAATCGACGACGACATGGAGATCTACCACGTTCCGGCATTCAAGGACCTTCGTCTCAGGGTTATGTTACCGAACGGCACGATGTATACCGAGGTGTTCAGCACGGACTCAAAGTCGGTGCGCTGGACGTTGTCCTCATGGAACGATGTGTGGATCAAGAAGCTTAAACCATTGATGGTGCTTGAAGATCTCGCTTCGGTGCGCAGCAGAACATAGATGATGATCCGCCGTTTTTTCCACCACTACCGAATGCATTTATGTCCCACGATATGAGCCGCACGGACTCACTTGCGGCCCAACCCCTAATCGATGAACTAAAGCAACGCCTACAAACTCTTGCTGCTCACAACAAAGACGACCCATCCAGAGCATTTCACTCTTCAACAAAAGATGGCTATGGGCAACTCCTCTCGCTCAGATTGGACATCCCACCGTCTACCTCCATTAAATGGCACAACGACCAACTTCTAGTAGCCTGGGATGGGCAGAAGGCGCTCAACGTAGACCAAAATAAGATCTGGTTCGTCAGATTAAGTCTCCTCGCCTGCGCCCTAGAAGAACTACGACGCTATATGGTGCTCGATGACCTCGCCCAGATATAAGACCGACCTAGAAGAATTGCTCTCCCGGGCAATTTGGCTAGTCTCAACCAGAGTTGGCGCTGAACCGGGGCTTCGCACAGACATCGATGTCACGGTCGAGCTCGAAGCGATCCTTATAAGCATGCGACTAGACATGCTGCTAGATGATTTAGCGAACATCTAGACCCTCCATTAAGCTACTGATGCAAACTCTAATGGAGTGGTGTCAGAATCTGATCCAGTCCTTGATGAGCTCAGCCAACGCTGTCACAAGCTACTGGACACGCAGCTCCTAATTGTCGACTACGCCCTCCCCTCGCCTTTCAGGCAATACATCGTAGGCAGGGTCCGGATCTTCCGACAAGAAGACTACATGTCAGTCTTCCTAGACCACCCGGTTTACACATCAACAGACACGATGGTATTCGCAGAGCGCGAGCTGAAGCATCTCTTTAGCCACTGGCCAGGCATCTACGAAGTTCTTAGAATCCTACGCACGGAGATGATTCTCGACGACCTATCTGCCACCTAGATGGGTAAAAGAGTATATGGAGATAAGTAGATCAAGCATGATGAGATCTCTAAGCAATGACCTAGCTCGTAGAGCCCGCACACTGCTGGAGCACGACGGTAGGGACTCAGTCGTTAGCAATATCCACTTGGGCAGAGACCTGACGCTTAAAGAGCTTTATCTATGCGTAGACGAGAAGGGGACCCTAGTCATTGAGACGAATACTCTGAACCCGGTAACGGTCTACACGGAGAGCCCCACCGGAGTCATCATTACGACTAGCCCTGATAATGTCCTAGAAGACACCATTGAAATGCTCACTCGACATATGGTGCTCGATGACCTCGCCGGGGCGTGAACCGTTCCAAAAGCTTACCGAGGCTGAAATCGCCGAGCTCTCCCGGAGAGGGCACGCTGTGCTAGCAAAAGCCGAGGTTAGGACGGTCACCATCGGTTCAGTCATAGTCGATCGGCTATGGGGGAACTGGGATGAGGGTGACGGCATGGGCATCTACTGGGTCTACTTCAGCGGGCGCGTCGCTGATTGCCACGTCGAGGACTGGCAGGGCGAGCTTGAGACCGATGGAGAGGAATACGCGGCTCGACGAGCGTTAAAAGTTCTCCGTGCACATATGGTTCTGGATGATCTTGCGTCGGTATAACGACGTATGGAAAACCTAACCAAGTCCGGCGCGGATCTCACCGCAGACGAGCACCTTCACGCCGAAGAGCTTCTAGAAGAACTTCAAGAGCGCATCGTTACGCTAGGAGCGCGCAAGAATAGCGTCCTTCTAACAACTAACCGACCCGTTCGCTACGAGCCCCTAATCCATACGATCAAAATAGGGGACGAGACTATCGTCGTGAAAGTAAGGGCCTCAGAGATTCTAGTCCTCCATCGCGGCAAGAAAGTCGCCGACATCTGCGGACTGGTCATTAGCAAGATCAACTTCGACGGCTTCATCAAAGCACTAGCAGGTATTCGCCGTTACATGGTTCTAGACGATCTCGCCTCGGTCGCTGACGCGCCCTCGGATGACCTACCCGTCGCGTAACGGGTAGAAGATATCATGACCAAAATCAAAAAGCTCAATCAGCAAGATCGAGAGTGGCTCTACGCCAAGGCGAAGGCCTACGCCATTCAGCCCCCTCAGTCCCCCATAAATCGATCGACGACCGATTTCAAAGCCGAGATAGGCGATTTCAAGATCACCTACCACTGCCGGAAGGAGATTCCGGACTTCAGCTTCATCGGAACGTCTGGGATCAAACTGATCACGACCCACACGCTAACCATCGACTCACTCAGTTTCCCGAGTTACCGCAAGTTCACGGCGACCTACCGCAATGATCAAATAACCTCGATCAAGTGCAACTCGAACCGCGCCTGCCGTGAGGTCATGGACCTACTCGTGCGCCTGCACATTCTGGACGAGCTGGCGTCTGCCTGATGGAGGAAACTGTCCTACAAGAAATGCTGCGCCGAGCGACGCACCTAGCCCTCACTCGGGGAAAGCAAATAGACGGTTCCAGGACAAAGGAGCTGCGCTATCAGGACGGCAGACTGTCTCTCAGACTACCAGAATCCAGAGTCGGCTACTCGACAGTCGTAGTGGCCTTGCTTCGCCCCGCGTCGATCTGCACGTTTGGTGTTATCTATAACAAAGGTGAAATCGAGGACTGGGACTGCTTCCAGCCCGAGCACTACGAGGAGTGCGTCGAGATCATGCGCTCATTGCTGGTGCTAGAAGATTTGGCTGATGTCTAGATCAGACCCATCAAATATGCGACGAGACGCTGCGGACAATCGAGAAAGTGATGGTCCTCCAGGACCTAGCGAATTTACGAACGATGAAATCAGCGTAAGATCCCGAAGGCTAATCAAACACGAAGGGACGCTAATACCTCTTGGAAAAGACTATCCCAACAGCCCCGGAGGGCGTGAACTCCAAATAGGTGACTACTACATGCGGGACAGAGGTAATGGGGAGCTTTTCATCAACTACCTAGGTAGAGGTAAGTGGGCAGTAACTATTTACTCACAGCTAAGACCCGAAAGTAGCGCCCTAACTCCGTATCCAGAGAAACTCGAACATCTAGTGGACGTTCTCCGTAAGCGCATGATCCTGGACGACCTCGCTGATGTCTAATACCGACGCCGAAATGGTCATGTCTGATCTAACAGTCAGAGTGAGATCCTTTTGCACACCACATCGGCATCGCCACAGCGGGATGATTCGCATCAGCGGTTCTCTACAACTCTATTTCAATAAATCCGGCCCTGAGAGAATACTCTACCACCGAAACTTTGGTGAGATTTGCGGGTGGGTTCCCATAGAGGGGTCCAAGGGGTGGGCTTTCGAGTGGTCGCGCGTTGACCTTGCAAAGCTGTCTGAGATACTGACAGAACTACGCACTGATATGGTTTTGGATGATTTGGCCTCCCTCTAACGAACTAGGATTCCCGAAGGGAAAGATAACCTGCATCATGTCGAGACCTCCCGAACAATTGACCCCCGAGGACACGAAGGAGCTCTCCCGCCGGGCCAAGGCCGAGCTCGATCGCCACGGCGTGGAAGGCGTAGCCGCTCGTGGAACTACAGAGCCCACCAAATCGGTCACTAAGGGTCGAGTGTTCATTTACCAGTCAGGCTTGGGGATGCAGGTCCGCTACAGAATAAACAACTCCAGCGCCTTCAAGCTCGCTTACTCCGAAGACCGCCATGGCAGCGTCCGCGCCCACTTCACCGGCGTCCTCGACCTAGCCCTCAAAGAGCTGACGCGGCTCCAGGTGTTAGACGACCTAGCTGATGTCTACTAACTTCAGGAGCCCAGACCGGAGGACCGCACTAGAGCTTGAGCTCTCTAGGCGCAGCCGCGCCCTGCTCGCCAAGGAGTCTGACGCTTACAGCGGAGACGTTCAGGTTACGGGGCACTCGGTCATGAGCACTCAGGGAGACCTGTTGATCGAGCGGACTGCGGACTACCGAGTGGTCTACATGGAGAGTCCCAACGGGCATGTGCTTCGCACCTCCCTGGAGTCCGAGCTTGCTGAGGCGCTGAACGCCATCGACCGCGCGTTAGTTCTGGAGGACCTAGCTGATGTCTGATGAAGAGAAGCAGAACCTGGAGCTCCTGTCCTTGGCCAGCAGACTGATCTTCTCGCGCGGACTCCATCGATCTACGATGGGTGTCCCACGACTTGAACTCTACATCGGCGATTACCTGATCAGATCGTGGGCCGGTGGACAGGTCGGCATTTTCCACACCCCCACTCCGGTCAAACTCCACTGGTCGATGTGTTCGACGCTCTACACCCTGGACCTGGCCTTCAAAACCGTCGAAGAGCGCACTCCTGGGCACCGAGGGCCGCTGCTAGAGCTGTTTAGGCGTGAGCTGATCTTAGACGCGCTCGCCGATGTCTGACGCTGGGGAGGTAGAACAATCCATGAAGCCCACCCTCGGCGAGATCTCACTAGAGTTCAAAACGCGCGTCGTCTCGCTCCTACTTAGTCGAGGAGAACATAGAGACTCCGGCACCGGCGACGTGTGGGAGCTGATCGTCGCGGGGCTGCACATGATGCGAGAACAAGCTTACGGCGCTAGCTCTGTAGGGTTGATCGTCTGGCCGATTAGCTCTGTAGGGTTGATCGCCTGGCCGATTGACTACTCAGCCTGCGCAATCTATCAGGACGGCCCCGGGGATGCTGAGAAGCGCAATTACCTCGGCATAGAAGAGGCCCTACCTCGCCTTCGCGCACTGATGATCCTGGAGGACCTAGCTGACGTTTGACGAACTACCTGACGACTGCCCTACGGACGATCCCCTGATCAGGGAGTTCATGGACCGGGCACTCAAGCTGCTCGCGGGAGGGGCGGAGGTCACCGGAAGCCGGGACTTCATGCCGCTCGTCGTCTACGCGGGCAACTACTACATCCTGTTCGTGCAGGGTGTCAACACGCTCACGCTCGGCGCTAGCATCGAACACAATTTCTGGCAGCGGGTAGAGGCGGGTAAGTATGGATCGTCTCCAAGGGAGCACTTCTTCAACCTCCGCTTCTGCAACGGCAAGTTCCACGACATCAAAGTGGATCACGAGCTCCTAGAAGAGCTCGTCGTCGTAATCCGAGCTCGCATGTTGCTCGACGACATGGCGAGCATCTGATGCCGAAGCCAGACGCTCACGCAGAGGTGCATGCACGCCTCAACAGGCTTGCCACCATCACCAGCGAGGGCCCTCTGCCCGGACTATGGTTCAGCGACTACTTTGCCCTCAAAACCTTAGGTGAGTGGTGGGTCGTAGCCACCACCGGCGAGTCTTCGGTCCGCCACAAGCCTGAGCCTGACTGGCCTGTAGACCAGACCATGCTCCAAGCGCTCCGTGACCACATGGTCCTCGACGACCTTGCCGACGTTTAACGGATAGAACTACCCATGAACCCATCCGAAGCACGAAAAGAACTCGAAGCGAGAGCGAAGAAGGTCCTCTTCATTGACGACGAGACTGCTATCGGCGTCAAGATCATTGCCCCCTACGCCTTCACCTCCCGTGACGGCGACCTCATGGTGACGCTGGATCTCCCCGACGAGGTCGGCTCCTTCTATCCGACGACAATCTATCACCGCGACGCAGAGTGGGTGATGCAGGGCTACGAACACGAGAGGGTGATGCAGTTCCTAGAGAAGCTCCGAAACTTCATGGTCCTGGAGGATCTAGCTGATGTCTGAGGAGACTCTCAGCGAAGAGTTCCGTAGGCTCGCGATCATGCGGATCATGCTAGGTGACGCTAGGCCTTCATTGAGCCACCATGACGCTGACCGCAGGGACGCGCTCATTCTGGCCACAGCCGACCTGTTTATCTACTACGCGCGCGATCGACTGATGGTGCAGACCAATCCCCCTCTGGATAGGGACGAGGAGACTCTCATCTGGGACGATTTATCGAGAGATGGTCCCCTCCAAACGGATGAGGTGACGCTGCTCGCGTGCGTCGAGAGCCTACGACGCGATCTGGTCCTGGAGAACCTAGCTGATGTCTAAGCAACCGAGAGTCTATGCAGGCAGCCCCGCCCAGGAGTTCTACAAGCTGTCGATGCTCTACATCGAGCTCTACGGAAAACCCGGAATCCCAATGGGAACCTACTTCGCCCAACTAGATCGCCTTCGACTTAGCCGCCGGTACGACGAGCTTTCGGTTGCGTATCTCCGACCCAGCCACCTTTATTACGAGCGGATCTACGGCGCCGAAGGCTTCCAGTGCGAGGGCTGGCACATGCACCTGGAGACCCTGCGCAACAAGCTGGTCCTTGAGAGGCTAGCTGATGTCTGATCCTGATGCGAAAGAGTTCCGTAGGCTGGCGAGGCTCTATGTAGCGCACCACGGTGTCGAGGACGACTCCCACAGAATTGACTCTACTAATAGCCTTCGTGCCGTATTGGGCGAGCTTAATATCTGGACCTTAGACGAGGTAGACGGGCTGGTGATTGCCGTCCTGTTCCCCGAAGGTGGTGGTAACTGCCAGGTGATCCACGATTACTGCAACTCAATGGCACCTCATATCGGGGGTCCTGAAATCAACCGCTGGCGGAACGAGCGACTACGAGATGCTGAAAAAGTGCGGCAGCCTTACTTAGAGGCGCTGCGAAGCGCGTTGATTCTGGAGCGCCTAGCTGATGTCTGAGACCTCGAAACAGAAGTTTGCTCGCCTTGCCCGTCAGCTACTAGAACGCGATGGTAAGGACGTAACGAAGTTGGACTCTCTCTACTCCGACGACGACACCTACGTAAAGACCCTTCAGCTGGGGGGCGGCAAGCTCAGGCTCTCGCTGAACGGCAGGGGCGAACTCAACGCCACGATCCCCAGCAGCCTGGAAGGCCTCATGCCGGAGTGCCGGATGTCGATCTACAGCGACACCTACAACGAATACGTAGCTCGCCAAGCGGACGCCTGGACTCCCAAGTTGGAGGCTCTGCTTATCCTGGAGCGGCTGGCTAGTCTGTAACTAGTGGTTGCCGCGATACAGATTGGTACCAGAATGTTTTGGGGGGCTTTTGAGATTTTTCCGAGAAAGAGATTTGGGGCTTAACGACAGACGTGACTGATGCGGAATTAGAAAAGCTGCTGTTCTTAGCGCTGTGGGAGCAAGCGTCTAAAGGGTTCAGCGCTGCGATTGAGGATCTAGAGCGGCGCCTTGTCCTGGAGCTACTGTCTGACATCTGAGTGGGCCGCAAAAACCTGCTGGGGCTGTGAGCGGGGGCTGAGCGGGGGCTGCTAATCACCTACTAGTGGGGCTGCTAGTTGGGCCGCAAAATACGATTAGCCATGCAGCAGGGGGGCGCTTAGGGGGCGCTTAACCAAAGCTTAGGGGGCGCTTTAGGGGGGGGGGGGCTGCGTGGATGACACAAGCCTACAAAAGTGCATCAACAGGATTCTAATTTTTAGATTACCTGAGTGGGGTACTACATGCTCCGCAAATGAGACGATTCACTGAAAACGCAGGGTCGCTTGTGCGTTCCCGGCTGTGCCGGCCGGTGTGCGTTCCCGGCGAGAGGGCACTAGAACCAAGTGCGTTCCCGGCTGCGTGCTACTCGCTCCAGAGTCACAAGGGGAGAATCAGGGGGAGGATCGGGAGGAGGATCAGGGGGAGAGTGTATGGACCGGGGCCCTTGACCCGATCGAGGGCGGAGCCCTTGGGGAGAGTGTATGGGGGCAGGGACCGGGAGCCCCTTGGCCCCGGCGGAGCCGGGAGCCCCTTGGCCCCGGCGGAGCCGGGAGCCGGGAGCCCCTTGGGGAGAGTGTATGAGCGGAGCCCCTTGGCCCTGGATCGAGGGCGGAGCCCTCGGGAGAGTGTATGAGCGGAGCCCCCTGGCCCTGGATCGAGGGCGGAGCCCTTGGGGAGAGTGTATGAGGGCGGAGCCGATCGAGTGATCGAGTGATCGAGCCCCGGCGGAGCCGATCGAGTGATCGAGTGATCGAGCCCCGGCGGAGCCGATCGAGTGATCGGGCCCGGCGGAGCCGATCGAGCCCCCTGGCCCTGGCCCTGGCCCTGGCCCTGGCCCTGGCCCTGGATCGAGCGATCGAGCCCGGGGCCCTTGGGGAGTGTATGGGGGCGGAGCCGATCGAGGGCCCCATGAGGGCCCCCTGGGGAAGTGTATGGGGGCAAGCCTCCCGGGAGCCCCTTGGGGAAGTGTATGGGGGCTGAGGGCGGAGCCGATCGAGCGATCGAGGGGGCGGAGCCCCTTGGCCCTGGATCGAGGGCGGAGCCGATCGAGGGGGCGGAGCCCCTTGGCCCTGGATCGAGGGCGCGGAGCCGATCGAGTAATCGAGGGGGCCCTTGGCCCCCGGGAGAGTGTATGAGGGGGCCCTTGGCCCCCGGGAGAGTGTATGAGGGCGGAGCCCCCGGGGAGAGTGTATGAGGGCGGAGCCGATCGAGTGATCGAGCCCGGCGGAGCCGATCGAGTGATCGAGCCCGGCGGAGCCGATCGAGGGGGCGGAGCCGATCGAGTGATCGAGCCCGGCGGAGCCCGGCGGAGCCGATCGAGTGATCGAGCCCCGATCGAGGGGGCGGAGCCCCTTGGCTCTGGATCGAGGGGGCGGAGCCGATCGAGTAATCGAGGGGGCCCTTGGCCCCCGGGAGAGTGTATGAGGGGGCCCTTGGCCCCCGGGAGAGTGTATGAGGGCGGAGCCCCCGGGAGAGTG
>Ga0307377_10004106_pt1 | contig 16047 bp, 3 predicted proteins | sample TR3MG_FD_202535 | JGI IMG/M metagenome (GOLD analysis project Ga0307377, IMG submission 202535) | Soil microbial communities from Risofladan, Vaasa, Finland - TR-3 | ecosystem: Environmental > Terrestrial > Soil > Coastal area > Acid sulfate soil | place: Finland: Risofladan, Vaasa | collected... | reverse complement strand
TCTAATTCAGCTAATGACTTTGGTGATTTATCATACATCATTACTCCCGGTTTATAGATAAAAGATAAACCATAATCTTTTTCTAATTTAGAAAGTGCAATAACTCCATCAGGATTAGTGGTGGGTGTTTCTTTTAAAGCAGCTAGTTCTGCATTACTTTCTTGTTCAATTTTTTTACTTAAAGCCCCTTGACCATAAAATAATTTAGCATCATATATAACATAAAATGGTGCAACTTTAGCATTACCTATAATATGATTATTTACTTGAACACCTTTTACATTTGGATTAGATTTTTGAAAATCTGTAAATAAATCCATAGCTGCTCCAGGTACTTCAGATAAAACATCATTAGTATTATGAACCTCAGAAAATATGTAACCTTGTTTTTTTAATTCTTCATATACTTCTTTTTCAGTTTTAGAAGCATCTATTTTAACAAAATCAGTATCATTAACTTCACCTTGTATTGGTTTACCATATCTATTAACTAAAAATGAAGTAGTATTTGATGATGCATTTAAGCCATCACCAAATTGACTAACTTGTTTATTCCCTCTTTGAAATTCATTAAAGTTAAAGTCTTTAATATCAACATTTGTATGATGATATATAGGTTTGACGTTTGCTAACCTTTCTTTCTTTTTTTGTTGTATTTCAGCTATTTTAGCTTGTGTAGATTGATTTGCTACTAACTCAGGTAATTTAGAACTTAATAAATTATTTAAAGCAAAGTTATTTTGAGCACGTTTTAAATCTTCTTCATTATTTATATCCATTCCTACAGGAACATAAATTATATTTTTATATTCATCTGCCGTCATGGTAGCTGGATTAATGACAGTACCTTGAGAATTTTTGATTATAAAATTAGTATTTTGCATAAAACCAAAAACACCATTTGGTGAATTGCTTTTATTTAAACCATTTTTTTCAATAGCAGCATTAATCTTATCCTGTACTTCGGGATTAGATGTTCTAATTCCTACAGAATAGTTTGCTGTTATTGTTTGAATATATGGATTTGCTTCTTTGAAACCAGGAATAATTAAATACCCATTGTTTAATCCACCTTCAGGATCTAATGTAACAACTAGTTCTAGTTGACTTAGTTCTTCAGGAGATAATACAGACATAACTAAGTTATATCTTGCTGTTGCTTCTTCTGGACTTTCTAACCATTGATTAGTAACAGCATCTTTATTTCTATATGCATATGGTTGAATAGGTTCATTTATATTCAATCTACTAACGCCTTGAGGTAGTACTTTAAGTTCTAAATCTTGAATACTATATGATGCTTTAAATTCACCTGGTTTAACAGGAATGGTAGCTCTTTTAGTATCTTCAACTGAAGGAGTTATTTCATCAGATGGAACTAATAATAACTTACGTTCAGATCCTACTTGTTTAGGTTGACTTAATACAATAAATTCTTTACCTGTTTGATCATAAACAAGTTGACCATAGTTTAATTGTACATCATCAAAAATAAATGGGGTAGTATCTGGTGCTGCATTATTAAGAGTTGTTTGCATAGTTAATGCTTTTGCTTCTTCTTCTTCAACAAAAATACCAAAATTAGCAATACCATATCTATTTAATGTTTCTTCATCTAGTGGTTGTTTATATTTATCAACCAATTGATATGAAGTACTTATATTACCTTTTGAGTCAGATGTTTTTACTATAAGCAATGAAACATTATCTCCTCTTTCAAATACTTTTACGTCCTCATTGCCTTCAACGGCTTCACCTTTATTAGGTAATAGTTCTGTTTGACCCGTAACATCATCAATAGTTAGTCCTAATGCAATAACAACATTCTGTACTAAGTCATTTGTTTTACCTTCTTGACTTTGCAACCATGGTATTAACTTAGATTCACTTTGAATTTCTGCTTCAGTAAGTGGATTATTTGGATTTACCAATGTATCATTGTCAATCCAGATTTTCTTAACAGCAATAAATGCAGTTCTATGATTTTTACCATCTTCACTGTTAATCCATTTATCTAAAGTAATAGGTTTTTTACCAGCTGCAGTTTGTTTAGCTGCATATTTAGCATAAGCTTTCTTCATTGTATTATCTAATACAACTGAATCTTTAACTGATACTTCAATGTTTATATTAGCTAATATATCATCTACATCAGACCTACCTTCTTCTGCTATCTCTTCCTCATCTTTAACTTCTTCAACTTTTTTATCAGGTCTTATTTGCTCATAGTCATTTAACAATGTTTTTATTTCTTCTATATCTGATTTATCAAAACCAAACATTTTTGTATCGTTAGCCAATGTCAATACACCCACTTCCTCACCTTTTTGATTATAAAATGTTTTAAGATATTTAGTATCACCAGTTTCTAAAAAATCTTTCATTTCATCAACATCAGCAATAAATCCTGCTTTAGCAATTTGGTTAGCTAATTCATTTCTTTCAATTATACCAAGATAATCACGTACTTGTTCTTCAACTATTGTTTTTCTATTTTTATATTGTTCTTGTAATACTTCAGTAGTTCTTTGAAATACAAGATCAAACTTTTGAGGATCATTTAAATACTCAATTGTTTTATCATATACTTTAGCTCTACCTTTTAATGCTGTATAATCTATAATTTGTTTTAATGCAGCATCCACATTATCTTTATTTATAAATGTACCAGATGTTTGAGCCATATGCTTAACATATTTTTCAAATTCTTTTCTAAGTAAACCCATTTTTCTTTTATCAAAAGAACCATCTTTGTTTTGGTTCTGTGCTACTACCAAACTAAATGATAATAATCTTTTAACTTTTTCAGTTTTTTCTTTTACTTTAAGATCATTAGTTTTATCTTGAGATAGAATTTCAGCTTCTTGTCCTAACATTCTTATTTCTGCAGCAATAGAATCTTGATCTAATAGTACAGTTAAATCATTAGCTGCCATTTTTTCAAACAATGGCTCAGATGCTAAACTTTGATATATACTATTTGATCTTTCCAATGCTCTAGTAAATCCATCTTGAGTAAACATATAAAGATACCTTGCATGTTCAAATGCAATTTGTTTTATTGTTTCTTCTGCATATTGTCTTGAACCTTTTTCATAAGCTTCAGGTGTAAATGGATTAGGGTATCTATCTTTTGATTGTTTATATGTTTCTTGAGTACTATCAATTTGATTAACTAAACTTTGAAGACGTTCTCTAATCTTTCCATTTTTAATATCTTTTTTGCTAGAAGAAAAAGCTGTTGCTGAATCTTCATCAGACATTTTCATGTAATCAAGTAATTGATCTTGAAATAAATGAGCACCACCTGTTGATAGTACAGTATGTATTTGTTGAAATTTAGCAAAATCTGTTTCATCAACAAAATCAAATTGATTATTAGCAATAGCGGCTTCTGTTTTACCAGCTGCTGCTGCTTTTTGCATTAAGAAGTTAAATCTTTTTTTATTAAATATTGAATTTTTTGGATCATTAGCATTCGTATTCCAAACAGCATTATATGTATCTACTGTAGACTTAATAAGATTATCTCTATTTTGTTTATACTCATTATATTTTTCTGGATTAGATACTCTTTGATATAATGCGGGAACTCCTTGGAAAAATAATTTTTGTGGGCCAGATACTACACCACCCATTAAAAATCCTGACATAAATGTTTCAAAACCTTGAGCTGAAAACTGTTGACCTAATCCAGCACTAACAGATGCATTAAACAATTCAGGTCCACCGGCTAAAGGATCCTTTAATAAAGTAGTATAATAATTTTTTGTACCAGCAGAAATTGCTTCTTGAGCTAGTTCTTGAATACCTTCACCAAAATTAGCAGAAAAATATCTTAATGATCCTTGACCTAATTTTGTCAGGTTACCTTTAACTCCTGCATTACCAATTGTTGTAATTAATCCTTTAAGTCCTGTACCTGCATCTTTAAATACATTTAAATTTCTGGTACCATCTTTTGCAACAGTACGTGCAGTTTTAAGAATTCTTCCTCCAATACCTTTTGCTTGTTCATTAAATATTCTACCTAATGATTTATTAAAACCACCTAATGAATTACTTAAAACTAATTTGTTTGTTAAAAATATAATGGGCATATTTTGCATTGTGGTTTTGAATGCGGCTTTGTGTGCTTTTCCACCAATATCTTTCATTTGTTCTATAGTAACCGGCCCCCCATCATTTTCAGCAAACTTAATGGCCATACCATCTTTAATCATATCGTTGTAAACCATACCACCTTCTAGTCTACTTTCTGATAAAGCTAAATTTAATCCTCTAACATCTCTATAAAATGCTCCAGCATACTCAGATGCTTTAGCCATATTATTTAAATTTTGAGCAAGTACTTCAGTAGTTTTTAATCTATTAACAGCAGCTATAGTTTCAGGAGCAAAGATGCCAGCAACAGCTTTACCCCCCATTCTACTAGCTGTCCAAAAATCTTTTGCGTTGTCAATACCTTTTAAAGTATTCATCATAGTTCTTCCTGAACTGTACATTCTACCAACAGTAGTTGCTTTACCAACATTTTTGGCCATTTCAGCTAATCTTGCTGCATTAAGTACACTTCTTCCAGCTACAAGTGGTGTAGCTCCACCAAAAGTTGCAACTTCTAATGCTGCTAAAGCAAGTTCTTCTACAGCAATTGAGCCCATAATACCAACAGTATATGCTGAATTTAATAAAAAATTATTAGTCCAAGCTAATGCTCCACCTCTACCTGAGTTACCAATTGCCATTGCATCTTCAAACTCATTTGCAGATTTTAAATCTGTTACCATTGACTCACCAGTAAACATATCACCTATTGATCTATAACCACTCATAAATCCTGTACCAACCAAGCTTCCAAATTGACCCCACATTCTACTCATATCATCATAGATAGTTGAGTTAGCATTATAGTAAGCTTCATTATCAGCATAAGGTTTCCATCCTAATTCTTGAAATTTAGGATGCTCATAGTAACGTTTAAAATTAGTTTGAACCATACTAGCAAATGCGGGTGCAGCTACACCAGTTCCGGGTTTTATATTTTTTTGAAAATTTTCAGCAGTAGATTTTAAACTTTGATCCATCATTCTTTCAAATCCACCTGGTTCTCTTAAGTTAGGTGGATTTTGTTGAAGAACAGGATCAAACGTATTAGAAGACAACGTTGGTCTTCTTGCGGCAGCATTTCCATTTGATCTAATTCCAGTAATATCTATCAATGGTTTTAGTGCATCAAGCTGTTGTAATTGTGCCAAATCCATTCTACTCATAAGAGCATTATTTTCTGGAGTGTCAAACATATCCATTACAGGTTGGAAAGAATTATCTTTTGGGATAACACTTTCTGTAACTTGATTGTTTATAATTGTTTGATCTAAACTGTTATTTTCAACTTGATTTTCCATGTATTAGTACCTGAATTATTTTATGCAAATGTAGTGATTTTTAATTTTTTCTTCCTTTAACAGCAGAATTTTTATCATGATCTTGCAAGTTCATTTGTCTTTGAACTTCAAAATTTTCTTCCATTTTTTTAATTTGAGCATCAATTAGTTCTCCTGCATTAAAAGATCCAACTACTATTGGAGTTTGTTGCCAATCACTTGTGGCATAGGTTCCATTAGGTTGATAAGTACTATATCTGTATGTAGCATAAAATTGATCAGTACCTGTTTTAACAATTCTATATGATGCAGTTGGTGTCATACCATCTATACCAGGATAACTATATTCTACATATTTTTCAGGACTAGCTTCAATAGCTGCTAATGTGTTTGAATAATATTGATTATTACGTGATCTTGGATTAATATCTTGTTTTTGATCAAACACCATACTAATTCCATTTTGTAATTGAGCTACTTCTCCTTTAGTAAACAAACCATATTCTCCAGCAGCACCACTTGCTTCTGTTGCTGAACCTTTAACTTTACTTGATAACCATTCATTAAATCCATTAAGAGTATATCCGGCTGTGGTTTTTTTACCATCTCCCGCAGCACCCAATATACCGGAATATTCAATATTTGCTCTTGGTGTAATAGCTGCTGTATTACTACGTTTAGGGTTACCCAACCATGTTGTCATATCAGCTATATAAGCGTTATAAGCTCTAGCGGCTAACGCATCATTAGCTATGGATTTAGCATCTTTTTTATCTTTTAAATTACCAAGTACGATATTATAATTTTCACCGTTTGCATCCAGCTTATTTTTTTGAGTTATCATTTGATTTAACGTAGCGTTACCTTCTGCTGTGGGACTTAATGGATCTATAGCGGCTTTATAAACCGGTGATATGAGCATATCAGATGGGGTAGTTCTTCCATACATAATACTTTTTAATGTACCACTTTTAAATTCACCATGTTTACTTTCATGATCGGTTAAAGCACTATTAGTTTTTGAGTTAATGGCATCATATACTAAACCAGCTTCAGCTTCAATAGCTTTCATATCAGGAACCATTTTTGGTGTGCCATCAGCATTAAACACTTTTTCATAATATGTACCACCACCTCCACCTCCCATAGTTACGGGGCTTTGACTAGAACGTAATGATCCTGCAACTCTTGACTCTTGTATCATGTAGTTTTTTTCATTAGTACCTTTATCTATAGTCCAAGGTAAATTAATATTTTTTACTTTTCCTTGTGCTGCCAATTCTGCAACTTTAGCAATGTATTCAGGTTTAGTATACATTCGCGATAAACCACCAGGTGTAGTATAAAATATAGGGGGCATACCACCTTTTTCCATTAAATTTTTAACATTGGAATTATTTGATTTAACCAATTCTATAGCTTTATCAGATGTTTCTTTATAATTATTCGCTATAGTATTGAATCTTTGATCAAGATTTTTAAGTCTATTATTAATTCCCTGATCACCATATACTTCTTTATACAAATTTACATAAGTATTACTTTTACTTTTACCTGGATATTTTTTCCCCATTTGATTTGCGTCATTTAATATTGCAGATTGTTGATTATATAATGTTGTTATATCATCTTTATATTTGTAATTTCCATTTTCCTGCGTACCAAGTTTTGTTTTTATTTGATCAATTGATCCTGTAAAGTTTGCACCTCCTACTTTTACTGTATATTTTTGTGTAGCTTTATGAGAATTATTTTTTTCACCTGCGGGATTTAAAAATGATAATATCCTAGTAGCAACATCAAGTTGTTCATTTCTTATTGGACTTCTTTCTTTAAAATAATCTTGAGTACTCTTTAGATACATAGGTGTATTTGGATCAGGCTTTTCATCTTCACCCATTGCAAATTCTGAATTTACCTCAGTACCTACACTGGGCGTAACACTCAGTAAAGTTTGTAGTAAAGGGTTAACGGGTACTCCATTTGAATCATATACTATTTCTCCTTTTGCTTTTGCTAATTCATAATCATTTTTACTTTTAATGTCACCTTGAATATATGCTAAGTTAATTGCATTTTGATGTTGTGTTTCAACTTTAGACATTTCAAATTGAAACTGTTTTTGCTGTTTAGCATATTCATTAACCCTCATTGTATACTCCATATCTCTAGCACCATATGCTTGAGCAGCAGCTTGCATATCTTTAGATATATTATTTTGCATTAAAAGATTATATGCTTTATTTAATGTACCTTCAAAATCTTTTATTGGAGCATTAGCTGTTTTTTTAATATTAACCTTTGCATCTAATGCTGCTTTAGTTGCTTCATAAGATGAACGTTGTTCAAGCATTGCTTTTTCATCATCTGATCCAGGAACTATACCATTAGTTTCTTTATAATTATCCCATCTAACATTTATATCTTCAGCCTGAGCCAAAGCTTTAATATCTTTCTTTATATAGTATTCATTTTGTTGAGTTATTCTATTGATTGTTTCAGATGCCCAAGCTGCTTGACCTTCTTCTTTGGTTGTAAACATCCCATTGGCCATACCTTCTGCAGCAAAATCTCTGCCTCTTACAAAAGCTTGATTTTGGTAATGTCTTATAACTCTTGGATCATCTAATAAAGCTTTCTGAATATATTGTAATGCGGGACCAGTAACTAAATTACCGTTTTGTTCTGTAATAATCCAATCAGTATTTACTGAACCATCTGGATTTATACCATAATGATCTACCTTCATTTTTAAAGGTGGTTTTATTGCACTTAAAGTCTCTTGCGCTAATTCAAATAAATCAGCATCTTCAACAAATTTAGGTAACCCCATCTTCATTGCTTTATTAGGGTTAGCATTAATAAAGTCTTCCATATGGTATTGTAAACCTTTTACACCATCTTGAGAATACTTTTCCCTTTGCTTTTGATTTGGAGAATCAATAAGTCTATTTGCATAATCCATTTCTTTTCTATAGTTAGTGGTATGCATTATATCACTAACTATTAAATCATCTTCAAAGAATGGAGCAAACACTGCTTTAGCAGATTCTACATTTTGTACCATTGATAAATCCATCCCTGAAATTTTTTCTAAAGATGGTGCTATCTGATTTATGTATTGATTTCTTTGTTCTTTGGTATCTTTTCTAGACAAATCAGCATAAACGACCTTATTATAAAGGTCATTAGTTGCCTTCCAATTAGCGTTATATTTATCTGTTCTAACATCAAGTACAGCAGATAAAAATTTATAATCTGGTGTAAACGGTTTAATGTCTGGTAAATATGTTTCTACCCCCGGTACGTATGTTGCCATAATGTAAATTTACTAAAATTTATTAAGTTTAACAAGATAAATCATAAAACTTTTTAAGTTTATGATCCCATCTTTCCTGTATAAAATGGTATTATCATTCTTTTTATTTCTTTTCCTGATTTACCATTATCCTGTGGATAGCCTTGTGGCGCACCTCTTCTCTGCATTTCTAACTGTGCATTGGTTACATCGGGTGTATTGTTTGCCATTTGACCTGGATATAAAGCTTTAACAAGAGCATCGGGCATTGGTTTACCTGTTTGTCTTTCATAATCAACAACTTGATCATAAAAACCTTTTAAATAATCCGCTTGAGTTCCAACTTTTTCATAAGCCTTACCATTTTTATAATAGATTGGTCCTCCTGTTGTAGGATCAATTGCAAAATAATCATATGTTGAATTTAAATTATATGTATTAGCTCTATTGGTGATGGCCGTATTAAACAATTCATTTTGTTTAGCAATTTTCCAGTTTTTAAAGTTATCACTATTCTGTAATGTTTTTTGAGTATCATCATAAACTTTAATGTTTCTGGCTTGATTAATACCATCAACCTGCATATCCAACTGCGCTTGCATTGGTGCCATTTGATTCATAATACCAACGTTATTAGTATTAACTCTATTGATAGCTTGTGCATTTGCATCCATTGTTTGACCTTGAATATTTGAGTTAACAACAGCTTGTGGTCCACCAACAGCACCTAAAGCATTAGCCATAGTATTTGCAGCTGCTGAGTTTGCATTAGCCGCTCCTCTCCAATCATCTAATACATAATCTACTTTACCTGGATTCATATCTGGTGCCCACGGTAAATATAAATTATCATCAATTAAACCCAACGTATTTAAATTATTAATATCTTGTGCCCAGAATTGTGGATTAGGTGGTATATATTCTTCAACTGGTGATATTTCTAATGGTGGTCTTGGTTCTGGTGGAACATCAACACCAAATGTTTTATCAGTAGGTTTATATTTATTAACTGTAAAACGCGGTGTATTATAAGTACGTATTCCAAAAGAACTATCATATCCTTCTCCCTGAACATAATCTTTATCAGTTTTTTCTTTATAGTATGGTATATAACCATCAAGAGTACCAAATGCCTCTTTATATTCTTTTTTATTTATCTCTTCAGCTTTCTTTTGAAATTCTCCCCATTTTAGATCATCAGCATTTTTATCATAATCAAATCCAGGTATTGTTGCAACAACATCTCCCCATCTATCCATAAAATCAGCTTTTGCTTCTGAAGTTTTAATATCAGGAGAACCAAATGCATACGCACCACTACTTCTATCAGCTTTTATAGATGGATCATATTTACCATTTATAATTTGATTATTATAAATTGTAGATTGTGACAACGGTCTATTTTCTCCAGATAGACTTCCATAATAATATGCAGCATTTTGATTTTCTTTAAATGCTTGCGCTTGACCAGAAAGATCTTCATTATAAACAGGCACACTACCTGTACCAATTTGATTTGTTGCAGTACTTATTTTTTTATTTAATTGAGTACTTCTGGCTTTTGTAAATGTTGGATCTTCTCTTACAATCTCTTTAAAAGTATACTGTTGTTTACCATTTACAATATCACCTTTTATAATTTCATATTTACCAGAGTCAATCATTTCTTGAGCTTCTGCATATTGAGGATGATCTTTTGGTAATGGATTAACTGGAGTTTCTCCTTTACTTTGATACTTAGTTATTTCTCTACCATATCTGGCCATATCATCTTCATATTCATTACCTTGATCTTCAGGCATACCCATACCCATTACATCTTCATCAGCCATAGCTAACTGTTGTTGACCCATTGAAGGATCTTGGAAAGATTGTTCTTGTTGTTGAGTTTGTTGTTGATCAACCTGAGCCATCATTTCCTGTAACTGTAACAATTGTTGTTGTTGTTCAGGAGATAAAGCAGCAAAGGCTTTCATTTGTGCCTGCTTCTTTGTAATGTTTTCCACTTTAGCAGTAAACTCAATTGGATCTTCTCCAATAGAAACTAGATATGGGTGAGCCGCTAAAGGCACACCATCTTCAAATTTCTTTTTAAGTTCTTGACCAAATGCCAATTTAGATAATCCCATCATATTTTTCTTCAACATCATTTCAGAACTACGTGCTGTTATATCATCTGCAAATTGATCTTTCATTGCACCGTAGTATTTATTAAGATCATATCTTTTAGATACTTGTGCTGGAGTCATTTTTGATTTAGTGTTAATACCATACTCAGCAAGTTCTTCTTTATTAAACTTCATCTTATCTGTGTCAGAATAAATAAAAGATTGCTCTGGTAAGAACATTGGTACACCACCACTAGAATGTCTTGGTCCGGTTATATTGTATAAACCAAATTGATTGTCATTGTTTAAATCAGTTAATACAGTCTCACCACCTTCAGCTTCAATATTTGCTTTGTCTTTGGGTACGCCAGATAAACTGTATCTAACAGATTCATCTCTTATAGTATTCATATTAGCATTATTATAATACTCTTGTGGTGAAGTAACCAATCCATAACCAGCTTGATCACCGGTTACACGGCCACCATCTCTCATCATTTGCTCTTCTTCTATTTTACCATTAACTAATTTAAAGCCTGCAGGTAAACTATTTATTTTAATTCTTGCCATAGTTATAATATTTCAATGTCAGCTCCCGCTGCAATTAATTTTGCTAATAAATTTGAATTAACATTTACAGTATTGTTTTCACCACCATATTTGCTCATGTATAAACCCGTTGTTCTATCTCCTTCACTACCGGCAGTTCCGGTATTAATATCAAATAAACCTCTTTTATTAAAAGGATCTTCTGCAGTAGAATATTGATAATCAGCACCCAAATTATTAAAGTTATCTTCTCTTGCTTTATTTACATTTTTATCTCTAAACCAATCATTAACAACATTAGCACCTTTAACTGCAAAGTTAGATGCTTTTAAATAACCTTGTACACCCGGACTATCTAAAAATCTATTAAGCCCACCTTCAAAATTATTTGTTCTATCTACAGTAGGTGGTTTAAATGTTGCTGCCAATTGAGTATTTTGAGGTGCAGTTGCGGGATTTACTGTAGATAAATATGTTTGATAATCATTTTCATCCATTAACTCCTGTCCAATCATACCCCTTCCATTTGCATTCATCCATTCGTTTTGGGACATCGGTTGACCACCAAATTGCATTATGTCTCCACCATTTTTAAATCCTTGTATAAGATAGGATTTATAATCAGATTTAAGTTGGGTTGGACTTTTACTTTGATTTCTTATATAATCCCCAGTTGCATACCAATCTTCAAATGATTTTTGTACAGCGTTGGGTGGAGTACTGAGGGGTATAGCTGCCATCATTGATGATTTTTCTGGTTGTGTATTAAACATTCTGGGGGCGGGTTTGCCTATATTTCCAGCAGGTATCATTGGATTTTGATTAGTACCCACTCTATTAATACCCATATAAGTATTATACTCATATGGATTATTTGCACCCGGTGCATAAGATGAAGCTTGACCATAAGCATCAATACCAAGTCTAGTTCCTTCTGGATCATCTAACGTACCCATAATCATATCTTTAGTATCTTTGTCACTGGTCATTTTTTTTAAATAATTATAATCCTTACCCGCTAAAGCATTTTTATTACTAGGTGAATTATAAATTCTTTTATCTATTGCTCTACTACTTCCAATAACATCATATACATTTGTATTTACATTATAATTGAATCTAGAATTATCTAATACATCTTTATTAAATTGATCAACTGTTCTTAAACTTCCTTGGTTTTTTGATGCATTATATAAATCTGTATTATCAGCCACGTATTTATTTGGATCATTGGCATCTTGAGTAACTTTATAATTATAATAATCACCCTTAGTTGCCTCTCTTATTCCCCTTTTTTTATTACCGTCTCTAAAAAATCCATCTTTAATACCATCTTCATTTTTATCAGCACCACTAAGAAATTCTTGATAACCACCATAAGCAACAGCAGCAGCTTTACCCAAACTAAAATTATCATTGCTATATTCATATTCCATTGGGTTAATATACAAAGGTGCTTTCTGCCAATTCATACCTGTGTTACGAACACCAACATTATTAACTACCCCCACTTTACCTTGAGGACCACCACCCATTTGATAATTTTCACCACCATCTTTAAAGTTAGTTCCAAACATTGAATTAAAACCACCTCTTATTTGTTGACCCACATGAGGAAAAAGAATAGATGCTTCTTCTAATGTACCCAAACCTGCTGCTTTTCTTAATTGCTGTAACTTAGCAAAATCTCTAGCTAAATCATTATTGTTATATGGTTTATCTAATCTTAATTGTTTTAGTTTTTCTATATCATTAGTACCAATAGCTTGCCTTGCTCTTTTATTAAATTCAAGAGCTTCAAGATATGCTTTCATTTCTGATGTTTGTTCACCACCATCTTGCTTATTCCAACCAGCAGCATTCTTAGCAAAGTTTGCCATTTTAACTATAGCTGGTGGATACTCATTTGTATTTGCCATAACTTTACTTGCAGCCTCTTGTGCAGACATACCGCGTGCCTCAGCCCATCTAGTAAACTTACCTTCATTTTCAGGTTTAATTTCTATTCCAGATTTTGCCATTTCCATTTCTGGATCTTGCATTTCTTCTTCTAAACTTTGATTTCTAGAAATTTCTTGAGGATTACTATTTAAGTCATCTGGACTACCCGGTTCATTTGAAACTTCTTCTTGACCCTGACTTATTTGTTGAAATAAAGACAGGATGTCATTTTCTTCAAAACCATTCATCATTAAAGCTTGCCCAATAATTTCTTGTTCAACTTGTTGTTCAACTAAAGTCATAACAACTTCAGCAGGATTTTCTCCTTGTTCTATTGCTTGAGAAATAAAATCTGAAATTTGTTGTACAGCGGGATCTACTGATTGTTGTTGTGGTTGTGCCTCAACTTGTTCAGTCATTTGTCCTCCTTCTTGCTTTAAACTTATATTGTTTACTTTCACGTTATCTAGATTATATTATTAATATACAAATAAATCAACAGATTTACTAATTTTTAAGGTTTAAGAATTACCTACAACATGCGTCATTATGTAATTCGCTGCACTCATTCCTAATTCTTTTGCTTTATTATAATAAATCCTATTTAACTTATCATAGTTTTTTATTGCATATGGTTCATTTCCTATATTACCTTTTATGTAATCTTTATACATGGTAATATTCCCAGAATTTAATTGACCACCAAATTCTTTTTTATTAGCAATAGCACCTCCCATTTTCTTTTGCATTGGTAGTCTATTATAGGCTTGCATTAATGGTCCCTGTATTGATTCACCACCATTTCTAAATTTTATATAAGGATTAACAAAAATTGTATTATCTTTTGCTACAGTTGGTAATTCACTAATTTTTTGATATGGGTTAATTTTTTTATCAGCTTCATAATTTATTTTATTATTTATATAAGATTTAGTCCATTCATTTCTTTTTCCTAATGGGACTTTACCTTGATGTCTTACATACTCTTTAAGCATTGCCCCTTTATCTTTATTTGAAACAGCTTCCATAAACTTTTTAAATTCACTTAGAACCCCATTGTAATTATAATCTGTAAGCAATATTTGTTCTTGTGGTGTTAAATCCTTCCATTTCCTATCAAGATTTTGGTTATTAAATATTTTCTCAGCCCCAGTTTTTTTTGTATTATAATCACTCATTAGAAGATCCTCAACTTGCTTATTTGTCAAACCTTTAGAATAATCTTGACTCTTTAAAATTTTATGACCATAACCAATATCATATCCTCCTCCTTTTTCTGGGGCTTTAATTGGAAACCATAACTGTTTTTTAGAATCCCAGCCATCCTTATTAGCGTTTTCCTGTAACATTAGATCTTTTTTATATTCTTCTAATGTTTGTTTATAAATTAAATCTTTTGATAATACTGGTTCTTCTACGGTAGGAGCAAGTTCTGTATTAAATTTTGTAACATCCCAATTCATAGGATTTATATAATCAGTCAAAAATGTTTTTTCTTTAACAGGATCAAAAGAAACAGGTAAGGATTTATAGTTTGGTTTAAATGTTTTAATTTCTGGTAAATATTTTTCTTCTATTTCACCACCGTGTTCATATGCAACTTTTTGATTTTCCCAATATTGTTTAAAGGTTTTTGTTTCTTTATTATTTGCTGTCTTTTTGGGTAATTTACTAACCCAATCAGAATTATTTGCTGTCTTTTTATTTTTACTTTGATAGTCCAACAAAGCTTTTTTAGTTTCATCTCCCCATGTACCATCAAAACTTCCATCTTGTTTAGTAGATTTAGGCAGTTTATATCCCCTATTACTTAGTTCTCTCTGTAAAGCTGGTGTATCAAAGTTCTTTTTATTAACATCTAATTTAGAAAGTTCTTTATCTGAATAATACATTTTCTTGTTAGTACCATCTCCATAATCTTTATAATAAACACGACCATAAATATCAAAAGTTTTACTATTAGGTATTATATCTAAAATATTTCCATAATCATTTTTATCATAATAAGCAACATATTTACCCCTATCATCCTCTCCCTTACTGTATTGAAAATCTTTTAAGGATGCTTGAGCAACATGACTACCTGTAACTTGTCTAAATTTTTCTTTTGAATTAATAAAATCTGAGTTTTTATACTTAAATAAATCATCTTCAAGTTCTTGTTTAGCATCCCCCCTGAAATCATAATTTTTTACATTATTATTTTTAGTTACAGTAGGTTTATACTTAGAAAGTTCAAATGAATTGTATTTTTGAGGTTGTCCTTGATGAATACTTAAAGCATCTTGTGAAGCATTAATATTAGCTGGTCTTACCTTTGGAAAATGTATATCACTACCTTCCACATAATTTTCTACTCTCTTACTAAATGTATTTGGAGTTATATGTTTTGGTAATTTTATTTTTTCTCCAGTTTTTACATTATATGCTATTTTAGAAATTTCTTTATTATATTCTTCTGTATTTTTTTTATAGATTTTTCTTAATTCTGTAGGAACTGCAACTCTTGGTTGTTCTTTAGATGTTCTTGGAACATAATTGTATTTTTTATTTGCTTCTTCTCTTAACCGGTTATATTTATCATTAATTGCTGCTAATTCTTTATTGGGAGCAACATTATCATTTCCACCACTCCAGAAACCGTATGCTGTTACGTTATCTGCTAATGCTTTATTTAAAAAATTAGTATCAGGTTTTTTATCTTCACCTACTTGAGTAGTATTAAATCTCTGATTATTCCACATAAATTCTTTTTCTCCTGCTTTCC
>Ga0307377_10004104_pt1 | contig 16053 bp, 8 predicted proteins | sample TR3MG_FD_202535 | JGI IMG/M metagenome (GOLD analysis project Ga0307377, IMG submission 202535) | Soil microbial communities from Risofladan, Vaasa, Finland - TR-3 | ecosystem: Environmental > Terrestrial > Soil > Coastal area > Acid sulfate soil | place: Finland: Risofladan, Vaasa | collected... | reverse complement strand
AATCAATTTGTTCACCAGATGGCGGTGGATAAGGATAATTTTGGACTGTTTGGTTTTCGTTTTGATAATTTGCGTCTATATCATTATCTTCTTTTGTATCCGGGGCCAAATCCAAATCAATAGTTACAGAAATAGCTGTAGCTACATCAACGGCTTCATCATTGCTATTAACGCCTTTCTCTGAGTTGATAACTTTGTAATTGGAAATAGGGAAAAATTTTGTAACTTTTGATAAATTCTTGGTTGCTAAATCACTGTCAAGAAGTTGGCCAGCGGAACTTGCTGGTGCATGGAATCTGTTATAGTTTGAGATTGATAGTAATTTCCAAAATTCATTACAGATGGTAGATTTATCTACTAATGCATCACCAAAATCCGCTAGTGATGTTAATTCTGATGCATACCAACTGGAATCATCAAATCCATTATCAATCGCAGCAGCTATTTCTAAGGTGTTAAAATATTGTCCACCCGGAGCACCTGTTATTTCGTTTATTCTTGGATTTGTACCATCGGCTGTTGATGGGTTATCTGGGTTTATTACGTTATAAATAAAATTAGCTTCATTGCCTTGACTATCTGTATAACCACGATGATCAACTGATACTTTTGGAAAATTTAACGCTTCTGCTGGATCGGGACTAACGGGTTTTAATTGAACTTCTATGAAAGGATAGATATCGGCTCCGCTAATTACATCATTAGTGTAATCTGGAAAATAATCATCTACGTTTTTATTTCCGGTGTTTCCCAAGTAATAAAGGGGTGCAGGAATAGGCATTTCACTTTTAACAAAACCATCAGTTCCTAAATAAGCATAAGCACCTTTCATCAAATCAGCTTCATCCGTGGGATCATCTACCCATGAAACTAGCGTGTTATTTCCGTTTTTATCTAAAACATATCTGTAATGTTTTTTAATAGTCCTTGGATACATTGACAATCCAAAAAGATCACCACCCACAGAACCATCAGAAATACAATTATAAAAACCTGTTCCTCTTAAAGTACTTTGAAAAATATTATAAATCATGTCCCCATTTTTTGTCAAATGGGTCATATTTGCGGTAACTTGTTCAGTATCATCAGACACTAAATTTGGTACACCATTTACATTATCGCAATTATCTGGATCTTCTGGTAAATCTACCTCACTAGACTTCAATGAATTGGGAACATATGCCAACCCGTAATACCCAATCCACCAATATTGGCCAGTTGCCTCAGATGAAGACGCTAATAGTTGTAGTCCTTTATTTGTTATAACATTTCTTTTGGCCATTTAAAAACCCTCACACATATAATAGATTATTTTTCATATAGTTTATAATAGATTTTCAATTAAACTTTATTAAAAACAATCATTTCCAATTATTGAACCGTAATCAAATTCGATATTATCAAAACCTATATCCGCTTGCATGCATCCTTGACCACTCATTTCACCCATGAATATACTGGCAGATAGCGTGGCATCAAGAAAAGGTGTTATCTCATCAAACACCGTGTTAATGGGCTTGTATCGTTTAATATTTAATTTTAAACGTTCAAGTTCATCGCCAACTAAATGATTTTCAAAATTTCCTTCAATATCCACACGTAAATTAAAATGGGGAGTTGCTACCAGATTTAAAGACTCTCCGTCAATCATTCTTGTGTATTGTAAATTTCTTATTTGATAATCCGGTATAAATTCACCATATGGATCGTTGGCTTCTGTCCATAAATTTACGACTTTTGCAACTATTCCGAATATCAATAACATTGAATCCAACCCACCTTTAGTTGATTTTAATGCATAAAACTGTGGCAAGTTCTCAATCGCTTTTCTTACAGCAAGTTCCTTTTCAGCTTTTGTTTTGTAATAAACGCTTTCCGTGATATCATCGAGAAGGAACGTAATATCATATCCCATGTATTTCGCCAAATGTGATATGAATTCAAAATCAATAACGCTTGAATCTTTTAAATATGCCAATCTTTCGATTTTTTCAACCATTGGATATTTCATATCAGGAACACCTATAAATGATTTTTTCATACGTGTTCTATCTAAAACAACTGAGTTTTTATCAAATTTTGCATCGTAAAATTTATGATCAGAACCAGCGGTATCTACATTTTCTATTTTTTCATAAATAAATTCATAGTTAGATGCGAATAAATTATCAACCTTAAATAGTTGTAAATTACCATTGAAATTTTCTACAATATAATCATTGACTTCACTATCACTGTATGTTCTATAAAGTAAAGGATCATCATCTGACAAACTGAGCGGTGCGTCCAAGTAATCTACATCGATGTTTCTTACCTTTCCCACCCATTTTGTATCTAATAATTGCCATTTTCTTTTTTTAACTCTATATTTTACAGGAATGAGTTCGCTTCCTTCGCTTGGGATAAATTGATCCTTTAAAATAACTATATCATTTTCTTTAAATTTTATTTTTTCTGTTCCTGATGTTGTTTCGTAATTAAAAGTATATTGACCGGACAGAAGTGATACATTATTTACAAATTCTGAACCTGATAATGGGTTAATAGTCCATTCGTTATTATCTTCGCCTACTTGATACGCCAATTTATTGATGTTGCTTTTTTTCTGCCATTGGATTTCTTTGATATGAAATTTATACCATTTATCAGATTGGCAAATTATTTTACGTCTTTGTAAAGGAACAGCGGGGGTAGCTGGTGTTTGATCACTTGCTATTTTATATTTGAATTCTCTTTCATTAACAACTTCTGAAACACTAAACCGTCCATTGTACTCAGTTTGAGCTGCGTTTTTAATGCTAATCGGTGTTCCTACTTCGTAATCATGAATTTCAAATAATGTGACAAACACTTCATTCCCTATACGGGTCATGGAATGAGGTACAAATTCAGTTCCTTTAGCAACTTCAGGATTATTGTTAGTTACATCAAACAAATTTTGACGAGTAAACAGTACGGTATTTTGTAATATCTGTGAAGGATCATATTGCTCCCAACGCCCTTCACGAGCGATATAAATACCATTTGTACTGGTTAACGCTTGATCCCTAACATCTATATAATCACCGTCAATGGGCTGATATGATACCAACGCACTGGTTGGTGATTCTGTAGGATACCCACTTGTACTAAAAACTTTGAATGTAAATACATTTGGGCTTATAACGGTAATATCATCAAAGATTCCATTATAACCAGCAAAAGTTGCTCCTGTGATTTCCACAGTGTTCCCGTTTTTGAATCCATGTTCGGGTGTTTCCCCAACATCAGGGCTTTTGGTAATTACTTTAACATTTGAACCATCATACACGGATATTTCCTGTATTTCATGATCAACGGTGTTATTAAAAATAAATTCAGGCGTTCCAGTGGCGGGAGATACTGTTGGTGTGGCATCCGGTACATAAGTAAAAGTTTTAGAATCAATTACTTCAATCTCAAAAATTCCCTCATATTCTGGTTCATCGGCAATTATTTCAACCCTAACACCAGTTTTTAACCTGTGATCACCCTCAGTTATGCTACCGTCAATTTTAACCGTTGCTATATTTTCTTCTTCATCATATTCTAATGATGTAATAGTTTTCTGTACTTTTAATTCTAAGCTTTCGAGTAATATACCAAAAGATGTTATTGCTGAAACATACGGGTTTACATCGGATTCTATGACATCATCACTATTTTGCTCATTTTTAATTATTTCTAAAAAACCATTTCTATCAACAATATTTTTTGGTGCAAACCGTGGATTGAAAATCCATTCTCTTTGGTCATGGCCGTATTTAAGTTCTAAATCTTCAATCTGCCTGACATACAAATCTTCTGATAATTCACCAAAGCCAATTTCAAAATTCGGCTCTTCACCAAATTTTAAAGGTCTAACTTGGTATAACCCAAACATGTATGGATTATTTTCAACAATTTTATCACGGATAGAAATATCTTCCATTGCCCTTGTATAATTTATTGAATCAAGATCGGGTGTAATTGAATCACCGTTAGTATTAACAGAATTCAGTAACCTATATCTGACTTCTTTATACGTGACATGAGAATTTTTAATATAATTTCCTCCATTGTTACTCCAAGGAACTGTTGTCGTATTCGTATAATCACTATTTGCAAATTTTGCAACAAAATCTATATTCCCATCAATTCTTAATTTTGCAAATTCCCCAGTGCTTATAAAATCCCCTGAGTATTTTTTCAAAATTATTATCCCTTGAGAATTTGGGCTGTCAATCTCAACAGAATCTACTGTTCCTAAATCTCTATTTATTTTTTCCAGTTTTATGAAATCTATTACTCCTAAGCCAGTGTCGGTTATGTCAATGGATGTTTCATTATCTGAAGTTATCTTTATCGTTTTTTCAACAGTATCTATTTCTAGAATTTTATATGTATCTCCTTCAACCAATGATTCAGGTAACTCAATAACTCCTGTACGTGTGCCACGTAGTCTAAAAGCATCGCCAACTTTTAATCCTTCAAGCGGGTCAACGGGATTTGTTTCATCATTTTCGAAAGCATGATGTAATTTTATCTTATCTTCAGCGATATTAACATCATCTGCTGCATCAAAGTATACATTCAATTTTACAAAATCAATTTTACCGCTACCAGTAACTGTTATATCAACGCCTTTTAATTTAACAGGCGTTGTTCCCGGAACTGCATTATCTGGTTGTGGAAAAAATGATATCTCGTATAATTTTCCTTCTTCTAATCCGGTTGGGAATACCACTGGATCTACGCTATCAACGTTTCTTCTAAGGGTTACTTTATCCCCTTGTCTCCAATCAGGATTAAAGAAACCATTATCAGCTAAAATCCAATCAGAATCTACTTCTACTATACTACCATCAAAAATATTTTTTATAAATTTTTCTCTTTCTTTAATTCTACTAATAAAGTCACTCGTTTGAAATTCTGTGGTTCCTTCTAAATTATTATAAAAAACCTTCAAGAAAAATTTGTCAGGGTGATCATTTTTTCGATTGTAATAAAGATTGGTTAAAATAAGTTTCATGTTACCCGTGTTTTCGGTAATTACCCCCACAGGGGTTGGGTTTTCATATGTAAATTCCAATATATTTTTAATTTTATTTACTGTTAAATCCTTATCATTAAAATTAACGGTATTTTCTATGTTGAAGTCAGTGCCTACATCCAATCCATGTGGGGCCAATGTTTTAACAGTAACTGTACCAGAACTATCTTCTGAAATCGATGCCAGAAAAAGTTCGTTGATGTTTTCATTAAATGTTGGATCGATATACGTATTATTTTTATCTTTAACCTTTATTTGAGTATCCTTACCATATTGGGTTAAATCCCTGCTGTAAAAAATACCCTTCCCTTGTTCTTCTATATTTACCCAATCCATGGTGTTACAACCATTACCAAATTCAACAGCATATTTATATCTATAGGAAGAAGGCAATATTTCAACTGCATCATAATAATCAACCAAATATGAGTGATCTATGCTTCCATCTTCATCTATATCAGAATCAATCGCATATATACTTGGTAAATTTTTTACGTCCGTAATGGTTGCCGTGAAAAAAACTTCAAAATAAATGGTATTGCCAACCACCTGTGTTTTTCTGGTTTTAACATTTGATATATCTGATGGCATAAATTCGATTATTCTTGGAGCCAAACCGCCAACAGTTTGTATTGGCTCATTGGGGGTGTTTAAAAATGGATCTTGACTTGTTCCAAAGGGATCAAGTGTTAATGAATTATTTGATTGATTGTAAACATAAACTCCTGTGTTATTAGAATGTTTAACATTTATGAATTTTATAAATGCTCTATCACCATCTTTCTTGTCAATATTAATAACGTTGCCTGATAATTCTGAAAGCGATCCACCATATTCAAACGTTCCAAGAAAGAAATTTTTAGAATTTATTGGATTTGATATTGGGCTTGACATATATAAAACAGGTAAACTTCTATTATGTGCGTTTTTTAATAAATTAGATAACGCCGTTAATTTATTTACGGTATAACCTACTCGACTTTCAATTGTTATTAATTTGAATTCAAATTTTTTAATAACACTTATATTTCTATAAGCGTTATTTATATAGTCAGAGAGTATTTGTAATATTGAAACAGCATCTTCTTCCGATTTTAAAAAACCCGGAATTTGTGATAGATAATCCTGAAAGCGAAAAACACCACCATCATTATGTATAATAGGATTATTGGCCATTTGCTATTTTACCGTTAGTTGTTTTTTTGGACACCGTTATATTTTCTGAAGAAATATTAAATTGAACTATTTCGTTCTGGCTACTATAATTAGAAACATTACCATCTGAATCAATTAACTTGGCAGCAACCACAGATGCTAATATATTACGAACCAATTTTACATATTCTAATATGTATACTTTGTAGTTTGCCAAAGTATCATCGGTGCCTTCTACCATATTAGTTATGGCATCAGTATCTTTGAATTTTAGCTTACCAGCAGAAAAGTACCATCCACGCAAGGCTTCTAAAATGTTAAAAATTTTATCAGCTTCTGATGAGTTACCTTTAAGTTTTTCTTCTTGAAATAATAAAAACAAAGAACTATACACAGCATTCATGGCAGTTGCCCATATTTTTGCTGTGAACTCATTCACATCATCTTCTTTTAAATTTTCATTTGGTACATTACTTTCCGGTTTTGTCATGGAATTTATGTAATGATCTTTTATTATATTTCTGATTTGTGCCTGTGATTCAGCCGTTACATCATACGTTATGCTACTAGCTGTACCATTATAATAGAATTCTAGTGTTGCTTGAAAACCATCCATTGATAAGTTTTGTGGGGTTATAAACTGAGCTGTCTCTTCTCCCAACCACTCTAATTTATTAATCTGCAAACCAGTAAATTCATTTGTTCTTGCCTTGAAATAAAGATTAAGACCAGCAACATCAGGTAATTTTTGGACAAGGGATTCTATTTTTGACCTAAAAATTGGAGTTGAGAAACCGGAAAAATCCTTCAAATAAGAATATATTGAGTTAATTACGCTGTTTTTAATATCAGTAAAATTAGAACCCTCAAATAATACTGCCCTAATATCCATGGTTAATTCATGTACAATAGGTGGAACATATTGATGTTGACCGCTACCTAATGTTAAATATCCTCTCAAATTTAATGAATCCAAAATATTGTCTAATTCAGAACCCGGAACAGCAAAATCTTTTGGTGTTAAATTTGTGGTAAAAACCGTTGGTATTTTATCTTCGACTCCAAGAGGAACGTTTATGAATCTTTCTATAAATTCACTCGTATTCACGGGCGAATATTCATTTCTTGATTCATCATCGTAAATAAAAGCAGTTGCTAAAAATTTTTGTAATACTGATTTTATGTTTTCAATAGCTGGACTTAAACCAACTATATTTGACTGTGTTGGTAGATTACTGTAATCATAATCCCACAAATATGTAAGCCCGTTAACTTTGTATCCTTCTACATAATATTCAAATGGATCAGTAACGAAAAAATTTCCTTCTTTTTCCCTATACAAGTCTCGTAAAATTGTAAAACGTACAATGTTTGAATACCTAAGATCAAATTTTCCCTGCCTTTTGTTTTGTATCCTGTTTAAAATATCTTCACCAAAAGCATTTGCATATTTAACATCAGAAATTCTTTTAAGAAACGTTATGTAGCTATTTCTGTTACCCAAAGAATCCAAGGAATTATAAATCTGAGAAGCATTGCTTTTAATTGATTCTAATCCTTCTATATTTAAACCATTACGAATATCAGTTGTTAAAGCTATGTTCAAATCATTAATGGTCAGGTCGCTTTCACTGCCATTCATTTGAGTTATTAAAACCTGTTGTGAATTTGTATCTAACTCAGAACCAGCTACATTTAAAAGGTTTCCTTGTTCACCGTTTGTTGAAAAATACTGAATGGCAATTGCTCCAAAAGGAATTGCTGATATAATACCATCACTAAATTCAATTTTAACTCTTCCATCATTTGCGGAAGTGACCAACACGGTATAATTTACGGTTCTATTTGAAGTTGAATTTTTGGTAAAATCTTCGATATCATTTATACTTGAAATATTAATGGCAGGATCATGAAATCCTCTGCGTGAAATTCTCCAGAAAACTTTATCTTCGGAACCTTCTACGACTTCAGGGTTATCAATCAAGGAAGCATCACTGGTAACAACGGTGAATCTGCCTGACCTGTCTCTCATTTGTTCAGGCTCTACATAGTTAGGATCATTATAACCAAACCAATCTGAAAATGTTGAATCCGGTAATATGAATTCTTGATTTTGATTTCCATCAGAGAAAAATTGAAACGTTTTGACGGTGCCTTCAGCTAAAACAGCCCTTCCAGAAACCAACGTCATTATACCATTTTCAAAATTAGGATTATTTCGATCATAGGTGAATTCCATATCATCAATGGCCGTTAAGGTTTTACCGCTGTAAGAAAATTCAGTCCCTCTTGGGATCGAAACCTTTACGTTGGGGTATACACCCGTTCGTTTTAATGAAATACCTAATCCAGCTTTTGCGGGTGTTGGTCGCCTGACACTGTATCCTAAACTCCTAGCTCCCGCAAAAATTGCTTGGGGGCTTGTAGCGGTTTCAAGAAAACTATCCTTAAATGATTCTTCAATCCAAGCAGCATTTAAATCAGCGTTTCCCGCAAATAAATCAAGTATGGTTCTTCCAAATCCCGATTCCCCGAATTCTGCTAACGTGCCTAATTGGGAACTAAAAATTTTTTCTAAATCACTTAATACTTGACTACGTGTTATTTTTGAATATTTTCTACCTTCTATTGCCATTATGATACTTCAGTTTTTATTTATTAAAGATAGTTTATAAATCAGGATTTCTTGCTTATAACAAAAAATAGATATTTTTTGAAAAGAAACTAAAACTTTTATCTTTTTCCAACAATATAAACTATTCATATAATATGAGAATTCAATTTTATGTCAATTATTAATTTAGAAGTAGCTTACAATATTAGGGATATAACGAACCCAATACATAATTTTAGTATTCTGGGTAATGTATCTCCTTCTTTCTATGAGGATAGAAATAAAGGGGAAGTCAGACGAAGTGAAAAAGTATCCATAAATGATCCCGATTGGACATTTCAACACAATACGGGTATTTCAGACTACTTTAAAAAACATAATGGGTTTCGAGATCAGGAAAGATATAACAGGGTTTCTAGAAATTTTGTGATGCGTCAAGGAACGTTTGTAAAATATTATGCAACCAGTTACAATCCTGAAAATGACCCCCTATATCATGAAGATAACACACGAGTAGTTGAAAGAGTATTCGATGTTCCAATTATTTTGTCATTCCAGCCAGAAAATGAAATATATAATAGATTTGGGATTCAACACTTGGATGAATTTGAAACTCACCTTCACATGAGTCTATTTTTGGAATTGAATTATGCAAATTTAAGAAAAATGGGAGTAGAGCCTTTAACAGATCCATCTGATCATAATCCTATTTGGAGCCAGCGGGGGTATGAAGCATTTAGGTATCATGGATATACCGCCCAACAAATTATACCAAAACCCGGAGATAAAATAAAAATTGAATCTTTTGACACGCTTTACGAAATAGAAAGCATTAAAGACGCTGCCCCTGAATTTCAACACAGGTGGAGAAAATACTGGTGGAAATTATTTATGAAGGATGCTATGGATAGTGGACAAACTGTTAGCGAAGAAGTGCTTAATGATCCTGAGCAAAAGGGATTTATCAATGATTTACTTGGCCAAAATGTAGATGATGGTACAGGAACACCCGGAAGCGACACTGGTGAAATTTCTTGTGAATGCGATGCTGATGGTAACAAAGCAGGTGGTTATCAATTTGATGTTTCTAACACCATTGATAAATTAAAAAAAGATGTTCTTTTCAGACCACCTGAAGTTGAAAAAGATGTTGAAGATATATCAGGCGATCCTAACTGGTATCCTAATCACGATAAATTTGGTGGGTGGTAAGACATGGTTCCTTTTTATTACGTAAGAACACAAGAGAAAGTCGAATTTGCCCTTCTGGACATGTTTAACAACATACGAGTCAATAAATATACTGACTTATCTAGAACTGATTTTACAAAAACGGTTCATGTTCCAATTGTAACACATTCCGATAAAAATTTTGCTAATTGGTATAGAAACGTTTGTCATAAGAAAAAATTACCGCCATTACCAATAGGCGGGTTACGATATGATCGAAAAGAAACAAATGATCAAAATAGAACACAAGCCACTTATTGTAGGAATATTTTTTCAAGAGCCACAGATCAATGGCTTCAAGATATTCAACCAACTCCCTATTATCTTTATTACACACTTGAATTTTTAATGGATAACAAATCTGATTTTGGTCAAATAACTGAAAATATTATTCCTTATTTCAATAAATTTAGAACTTTACGAATAAAAGAGTGGGATTTTGCTCCCGATATTGAAAGAAAAATACCAGTGCTTTTAACGCCAGCAGAAGATAAATTTGATGATGAAGTAGAAGCAGGTGCGCAACACCGTTTTATTAATACAAAATACACGTTACGGGTTGAAGTTGATTTTTACAGACCTTTTGAAGTACCAGAAGTTATTAAGTATGCTGAATTAAATATAAGGATGGATGAATTTGTTCATAAGCACCAATGGTTTGTATACCCCGATCCAATTGCGGAACAAGAAAAGAAAGCATGGGAGCAATTAACTCCTTCTCGTAAAACGGGTTATACATTATTAAAAACCATTGCAACCACCTTAGTAAGAGAATTGCAGATAGATGGGAGTTATGTATATAAAGAAATAACACCACCTGATGCAATCAGACCAATTGGGGTTCCAGATTTTAAAATATTATCATTAAATTTTGATGACGATAATGAATTAGCTATAGATGAAAGTGGGTTTGGAAGAGATTTTGTTGCCCTAAACGACACAACCAGACAATATATTCCCGATTTACCACCCGGAAGCGGTCAAGAAGTAGAAGATGGTTATAAAGTCGATGATAACGTGTCATGGGATAAAATTTTAGATTGGTTTGGTACAAATGAGGGTTTAAATGAAAACCCCTTCACATTTGCAATAACTTTACAATTTAACGATAATCCACCAGTTGATACCGTTTTTCAGTATTTAGTCAATGATGATACAACTGATGCTGGAGGAAATGTAATTCCGGCTGGAGAAGTTTTCTTTGATTGGGGGTTAGTTAATTCTAAACTGTATTTTGCGTTTAAAACTTTTGGAAGTAAATCCTTATCATATATGTTTAGAACAGAAAATCCTTTAACGTTAAACAATAACGATATTTACAAATTTACATTTGTTCTTTATGATAACGGGCATGAAGGAATGTTTGGTTATTCCAAAAATGGTAGTGCCGTTACAGTAGCCTTGAATACTGAGAGGATATAAATGACAATTATTAAAGACTTCAATAGAGTTCTACACAATCCTCTAAACGTAACAAATTGCATTAATCCTTCTGAAAATTTAGGTATTTTCGGATATATTACAGGGGAAGATTTTGATGCTTGTGGGAGTGATCCAAATGTTTACATATGCAAAAACATAGAAAACGATTATCTCATACATTATGAAGATGGTTATTATGATCCTCAAATAGGATATATAAATGCATATATCCATCTTTATATTAATAGCTATATAAGCGATTGTGTAGAAGCAGAAATCGAAAGTTTCAATAATACTGGTATTTTAATAGAAATGCCTGAATTTGACCAATGTAGTAATCATATTTTGTCAGTTCGCAATGGTTGCGGTGAAGAAGATTATATGGATTTTATTGTCTACCTCAGAGAAACAGGGGGAGGGACTGATGAAAATGGTAATTGCATAACAAAACCAACCATTTCTTTAAATTTTGATACAGATGGTGCGAACGGAAAATATGGCGCAATACAAACAGTTAATGTAAATCCAGACATGGAATACATTCAAGTATTCTTGAAATATAATTTGGATTTTGATTGGGAAACTGGTGGAGAGGTTGAGTTAGACGGAAAACAACTATTTGAAGGCGATAAAGTATGGTTATCTAATCAATCATACTCATTTGAAGAAGGAATTTATATTGTAAGGCAAGGAACATGGGATTTTTACAGGGTCGTTAATTCTGACATATTTGTTGATTTGGGCGCAACCGCATCAGATTCTATTGATGGTGACTTAACTAGAAACATCGTTACGCATGGAGAACAACTTATAGATTTTTCTGAAGTTGGATTTTATTCTATACACTATTATGTGGTAAACTCAAATTGTGTATTATCAAGAACGATGAGAAAGGTTAAAATTATAGAACAAGATGCTTCCATTGTACCCACAAATACATTTAAAATTACTCATTATGAAATAAGTTCTGACTTTGATTCAGATTTAATTAAATAATTAATAAAAAAACAATAAAATTTTATCTAACTAATTAATAAAATCTAATTTTATTATATAAACTTATTGTATAAGTTTTAAAAATTTAAAGTTGTATGGCTGATAAAATACCAATAAAAGGCGAAGATAGACAGTTAAAGAAATTTTCAAAAGGAGATACTGTCCCCGTTAAACATGGTGGTACAGGAAGACCTGACTTTAATAATAACACAATAACCAATAATTATTTACCCAAAGGGTATGTGGTAGCTAACGGTCAAAAACCATTACAACTAATAAAATGTGAATATGATAAAGACACTGATCCAACTCCAACTGATGATATAAGAGAAAAATATTCTGTCGGATCAAGATGGATAAATATTAAAGATAAAAGAGAATGGTTATGCATACGCAATAACTACAGGGATGCTCTTTGGATATCATGCTGTTTTGAAGATCCCGAATTTGGTGATACTTTCCGCTATTACATGAGTTTAGTGGATTTTAAGTATGACCATCAGAAAATCATATGGGAAAGAAGACCTTGTGAAGATTTTAGTGATCCGGTGCAAGTTATTTACCGTTTTGGTGGAAATCCAGCTTCAGAAGGAGATATTGTAGGAGTTCTTGATTTAACTTACAACGAAAATTATCAAATAGTATTAACCAAAATGACATATGAAGACAATTCAGTAAAATTATTGAGTTTTTCTTATAATGAAGATGATTACATAACAGAAACAACGAGAATTGATTAAATGATAACATTTGATGGTATAAAAAGGATAAGATCAATCGGCGGTGGTTGTTTAAAAGCCATATGGGAAGATGCTGAAAGTGATACTGGCGTTGATTCATATAACGTTTACATACGCAATGGCATAGCAGATGTTTTCCATCCTGAATATCTTTGGGCTAATGTTAGAAATGATATTACTTCAGCTATTCTCAGGACAGAGGCTGATCGTGATATCTTTTTAAGAAATCATTATTGTTATTACGTAGGAGTAAATGCAGTGGAAATCGGCGGTGATATATCCCCGGACGTGTATATTGCATATGTAAAAAATATGTCAGTATACGGAGATGGAAGCGAAGCTGTTGAAATACCTGATAGAAAAATTGCAAAGGTATTATAAACTAGAATTAATATGATATTACGAGAAAAATCAAATTATTATCATGATACAAGAAATTGTACAAATGGACAAACTGCTTTTACTCTAACAAGAGCACCAAGTAGGGAAGATTCGGTTACAATGTTTGCGATTAATGGTACAGAGTTGTTGTATGGTACTGATTTCATAGTATCAGGAAAAACCGTTACGTATATAGGAAGTGTTCCGTTTCAAAACGGTGACAAGGTTATTTTCAAGTATTTTAGATAAGTTTTCAAGGAGTAAGATAAAATGTCACAAATTATTAATAAATGGCTTTCAGATGAATCAGTAGATTCACGAGTGTTATCCACCACAGTCGCTGGTTGGGGTATATCCAAAGATGTCAACCAACCATTATATATTGAACCAGATGATTTAAGTGGTGCTGGTATAGCCCCCGTTTATGTCAGCGCAAATGGTGTCGGTGTTCATATTGATAATGATACAATTATACATGATGATGGAATGTTGTACATTCGTCCGGGTGGAATTGGATCAACCGAAATTAATGAAGGTGATGATTACGATTGGACAGGAATTCATAATTTTAATAATTATGCCTATATAAATGTAACACCAACCGATAATTATCATATTGTAAATAAACAATATGTTGATGCGGTTGCAACTGGACTAGATTGGAAAGATTCCGTAAAAGTTGCCACCGATGCAGCCCTTCCTACATACACATATGCCAATGGAACCGCTGGTGTAGGTGCTACCATAACAGGAAGCTCAAATGGGGCGTTACCATCAATAGATGGTGTGGCCCTCACCACTGGTGATAGAATTCTTGTCAAAGACGAATCCGGTGCTGGTGCTGCTGTACATGGTATATATGAAGTCACCCAATTGGGTGATGGCTCTACTCCTTACATATTAACCAGAACACCAGATGCAAATGGTGAAGTAACTGATGGTAACTCCAACCTCACATCAGGGATGGCTACTTTCGTTGAAGAAGGTACTACAAACGGTGACACTGCTTGGGTATTAACCACAAACGATCCCATTAATGTCGGATCAACCCTTCTAACATACGTTCAATTTACTGGAACTGGATTAATTAACGCAGGTGATGCATTAAGAAAAGATGGAAATTCCTTACATGTTAATGATGATGATGTCACTATTGGAATAAATGGTTCTAACGAGTTATACGTAAAAGATAACGCAATTGGCCCTGATCAAATACAATTAGACGAAGAGTATAATTGGACAGGTCTTCATGTTTTTAATTACATTCTCCCTCAAAGTAATATCGTTCCTGTAGATGGCGATGATCTTGTAAATAAAGATTACGTGGATGCCATTGCTCAAGGATTGGTTATTAAAGATGCCGTTCGCTTGTCTTCAAATGATACGGACACGGGATGGGGTTCCGTTACGGCTAGTTATGTTCTTGGCACAGAAACCCTTACACTTGATGGCGTTGACGCTGGAACAACGTATCCAAAAATCGATGGTATTGAAGTTGCCGTTGGTGACAGGGTATTAATCAAAGATGCTGAAGATGTTGGTACGGGCGCAGACGCAGAGTACAATGGTATTTACGATGTGGATGTCGCAAGTGATACAAATACATTGGTATTGGTAAGAGCATCAGATTTTGCTACTGGGTCTAGTGCCGGAAGCGCATATGCATTCGTAGAAGAAGGTAATATAAATGATAACTCAGGTTGGGTAGTTACTAATGTATCTCCAAATGATGTTGTCGATACGGATGCTATTTACTTTACTTTATTTTCAAATGTTAACCAAATTGACGCAGGTGTTGGTTTAATCCAAATCGGTGATACTTTTCACATTGGTGGGACTACCCTTGGGCCAGTTAATGGTATTGACAGAAGCACTAATGACATAGCTGCTGCTGTAGATAACTCAACCATCGAAATAAATGGTTCTGGTAGATTGCAGGTTAAAGAAGGCGGTATTAATTCAACCCATATTGATGAAGGTGATGATTATAATTGGGAAGGTTTACATACTTTCAATTATATTCTTCCTCAAACCGATATTATTCCTGTAAATGATGAAGATATCGTAAATAAAGCGTATGTTGATTCAATCGCTACCGGATTACAAGTTCTTGATTCCGTACAGGCTTCAACCACATCTAATATAAATGTCACCACAGATCTTAACACTGGTGATACGATTGATGGTTATGTCCTTCAAACAGGTGATAGAGTATTAGTCAAAAACCAAACAAATGGTGTTGAAAATGGTATCTACGAAGTTCAAGGAGTAGCAGCGGCAGCAACAAGAACAACTGATTACTCCACTGGTGAGCACGTAGCAAGTACCTATACATTTGTTGAAAATGGTACAGCAAACGGTGACTCTGGATGGGTTAACACCAACACATTCCCTAGTGATGTAGTTGACACTGACGTATTAACGTACACTATCTTCAGCAATGTTGCATCAATTTCCGGCGGTAC
>Ga0307377_10004103_pt1 | contig 16053 bp, 18 predicted proteins | sample TR3MG_FD_202535 | JGI IMG/M metagenome (GOLD analysis project Ga0307377, IMG submission 202535) | Soil microbial communities from Risofladan, Vaasa, Finland - TR-3 | ecosystem: Environmental > Terrestrial > Soil > Coastal area > Acid sulfate soil | place: Finland: Risofladan, Vaasa | collected... | reverse complement strand
AACATAGAACCAAAAAGGAGAAACACATGAATTCACATTTTGCGGCTGGCGGCCAAGCATACCGAGAAGAAAATGTCACTTTTGACGAAGATGTATCACCAAATTTTTATGATGGGTTATATATTTCAGCATCAGGAACTGTAGAATATGTCCCGGCAGGTCAAGACGTATCAGTCGTCAAGCCCTTAGATAAGGGATGGCATCCGGTGTGCATAAAAGAAGTAAAAGCTGCGGGGACGACATTAACAGAAAACCAAATTTGGGGAACGAGGTCATATAAAGCATGACCTATAACTGGATTCCCAAATGCGATTTAGCGACGTCTTTTGGCAAATATAAAAAAGGCGTATTATACGAAGGGTTGACACGGGAACAAATGCTTGTCCTGTGTCCATATACTGATATTGATAAGCTTGACAAAATGAATATCTTATTATATTGTATTAAGTGTATATATGGCCAAAATCCTTTATATGGACACAAAAACGCACGATGTGGTGCAGTACCAAAAGGACAATATCCTGACAAAAAGGATTTCATAGCGGCAGGATTTAATCCTGATTGTGAAGAATACAACTAAAAATTAAGGATTGAATGATTGTTGCTATGTTACGTAAGCGATGTTAAGCAATGAAAATATAGGCGAAATATAAATATTAAGTGTATCAAAAGTTAGAGGAAAATAATGGCAGTTGAACAACCGACAACAAATACTTCACTTGGGCCGAATGTCCATGAAAAAATGCACACTGTTATAGGTGTGGATTTAGCAGCCACGGATCAGTCGGTAAGGATACAGTCTGACGATAGATTTGAGGTGTGCAATGGAAAATGTGGCTTTACTCCTGATGGTGGTCTATTTATAACTTTAACAAACAAGACAGGCGGGGCGACTACTAAAGGTTATATAGCACATCCTTCGAGTGGTACTGCGAATGCTTTTTCATATGTTGCTACCAATGAACCCGATATTATTGGCGTTGTATATGATGCAGGGATTGCAGATGGTTCAGAGTGTAGAATAGTAATAGCAGGAATAGCTGATGTTTATGTTGGGGCAGACGGTGCAAGCCTTGAGGATTTGGTAAGGGCTAATGCTTCTGGGGACACAACTATAACAACTGGTGTTGCAACTGCCGAAAGTGTACCAACTTCACCCTTTTCTACTGATAAGCATTTTCAAGAAGTTGGTCACGCAATAGAGGCAAGAGCAGATGCAGGTCTTATTAAATGCGTAATACATTTTAACTAAAATGAAATGGCAAATACAAGGACAAAAATATTCGGTGCAAGTGATGTTGATTTCGGTGATAGCGATTATACTTTCGGGGGTGGTGGCGTGGCTGACAGATGGTGGAAAGGTATAGATACAGATTGGGAAAACACGGCAAACTGGAGTACCACAGAAGGTGGTGCTGGTGGTGCGTCTGTCCCTACGTCTTCGGATAATGCTTATTTTTCCGCTACTTCGGGCAGTGGAGATTGTACTTTAAGTGCAACGTCGAATTGTGCTGTACTTCTAATGACCGCCGCTGCAACTGGCGGAACGGACGATTATCCTGGTACTTTCGACGCTAACGATCAAAATATAAACATAAACGGCGATGTTGTTCTTTTTGGAGATATTGCCGCAGGTGCAGGTACATGGACGGTAGCTGGCAATTTTGACAACGACGGATGCACGTCTTATGATGACGACATTTCCTTAATAGTCCTTACAGGTACAGGCAAAACGCTAACATCAAATAACACAAACGAACTTAAAAATATTACTATTGATGGGGGCAGCATTACTGCTGTCAATCCTTTTTTGTCCGATGGAGTTGTTACTATAATCAATAGCGGCACATTATCTATCCCCACAGGAGTAACTTTTACCCTTGGGGCAAATGCCGATTTGATAATTTCTTCGACAGGCACTAATACTTTGACAGGCCTGGGAACTTTAAAATTAAATTTAGGTGCAATGTTATCCGAGCAAAGCGGGACTATAGATGTCGCTGTACTTGATATACGTGGTGCTCATACTACGTTTGCCGCTGGGACGTATGCGTGCGGCTTTGTCGATTTTAGAAATCAAGCATTAAGCACGACGACAGTGACCTTTGCGTCTGGAACTTATAATTTTACCGGAGCAAGTGGGGTACAGTTCATAAACACAAATGCGGCGGGTAGTCATATACTTGATATGAGTACCAATAACCCTGTGGTAAATATTACAGGGCCGTTAGTGATGAATAAAGTCGCTGGGACGTTAACGTTTACTACTGGTAACGGCGCAAAGTCTATAACTGGAAACGTCACGCTTGTAGGCAATGTTACTTTCGGCGCAGATACTTGGACGGTGGCTGGCAATTTTGATTGTTCTGCGATGAACAAAATTTCCGGCACAGAAGTAATGACGATGACCGGAACGGGTAAAACTTTTACTGGTGGGACATCGACTGCAACAAGACCCAGCAGACTAATAATTGATACTGGCGCAACGATTACGACAACCTCTTCAAGCCAGGCAAATGTATATGAATGTCTTGGACAGCACACGCTAATAGGGGCACTCTTCACGGTTTTGGGCGATGTGGATATGGGGGCAGCGGGGGTTATAACAGGCACAGGGACTTTACGTCTTTTAAGAGCGTTAGGTTCAACATTTACTGGTCACGCCACAGCGACTATAGATTGCGCCTCTATTACTTTTTCCAGGGAGGCAACGATTAATTCAAACGGAATGACGTTAGATACTAATGTCGTCCTCGACCAGACTGCCGCGTTAAATTATACGATTACGATCGCAGATGATATGATTGTGACTGGAAACTTGTCCATTGAAGCTAATTCCGGGGCCATTTATACCATTGACAATTCAGCTAATCCCAATATAACAGTCAGCGGAAATTTCACTATTTCAACCGCTGGTGGTACAATAAATTATTTAAAAGGAACAGGAACTATAACAAAGACGGGTGCAGGATCAGGAACACAAACATGGAATTTTTACGGGAAAAATGTTGAAGCGATTATAATTAATGATGCTGGTTCAACAACTCAATTCACAGGATCATTTACAACCTCATTTTTAACCGTAACTGCAGGAATCGCAGATTTTCAAGAAGGATTTACAAGTGGTGATTTTACGGCAGAAGGAACGGTTATTTTTGACCCATCAAAAGGCTATGATATATCAAACCCAGCAGGCGCAGGGATATTACAAAGCGAATCACCGCCAACAGTAGCGTATATTAATTATACCGGTGATAATGATTTTGTCGGTACTTTGCAATATGTTGTTTTGGTTGACAATGATAATTCAATTATTCCAAAAACTCTACTAAATCAATTAAAAAATAAAATATAATGTCAGTCACCGAAGAACTAAAACTATTAATCCGTGCCGAAACAAAACAGGCGATCGACGGCATTAAAAAAACGTCGGGCGCAGTTAGTGGTCTTGAAAAAGCGACTAAAAAAACAGGAGCTGATACCGGTTCGGCTACCAGCGAAATGACCTCAAAGTGGGCAAAGGCTGCCGCTGGTATTACTGCTGCCGTTTTTTCTGTAAAAAAAGCGCTTGATTTTGGAAAAGCATACGCTGATTTTCGGCAAGCCGCAGACGCAACGCAAATACAATTCGGCGTGAGTGCAGACAAGATAATAAAAAAACTTGGTGCGGTAAGCGCCGGGACCATTTCGAATAAAGATATTGTACTCGCAGCTAACCGGACGATGGCCTTGAACGTCACAAAAGACCTCGATAAAATGTCGACGCTCTTGGATTTTGCCAGACTTCGTGCGAAGGCGATGGGGATCGGCGCGACGCAGGCATTTTCGGACCTAACGACAGGTATAGGAAGAAATTCTCCCTTGATTTTGGACAATCTTGGAATTATCACGAAGGGTTGGGCCGAACACGCAAAGGCTGCCGGACAATCGTATGACGCTCAATTTATTTTAAATAGAGTACTCGCACAGGCTGGGACAGAACTTCGAAACGCTGGAAAGCAGACGAAGACCGCTGCCGAACTATTCCAAACTTTTAGCGCCACTCTTGAAAATGTAAAAGTATCGATTGGTCAAAAATTGTTACCTGTAATTAGTCCTTTTTTGCGCGGCCTGTCTAATCTGCTAAAAATCTTTTTAGAACTTCCATCATCGATACAATCGGTAGCAGCAGCTTTAGGCGTTCTTGGCCCAGCCGTCGGTGGTCTTTTTATCGCCCTGGGGCCGCTTGGCTTAAAAATTGCGGCCGTTGGGCTTGCCTTGACTGCAGTTGTTAGTGTTATCGGGAAAGTCAGTAAAGAAATGGAAAAGGGGAAGGAAAGTTTTGAAGCGTTTACTCAGGTCTTAGAAGATTCCGTCCCAATTATTGGATGGGTTTTCAAAAATCTACTCGACGGAATATATGATGTTATCGAAGCGTACGGAAAACTAAACAAAGCACAGAATGACGCACTAACAGTTAATAATAAAGAGGTTTTGTCTGTTAGTGCAAAAATAAAAAACAATAAAAGATTAATCGAAATATACAAAAAATATGTAGATCAATATGGACGTGGTACAAAAGAAGGTAACGCATATATCAGAATGTTAAATCGTGAACGCAAGGAACTTGCAGAAAACGAAAAGCAAATGAAAAAATTACAGGTCGCTACTTTCGGAAGACCCACCAAGCCAAAGCCAAAACCAAAAGCCCCAAAAGATGACGAAGTCCTCAAAGCAGCCAGAGCCGAAGCAAGGCTGAAAATTGCTATTGAAAAAGAAGCCCTTGCGCAAATAGAAGCCGAGCGAAATCAGTTTGAAGTGAAAACCAGACAGGACGCAGACAGGGCGGTCGAATTAACCGAAAGGGAAGCCAATCACAAAATAAATATTGTACGCGCTCAATTAAAAGCCGAACTTTCGGACCGGAAAAAAAGCAGAAAAGAGCGTGAGGCAATCGCCATCGAAGCAGAAACCGCAATTTTTGAAATCGAAGCCGATGCACAGGTTAAAAGCGTGGATCTTCTTAAAAAGGCCGAAGCTGCCGAAGAGAAATCAAAAAAGAAACGGTTGGCAAATGAACGGGCGTTCTGGGATGCCGTTCAAAACTTAGCTGCCCAGGGCGTGCAGGCTACGACGCAAGTAATATCGACGCTGAATAATAATCGTATCCTTGAACTTGAAAACCAAAAGGAAAAATACAAAGAGCTGGAAGAGGCGGCAGCCGAAGGTGCCATCGAAGAACTCGAAAGGCGTTTCGATATTGAACAGGAATTAATTGAAAAACAGATTGACGCAGAAATTGAGGCAGAACGCGAAAAGAATTCCGAACTTCTGGCGATCGAGGAAGAATATCTCAGGGATAAACAGGCGCTCGAAGAAGAGGACCTTGAACTGAAAATTGAACGTGCTCAAATAGAACTTGCCGACAAACAGCTACAACGAGAATATGATCTTAATGAAGACGAGCGCCAAAAGCTGGAACTTGAATTGCGTGAAATGGAGCATAATCTGCGACGTCTCCAAAATCAATTGTTTTACGAACAGAATATCGAGGCTCAAAAAGCCGCCAGCGACGGGAAAATTGTCGAACTTGAAAGTTCAAAGGACGACAAATTAACTACACTCGAAAAAAAGAAAGCTGAAGATCTTGCCAAAATAGATGCCAAAAAAAACGAAAAGCTTGAAAATAATCAAAAAAAACTTGATGCACAAATAAAACAAATAAATAAAGAAAATTTTGAAACAAATAGAATAGCCAAATTATCAGAAATAGCCTTCCGTACTGCTGGTGCTATCATGGGTATATGGGATAAGTTCGCATGGAATCCACCTATCGCTGGACTTTTGACTGGTGGTGCTGCGGCAGTATCTGGTACTCAAATAGCAGCTGTAGCAGCCGAAAAAAATCCTTACTCATTCGAAAGCGGTGGACTTGTCACACAGGACATGACGATGGTCAGGATGGGCGAAGGCAACAAACGCGAATTTGTGTTGAATAATCGACTGACAGAAATGTTTTTGAATATCGCTAATTCTTTGCGTGGCGGTCAATTCGGAAATAGTTTTAATGGCCCTATAAATGTACAGGCAAGCGATGCCCAGCAATTCGTCCGGTCCGTGGACGCATTCAGATCACGCGGAAATCGTTTCGGGGATAGGTTTTAATGTTTCAAGGATTAAAAATTGAAAGTGCTGACGGGGTTTATTTATTTGAAGACGGAAACGGATTCGAGGCGTCAGAATGGCGCGAAGATATCGCAAACACCCCGAAGCCGGTAACTCAATATACAATTGGTGGTGTCCCAAAAAGGTCTGTTCCGCCGCAGCGGTTCACCGTTGCCGTCAATATTGTTTTTTCGTCATATGATGAATATAAAACTTTTCATGATTTTTATTATGAATCTTCAATTGATTATTTATTCATAACGTTTTCTAATAATCCGCCAAGTAAATCTACTAATATTTTAGCGATGGCTTTTGTCGACGAACTTGTATATAAGAATCTTATGGGGAACTCTATTGAGGTCACTTTTACCATCGAAGAAGTGCCGCACATATTTGAATCGTGAAAAATTTTCCAAATGATACAATTCAAGAGTTTGTTTTTCGAAATCAATATTATTCGAATTATTTTTGCGGATATTATATCGAATACCAAGATGATTTAGGTGTTTGGCGTGTACTCCGTGACGTTTTAGATTTTAGCTTTCAACGGCGATCTGACAACGAAGAAACAACTGTATATCAATTAATGCCGACGGCTGATACGCTATCATTCAGAGTGTTTAATTTACGAAATAAATACACGATAGGTGCTGGCGGTCAATATGATGGTGTAATTGCGACGGATCGTCTATGCCGTCTAAAATTATTTTGGCGCATTCCAGAAATCCTTGACCAATCATCCGAAGAAACAGACCAGCTTGTAGGTGCTGAAATGTATCACACCAAAAAAAGTGGGTCAGATATTATTCTTGATATTGCGTCGGCTGCCGCTTCCCCTCAGTTTTTTCCGGATTTAAATCTTTACGGGTCAGAAACTTACGGAGATTCAACATATGAAATACCGGGATATTATGTAACCGAAGCCGTATCGACCGACAATATATTTCTAAAAACTTGGCAGGATATAGAATGGAAAGAATTGAAAGTGACAAAAGCCGGGTCAGGAAAAATTACAATGCGTTACCGGACAAAAATAAACAACACGTGGGGCGCATGGTCAATCGAAACCGAACTAAGTACTGGGATTAATATAATTGATATTGTCGACATCGAAGCCGAAAAAATACAAATGGCTTTTTTTTGGTATTCATCAACCTGGAATAGTACCGACAAAATATCCGATATAGCCTTCGTTTACGGAAAGACCGCCGAAGAATTCGACTTCGGAACATTTTACATGCAGACTCCTACATGGCCGAACACCGAACAGAATCCGACCATTAACGTGTCATGCTTTAACATTGCAAAAAAAATACTCGATAAAAAAAAGATCACCACAAAATATTATAATACAAATGTGTTGATATCTACTTTTATAAAAGAAACGCTTGAAATCGCCGGTTTGACATCTACCGAATACGATATTGCGACTACCACGGCAACGATCAGAAACCCGACAATCTACACGGACGCGCCGCTGGCAGATATACTCGAAGACTGTTTGAATAAATTACAAATAGAAAATGACTATCGGCTTTTCATGAAAGACGATAAAATCACCCTTGCGATTGTTGAAACAGACAGAGAAGCTGATTACGTGCTTGATGATCGGTTTCATTCATTTTCTTTGAATCGAATTGATGACGCGGCTAATCAAGCGTCTTTTGTGACGGTGTTCTCCGATGAAAACACGCTCCCGAAATCCGGGGCCGTTGTCGGTGAGGTCGATTTGATTTCAGCTCCGGCTACGGGATCAGCTGCTGGGGACGTTACTATTACAAATTTTAAAACTTCTCCGGTCAACCATTATCCTGCGGTTAATATACGTACCGAAATCGTAACGACTGGCAATTTTGAAGTCACGGAAGTATATCGAAAAGTGCATAACGCATCCCCAGAAATGAAATTTACGGTTACAGGAACAAGCGGTACATATTCTATAAATGTCAGGGGTGTGGTTTTGCTTTCTCCAGTCGGTTTTATGTCAGAGGACGCCGGTGACGGACTTAATCAGAGAAATGCAACTGGTAAACAATTGCGATATGTAAACCCGCTGATTGATAATGACGCCGACGCTAATTCGTTAGCGCAATTTATTTTTGATTATAATTCAGACAAAAAAATCAGAATTGATGGTCAATGCTTGCCAATACCGCAACTTGATCTGAACGATAATCTCACCCTGGTTTCATTGCGATTGCAGGAAACAAATATTTATGTTTTATCGTCCATGTCGTTTCGTGGCGACTCGGTTAATGGTGTAAAGCCAATGTCTTTTGAGATGATTGATACATTGCAGGATATAGCTGATATTGTATACGATAGAAATGGTTATCGGTCTGGAATAAATGATATTAATTACGATTTGGGCTTTGTGTACGATCAAGATATTTTCAATCAAGGCATTGACAATTCTATATATATTCCTAAAATAAAGGTATAATATGAGCTTATTAAATTTATTCAAACAATCATTCGGATATCCTGTCAGGTCAAAATTCAATCGTGATAACTGGCAAAAAATAGAAAACTATTCGAATGATTTACAGGCGCAAATTGACACGCTGACAACTCCACCGACTGGAAGCGAAGTAACTAACGCGCGTGATTATTACGATGTACTGCGTGATAATGTTAGAGCGCGGAAAGTTTTTGGTGATTACATCGAAGAGGGTGGAGTGATCCAGGCCCAGGCTACTCCCGACATGACGGTTCGGCTTGGGTATATTACAGCCGTAATTAACGGGATAGGTGTCAAGAAAGGATATGGTACATGGTCCAGGTCTGGGGCTACTGTTACAGTGACCGAAGCCGCCCACGGCCTATCTAATTCTGACAAGATTTTTGTTGCTGTATCTTCTGACACTGATCCGCTGCCATTGCAGGAATATACTGTTTCAAACGTTTCGACCGATACTTTTGACGTGACCGGAGTTGACACGGGCGACGCTTCTGGAACTTGCAAATTTGACAGGTATTCGTCAACGATTACCGCCCCGACTAACGATAGATATGATGTCGTCGCTTTCAATTCTGACAATACATTCACAATTGAAAACGGAAACGACTCCGCAGACCCTATACTCCCCGGCCTTACGGCATATGATCAAATACCCCTGGCCCGCATTGACTTAACATCTGCGACGGCGACGATTACGTCATCTGAATTGACTGACATAAGAGGACAAGGGTGTCGCTTTTTTTTAGATGGTCGCATAGCCTGGGAATTCAAGATTGATGACGCAGTGCAGGCGATAAGCGCGGGGATCATCCGCGTGGCCCCTGGTGATTATTTCGAAGAGGTTGACCTGTCTGGATTATCGGATATCGAATTGCAATATGATAAAGGGGCGAAACATTACCGACCTGATGACGCATCGTATTGTATCAAGTCAGTAAACTCTGGCGGAAGCGAAACGACCGGCATCAAAATAACCGGCGGCGCTTTTTACGGAAACGGCAAAGCCGGGACGATTGAACTTTTGAAAATTACATACACCGATGAAGTTGAAATTATCGGGTGTCGTTTTGATGGAAATAATAGCAGCACGGCAACGTATAAAAATTGGATTATTGACAATGCCGATAATTTTGTATTGAATAATAATTTAAACTTGGATAATAGTGGCGACATAGACTATACGACTACCAATTTAACAAACGTCGAAAACTATATGGAAGACGGCTACTACAAAAATCAAATAACATTTTGTGGCGTGACGGCTCAAAAGGCGCAGATGATAAAACAGGGCTGGGCTGAATTGACTGCAATGGATGATAAATTTTTGAGAATAGATAAAGACGCGGCAGGAGCAACGGGCGGCAACGATACGGCAAATCTTGAACATAATCACCAATATTGGAGCGACCCAGGCGGTGCTAATATCGCTCAAACTTGGCAAAGCAATGGATCTACTTTGCAGAATTTTGGATATAGTAGCGCAGCGTCAGGGACGTTGGCATTTCCAGAATTAATATATAATGATACGAATTATTATACAAAAAATGCCGGGGATACGTCAAGTGATAATAAACCCGCTTATTATACTTTAATAGCGTTAATCCATAGATAAGGAAAATCACATGTCATATGTTCAGGTACCGACACGAACTACCATCGACGCGAATACAGCCGGAGACGTTAATCAGCTACAGGACAATATTGAAGCGTTGAAAGGTGGGTCCGGGGCGACGCCGCCGACGACAACCCTGGAAGCACTTGCGGCGCAAGTTGCCGCCTTGTCATTCCCGCCGGGCGTTACCGCTCCATATGTCGGAACTGTTGCGCCGACCGGTTGGCTGCTTTGCAACGCCGAAACTATAGGCGACGTAGGGAGCGGGGCCGATAATGAAAACGCAGATTATGAAGATTTGTTTGATTTGTTAAATGTCGCGAGCAGATGGGGAAACCCAGGCGGCGCAGTATGGGCGAACGGTGATACCGTAAAGTTGCCCGATCCCCGTGGCGTTGCGTTATCTTTTGCCGGAGCAAATGGAACTTTAACAGATGCGAACAGCTCGGCATTTTCCAGGACTTTGGGGGTCGGTGAAAACGATCAAGGACAGGGGCATAAACATCAAGTCGGCACAATTTCTGGGGCCGCTTCTGGGGCCGCTTACTGGGTATCCGCGAGTAATGCAACAGTATTGACGAATCCACCTATAGCCGGTTCTCCGATCACAGACGGATCAAACGGAACGCCGAGGACAGGCACGGAAACAAAAATGGCAAATCTCCCATTTACATCAATTATAAAATACTGAGGTGCAAATTGAGCATAAAATATTTAAAAGAAAACGACGTTATTTTTCGCGAAGAAATAAAAACCGAAACGAAAAAAATCGAAATAAATCCAGTCGCAAAAGCTGAAATGCTTGACATAGAAATTAGCAATCTAAAAGAAAAATTGATCGTCCTTGAAAAAGAAAAATCAGACTTGACCGCGATGTTATGTTGATGGTATTTATGGCAGAATTAAGAAAAACAAACGGCAGCGTAAACTCAAGTATTGAAAACTTGTATGGTGGCCTTGAAAGAGTTTTTAAAGCGATATGGGGCAACGGTCGTGAGGGAATACTTGAAAGACTCACGAAGATAGAAACGCAAAACAAGATTATTATTGCGTTGCTTATTATATTAATTTTGCAAAAACTTGTCAAACTGTGGCTATGAAAATTACTACAAAAAAGAAATTTATAATTTTTATGTGTTTTTTATTTTTCTATGCTATAGGGCTTTTCGCCCTTGTTCTTTTTTTGATCATTACTGGTAAATAAAATGAAACTAAACAAAAAGACAATTATTAGATGTTTGCAGGCTTGTTTAAATCAATACCAGAGTAAAAAATGGTATAAAAAAAAGCATATAAAATGGAAAATGGTATTTCCCATCGAAGATAAATTCGATAGTAATACGGTTGAAGGGCATATAGGATATAAAAACAAAGAACCCGATTCTGTATATATTATTTTCGAGGGATCGGACAGCGAAAAGGACGGCGGCAAGGATTGGAATGGACCGCTTGGGAATTTTAATTTTTTTCCAAAAACAATCGAGAGGACGCAGCCGATCACGTTAAAAGTAGAAACAAAAATCCTCGTACACTCTGGTCATTATAATGCTTTTAAAAAAATAAAGCCTTTTATCCATTCAATCGTTAATCGAAAAGACGTAAAAAAAATATACGTTGCCGGTCATTCCAGGGGTGGCCCTATCGCCGCATATACGGCAGAAAATTTGGGCTTTCATTATGGCGACAAGAAAAAAATATATTATATCGGGGCTGCTCCAAGTAAAGCGGGGAATAAATTTTTTTGGACTTCGTTAATCGACAGGACTGGGGATCATATTGAATTATGGGTAGGAGACGATCCGGTTCCAGGGCTGCCGCCATTTGGTACACTTTGCCATGCGCCGAAAGCGTTTGAATTAAAGCGGTCAGGAATTTTACCGATCCTTTTTGGGTGGGTAAGATTTATTAATCCTATCGGATGGCCAGGCGATCATTATCCTGATATTATCTTGAAAGAAGCAACAAAACAATTATAAGGAGTTAGTGATGAAAGAAACATTAAATTTGATTTTAGAGAACAAAGAGACTTTGACGGCTATTATTTCGACTATTATTGTACTTGGTGGATTAGTAATAAGACTATTGCCAACCAAGAAGCAAGAAGAAATTGCAGCGATGAAAGATGGATTAAAAAAGAAAACACTAAAAGTAGTGGCAGGTATTGAGTGGCTTTACACAGCAAGCAGAAAATTGAAATGAAAAAAATCGACGGCATATTACAAGCATTCGGTAAGCTATTTGCTAAACATCCAGGCAAGGCAATAATATTGATTTGTGTTTTGTTGTTTGCCGTAGGTTTCCTTACTGTTTCGACGTGTCGATTTTCACGAAAAAACGGCCAAGTCGAATTTGAATTTTCAAAAGACAGATTGGATATTGAAGCAATAAAAAGATGAGTTTTCCGATTGATATTATTATCAGAACCATGGTCGACAAAGATTATTGTATTTTTAGAAATGGTTCTGTTAATCTTGTCGGGATTAGAAATCCGAATAGAACCGCAAACTATTTCGACGATCTTTTGTATCCTTTTAGGATTGTAGAAAATGGAGTTGTTTCAAAAGAATATGCAATAACTACTGACCCTGGGTCGTACTGGTTGGAAAATCCCATGGTTGTTGATGGTACGGCGATACTAAAAGAGGGACAGTATTTAGGTCTATGGTATTATTCGACTTATGGAAGGATGTATCCACATTTAAAACAAAAAGGAATTTGTACGGTTTACAGGGACAACAACAAAAACAAAACGTTAGAAATGAATGCCGACAATTTACATAGCGGAAACTTTGGAATAGAATTGCATAGATCAGCTTCAGGCTTTACAAAAGAAGTCAATAAGTGGTCTGCCGGTTGTCAGGTTTTCGCAGATAATGACCAGTATGATGAATTTATCGCAGACATAAAAGAAGACGCTGACAAATACGGCAACAGTTTTTCGTACACTTTATTGAACGCTGAAGAATTAGTACTGATATAATCCATACCCTCCAAAAGTATTTTGCCCAGGCTTGACAACAGGCCTGGGTTTTTTTATTATATTGATATTGTTTTACGACCTTGGGCCATGTTGAGTAGTCGTATTGACATGGCCATTTTTTTATTATTTTGTATAATACAATTCTGTATAGTAAATATAAATATATGCCATTTAGGCGCACGAGGATTGCCATGACGCCATTTTGCAGCGCTAAAACGACAAATATACCAATCAATACAATAGACATACCGTAAAATGGCTATTTTGAGTTACGATACGTTTAGAGCCTGTATTTAGTACAGGCATAAAATTTCCTTAAAAAATCATAAAAAAAGTATTGACAAATAGCGTAAAATAGATTATAATGGAAAAAGCTGCGTATATCTGTAGTTGTACGACATTTCAAGTTTAAGGAAAATAAAATGAGAGAAAAATGTATAGTTTTTGGATGTACAAACGAAAAACATCAAGGTGTATTTGTAGGTGATATTTGTGCACCTTGCTATAAGATTATAACAGAGGGGGATTTAGAACAGCCATCCGCAAACTTCATACATATTTTAGGTTTGCAAAATAAAATGTTAAAAGATAAACTTGAAACGCTCGTACAACAGAGTTTATCAGGTTCGGATGATAAATCATCCTCTCCCAAATCATGCGCTAATTGTTGCCATAAATATGAAAATAGAAATGAACCGCCGTGCTATCGATGTTATAGCTTTGAACATTGGGAAGCGCATGACTTCTGATAAACTCAGACGTTGTGCGAAATAAACTTTGCGAGGAAAATTATGACACTTTACGAAATACTTGATGATTATACACAATGGTTGCTTGACCACGGATATTGTGATGCTGATGTATGGTGTGAACCACCAAAGGCGGTTGATAGATTTTTTGAAGATCGCAAAGTTTATATCGCACAACAGCGATTATCCGCAAGCCCTTCGGGACATTCGGCAGATCCGAACGTCAGATAACCGCGAAAAATGAATGGGATAAACTAAAGAAAAACATAGGAGAGTATTTTGTATAAAAAAATAAACTCAATAGAGGAGGTTAAAACCATAGGGCAGATTGAACCTAATTGCATTATAAACGCTGAATGCTTAGAAGCGATGAAGTACATTCCTGATGGTAGCATTGATGCTATTATCACCGATCCGCCCTATGGCTAACTATGGCACTACAGCCTGTAAATGGGATAACGTCATACCATTTGAGCCAATGTGGGAACAATTGAATAGAATAATAAAACCGAATGGGGCGATTATTTTATTCGGTAGTGAACCGTTTTCAAGTGCTTTGAGAATGAGTAATATAAAACAGTATAAGTATGACTGGATATGGAATAAAGTTAAACCATCAACACCAGGTATTGTTAAGTATCAACCAAATAGAGTATATGAAAATATAGTGGTTTTTAATACGAGGTATTATTTCCCGCAGATGATAGAAAAAAATAAATATAGAACTGCGTATGGAACGAAAGTAACAAAAGAAAACGAACACGGTTTTGGTTTTAAGAAATGCCAACCCTATAAAATAACTCATTCCTACCCTATTAACATAATATTATTTTCAAATGCTACCCAAAGAGCGAAACAACATCCCACTCAAAAACCGCTATCTTTGATGAAATATCTTGTCAAGACGTATACCAAAGAAAATGAAACGGTTTTAGACTTTACAATCGGCTCAGGAACAACAGCAGTGGCTTGCATCAATACGAATAGAAAATTTATCGGCATAGAAAAAGATGAGAAGTATTTTGATATTGCAAACAAACGTGTACGTGACGCAATCGAGAACATCACACAACAGACGCTATTCGACATTGCTGACGCAACGATCGCACAGTCGTGAACGTTGTACGCAAGCTTAGGAGGCTAAATTATGGAAGTATATAACTATTGTCCAGTATGCAAAAATGTTAATTTGTGTCGTGACGGTAATTTGCCTGGAGGATGCATCGACGGAGATAACTTTGAAGCCGCCTCCAAAGCCAGCGTCCATGCTGGCAAGAAAGGAGAAGAAATGCAACTAATACATGGTGATTGCTTAATTGAAAGCGAACACATAAAAGATGGTAGTGTTGATTTGATACTTACCGACTTACCTTATGGCAATATGAATACTGACGGAGGCAGAAAGCTTGGTATAAATGGTTGGGATTTTGCGATTGAGCCTGAAAAGGTTTATGGAATTGCAAATAGAATACTAAGGAAAAACGGAAAAATGATTTTATTTAGCCAAGAAACTTACACAACTAAATTAATAAATGAAACTATAAATAATGTTTCTTTTAATTATAGAGCGACTTGGGAAAAAGATAATTTTGCAGTTGCTTTAGGTGCTAATGTAAATATGGTTTCTTTTACTGAAGATATTTTAATATTTAGTAAAACAGTTGAGGATAAAAGTGAACACCATTTGCAAGATTATTTTTATGATGAATTTGTAAAAAGTGGAATTGCTGTAAAAGAATATTGCAGAAAATTAGAAACAAAACACGCAAGCCATTTTTTTACAAAAGGTATGCAATTTAGAGTACCAAATGAAAAGTATTTAAAACAGTTGAAAGATTTAACAGGGCTTTTTAATATAACCATTGAAGAAGTAAAGCAGAAACAAAAAGAGTTTTTAGAATATAATAGAACTAAATTTGCAAGCACCTTCAACCTTTGGGAAGGCGGCAAATACAAAAGCAATATACTAAAATATAAAAAGGATTACAACGGATACCACCCAACACAAAAACCAATTTTATTGCTCGAAGATTTGACAAAGACTTTCAGCAACGAAAATAATTTAGTAGTTGATTTAACAATGGATTAAGGTTCAACAGGAGTTGCT
>Ga0307377_10004102_pt1 | contig 16055 bp, 13 predicted proteins | sample TR3MG_FD_202535 | JGI IMG/M metagenome (GOLD analysis project Ga0307377, IMG submission 202535) | Soil microbial communities from Risofladan, Vaasa, Finland - TR-3 | ecosystem: Environmental > Terrestrial > Soil > Coastal area > Acid sulfate soil | place: Finland: Risofladan, Vaasa | collected... | reverse complement strand
GGCGGCGTCGGTGGCCCAACTGCTGGCTCCGGCGCGGCATACGCTGACCCAGGTCCAGGAATATCCGGCCGAGCGAGATACAGTGGAGGAAGAATTACGAATAGGCGTCTTTGTGTGTCATTGCGGTAGTAATATTGGCGGTTTTCTGGATGTACCTGGGGTCGCCGAATACGCGAAGACGCTGCCGGGGGTGGCCCACACCGAGGATAATCTCTATACTTGCTCGCAAGATTCCATCGCCCATATTATCGAAAGGGTTAAGGAGCTGGAACTCAACCGGGTGGTGGTAGCCTCGTGTACACCGCTTACCCACGAACCTTTGTTTCAAGATGCCATCCGCCAGGCCGGATTGAATCCGTATCTATTTGATATGGCCAATATCCGCAACCAATGTTCCTGGATCCATTCTGAAGATTGGGACGAGGCGACGGCGAAGGCTAGGTCCCTGGTGCGCATGGCCGTAGCCCGGGCAGGGCAGTTGGAACCGCTGACAACCAGCGCGGTGCCGATCAATAAGGCGGCCCTGGTCATAGGTGGCGGCGCGGCCGGGATGACGGTGGCCTTAACGCTGGCCGACCAGGGGTTCCCCGTTCACCTGGTTGAGCGCGAGGGTCAATTGGGCGGCAATCTGCGGCATATCGGTTATTTTGTCCAGACCAATGGCGAGCGGCCGGCGTGGACGCCGCAAGAGTATTTGGCCGAGTTGCTATTCAAAGTGAAACAGCAACCATTGATCGAGACCCATCTGAATACAGAACTGGTCGAAACGGGTGGCTTCAAGGGCAATTTTATCTCTCAACTGCTCAACAAGGATCGCCAGAATGGGCAGCCAAACAGCGGCCGCTTTGAGGTCCAGCATGGGGTGACCATCGTGGCTACGGGCGGCCAGGAGTATCGCGGACCGGAATATGGCTACGGGGTCGACTCGCGGATTATCACCCAACAGGAATTTGAAGGCCGGCTAACAAAGCCGGCCGGGGATAAACCCCGGGCGGAGTCGGTGGTCATGATCCAATGTGTGGGGCCCGCGGAGCGCTATTGCAGCCGGATTTGCTGCACAATGGCCCTCAAAAACGCCCTGAAAATGAAGGAGTTGAACCCCAAAGCGGATGTCACCATCATCTATCGCGATATTCGCACCTATGGCTTCAAGGAACGGCTGTATACGTCAGCCCGCCGGGAAGGGGTCAGGTTTGTCCATTTTGAGTTTGACCGTAAGCCTGATGTTGAAATTTCTGGTCCGGATGATCCGCTACGGGTCAGGGTCTGGGAGCCGCTGTTGGACCGCCATTTGACGTTGGAACCAGATGTGGTGGTGTTAAGCATGCCGGTGGTGCCCGCGGAAGGGGCGCGCAAACTGGCCAGTCAATTGAAATTACCGGTGGATATGGATGGCTTTTTCCTGGAAGCGCATGTTAAGTTACGGCCGGTAGATTTTTCGGCCGATGGGGTATTTATGGCCGGCCTGGCCCATTATCCAAAATTGTTAGATGAGACGATTGCTCAGGCCCAGGCGGCCGCTTCACGAGCAGCCAATGTTCTCTCGCAGGATAGTATTTTGACCAATGCCCGGGTGGCAGTCGTGGATCCCTCGCGTTGTGTAGGTTGTCTCACTTGCGTGCGCATCTGCCCCTATGGCGTCCCGCGCATCCGCAGTGCGATGACTGGGGTGGGCAATTTGATGGGTGCGGCTTATATCGAAGCGGCGATTTGTCACGGTTGCGGTACCTGTGTCTCTGAATGCCCGGCTCGAGCCATCCAGTTGATGCACTACACCGATGTGCAGACGATGACCAAAGTTGATGCGTTGTTTGAGCGAGATCAGTCAGGTTTTATCCCGGTAGCAGGGGTCGCGTTATTAGATCGATCCCTGGACGAACAGGTGAAATTATGAGTTCAAATGGTTTTAAACCCGATATCATCGCTTTTTGCTGCCGGCAATGCGCCTATGCAGCGGCTGATCTGGCGGGATCGATGCGACTCGATTATCCGGCCTCGGTTAAGGTTGTTGAATTGCCCTGTACGGGAAAATTAGACATTTTATACGTGTTGCGGGCGTTTGAGGATGGCGCTGACGGCGTGATGGTGGCCGGCTGACTGGAGGGCGATTGCCATTACCTGGAAGGTAATGTAAACGCTCGCAGGCGGGTTGAGCACGCCAAAAGATTGTTGGATGAGATCGGTCTTGAAGGCCGGCGCGTTAAAATGATCAATATCTCATCGGCTATGGGCGGTGCGTTTGCCGAGGCGATGACTGAAATGTCGGGAAATATAGCTGAACTCGGGCCCAATCCGTTAAAGGAGGCAGCCGGTGAGGCATAAGGCTAATCGATTGGTAGGTGGAGATGAAAGATGGGCGATCACAGTTTGATCTTCGATCTACGAATAGCCGTCTCCATACCAGGAGTGTGAAATATGATTGTAGCTGAACAAAAATCTCTAGATGAAGTCAAGAAGTTGGTAGGAGAGGCAGAGAAAGTGCTGGTTGTCGGCTGTGGCACCTGCGTGACCGTATGTTTTGCCGGCGGCGCGCGAGAGGCAGCTATTACGGCCACTTCTCTGCGTATGTCGACAAAGCTTGACGGCGAAGCCAAGGATATTAGCGATGTGACCGTACAGCGCCAATGTGAATGGGAATACCTGGACCAGATTGAAGAGCAGGTCGCGGAAGCGGATGTGGTTCTTTCCCTGGGCTGTGGTATTGGCGTTCAGGCGATGGCCGAACATTTCCCCGATACCTGGGTGGTGCCGGGCCTAAATACCAGCTTTTTGGGCATGCCCACGGAGCAGGGTGTGTGGGTCGAGCGCTGCGCCGCTTGCGGCGACTGTATCCTGGGTTTGACGGGGGGTATTTGCCCCATCGCGCGTTGCTCTAAGTCCTTGCTGAACGGCCCCTGCGGCGGGTCGGAAGCGGGACATTGCGAGATCAACCCCGAGGTCGATTGCGCCTGGCAACTGATCTATGATCGCCTGATTAGCAAGGATAAGTTGCATGTCTTGCTCGATTTGCAGCCACCCAAGAATTGGAGCAAATCCCGGGATGGCGGACCACGAAAGATCGTCCGCGAGGATTTGCGCTTGCTGGCGGAAGAGGAGGACTAAACGATGACTGTCGAGTTGAAAGAAGCAGATGTGGTGAAAAGCAACGGGTATCTGGCGGGTTCAACATTAGAGAAGGTCCTGCGAGCGGGGCATTTTGCCGTGACCGGCGAACTCGGCCCACCGCAGAGCGCCGATGCCGAGATTATTCGAAAGAAGGTAGCGCAGCTAAAAGGGTACTGTGAGGCGGTTAATATCACCGATAACCAGACGGCGATCGTGCGGATGTCCAGCATCGGGGCGGGGACGCTGGTGGTGCAAGAAGGGCTCGAGCCGGTCATCCAGATGACTTGCCGCGACCGGAACCGGCTGGCCATTCAGTCCGACCTGATGGGCGCCTATGCTCTGGGCATGCGCAACTTGCTGTGCCTGACCGGCGATCACCAAAATTTCGGCAACCATCCAACAGCCAAGAATGTTTTTGATATCGATTCGTTGCAACTGGTGAAGATGGTATCTGATATGCGAGACGACTGTATCTTCCAGTGCGGCGATCAGCTGAAAGGTCAAGAACCCCGCTTTTTTGTAGGCGCTGCGGCCGCGCCTTTCGCCGACCCAATTGATTTCCGGCCATACCGGCTGGCTAAAAAGGTTGCGGCCGGCGCCAATTTTATCCAGACCCAGCTGGTCTATGATATCCCGGCTTTTCAGCGATACATGGAGAAAGTGCGGGAACTAGGGCTGCATGAAAAAACCTACATTCTGGCCGGCGTTGGCCCGTTGAAGAGCCCCGGTATGGCGCGCTATATGAAGAACAGCGTTCCCGGCATCCTGGTGCCCGATGAGTTGATCGATCGCATGAATGGGGCCGGGGCGCCGTGGGCCCACAAATCGAAAGATGAATTGACCAGCGATGATAAACGCGAGCGGGCGAATGCCTGGAAGGCAGAGGGGATTAAGATCTGTATCGAGTTGATCCAGCAGATGCAAGAAATCGAAGGGATCGCAGGCGTACACATTATGGCCATTGAATGGGAATCGGCGGTGAAACCGATTGTGGAAGGCGCCGGACTCTATCCCCGGCCGGAAGTGGTCTGATAGTCCAATTGGACCGGCAAGCAGCATTTAATTTTTACGACCTAGGAAAACGTTATGAGCGATATGCAAGATAATAACAATGGTAGCATGACCATGAGTCCTGACCTGGCCCGGCGAATCCAGGAGGAGATAGGCGAGAACGTTTACCTGTGTTACCAATGTGTTAAGTGCACCAGCGGCTGCCCGGTGGGCGAGTTTTTTGATTATCAGCCGAACCAGATTATGCGCGCTTTGCAATTGGGGCAGGAGGAGATTGCTTTCAAGTCACAAACACCGTGGCTGTGCGCCGCCTGCCAGACTTGTAGCACCCGCTGCCCACAAGACCTGGATATTGCCGGGATAATGGATTTCCTGACCCGCGAGGCGCGGGAACGGGGCCTGGAACCCCAGGTTCCGGAAGTGGACCAATTTAACAAGGCCTTTATGCGGGAGGTGCGGATTTGGGGCCGGGCTTATGAACCGGGGCTGATGGCTGAGCTGGCTCTGCGAAACCCAGGCCATCTGCTGGCCGATATGCCCCTTTATATGAAGATGCTGCGCAAGCGTAAGGTCGCCTTCTTGCCTAAGCTGGGCCGGCCGCCAAATAAACCAAAACCTGTCGCCGGCGCAGCCAATGCCATCGCTTATTATCCTGGGTGCTCATTACATTCTACCTCTAAGGAGTTCAATGACTCGACCGAGGCGGTTTGCCAGGCACTGGATATGAAATTGATTGAACCAAAGGGTTGGGTGTGTTGCGGCAGTAGCGCGGCGCATAAGTCGGATACAAAAGCCGCCCTTCGCCTGCCGATGGAGAACCTGAGCTTGATTGAACAAAATGGCTTCACAGAGGTCACGATGCCCTGCGCCGCCTGTTTTAACCGGCACAAGGTGGCCCAATTTGAAATCGGTCATGACCAGGCTCAGAAAGAATGGGTTGATAATGAGATTGGCTATAGCTATCAAAACAGTGTGCACGTCAGCACTTTGTCTGAGGCGATCTTGAACCATGTAGGCGCGGAAGGGGTTGCAGAGCGGGTGCAGAAGCCGCTAGCCGGGCTACGGGTGGTTAGTTATTATGGCTGCTTGCTGACCCGGCCGCCAGAGGCAACTGGGGTCGAGCACCCGGAGAACCCTACAGATCTGGATGCCCTGATGGGCGCGTTGGGCGCGGAAGTTGTGGACTGGTCTTATAAGACGTGTTGTTGCGGGGCGGCCCATTCGCTGACGCGGCCGGACATAGTGGTCAAGCTGAGCGGCGGTCTGATCGCTCACGCGCAGGAGGCTGGGGCCGACGCCATCGTGGTCGCCTGCCCGCTCTGCCATATGAACCTGGACACAAGACAGAGCCAGATGGATTTGGAGGAGACTCTACCTATATTGTATTTCACGCAGCTTATGGCGGTGGCCCTGGGTCTACCCGAAAAGGAAGCGGCATTGAACAAAAATGTGACTGATCCCCGGCCGATGCTGAAGAAGAAGGGCTTCCTGGCGGCCTAGTGGAGGCGGCCATTGTTTAACCGCGAGTTAAACGTCCCGAAGGATCCCTGAGAGCGTTGTAGATAAAGCCGGTGAGAGATTGTTAGCCGATTGAAGCCGAATCATGTTGAACTTTATGGAAAAGTTGCCGGTTGAGGATAGGGACCAACTCTTTCAACGAGTAGACGAATTGCATGCTCGATTGCGCCAGAGTAACCCGGTTACACTGGCAGCGCAGACGGGCGCCGGCTATTTACCGGCCGGTTCCGGGAAGGGCACGTTTTACCTGCCTTTCTGGGGAGCAGAGGTCAGCCTGACTTATCCGGAGTTTGTGAGCCGCAATAGCCGGACAGGGGAATTGTTGACCACATTTGACCAGGCGCTGCTGGCTTATTACTTCACCCTATCTGATGGTTCTCCTCAAATAGGGCAATGGATATCATTTTCAGAGTTGCCCGACGGCCGTTTTTATTCCCAAGCATACCAGGGGTATACGGGAAATGATTTGGCCAAAGTGTTTGGCAATGACGAAGCTGGTTTTGCACGGACGGCCGAGGCTCTGAGGGGCCGGCGGTTGGAGATGGCAGACCTGTTGGGCGATATGGCTTTTCGCTTCGCGGTATTGCCCCGGGTTTCGCTGTTGGCCGTGTGCTGGTTGGGTGATGAGGATTTTCCTCCCTCGTACCGGATCTTGTTTGATGTTTCGGTAAGCCATCACCTATCTACCGAAGCGTGTGCTATCCTGGGGGGTACTTTGACGCGCAGTCTGGTAAAAAACTATGATCAGATTAGAAGTTGTTGACGGCTACCCCAAGTATTCAATAAACTGCACTAAAATGGAGTTATCTTTATGAAAATCGCCGTAAGTGGAAAAGGTGGCGTAGGTAAGACAACCCTGGCGGCCTTGCTGGCCCAGGCTTATGCTGACGCCGGCCGGGATGTGCTGGCCGTGGATGCCGATCCCTCACCTTGCCTGGCCGGAGCTTTGGGCTTTCCCGACTCATTGCGGGAACAATTGCACCCGATATCGGAGATGGATGCGTTAATCTATGAGCGAACAGGTGCCAAGCCGGGCACCTCTGGCGGCTTCTTTACCCTCAACCCCCGGGTCGACGACATCCCGGATCGCTTCAGCGTGTCTCACCGAGGGGTGCGCTTGTTGGAGATGGGGTCGGTGGATATCGGGGGATCGGGTTGTATTTGCCCCGAGGGCGCCATGCTCAAGACGCTGTTCACCCATTTGCTTTTTCGAAAAGATGATGTGCTCTTGCTGGATATGTATGCCGGGGTTGAACATCTGGGGCGGGCGACGGTGGATTTTGTCGATGCCCTGATCGTGGTGGTGGAACCAACCAGGCGTAGCCTGGGCACGGCCGCCCAGATTAAAAAGTTGGCCAATGACATTGGCCTGAAGCGGCTATGGTTGGTGGGGAACAAAGTGCGAGATGAGGCAGAGGTAGCTTTTTTACGAGATGAATCGCCCGGGATACCCTTCTTAGGCTACTTGCCGGCCGATTTGTCCGTGCAAGAGGCAGACCGTTTGGGCGAAGCCGTGTATGATTACGTACCAACGTTGCGGGAAGCGGCCGATGAGATGGCCTGGTCACTGTTGGCCAAGATAGAAGAAGATGAAGCTCGAATCAAAGGATAAGGAACGCAGGGCATGACGACGACAATTGCGCTGGCGGGCAAGGGTGGTGTAGGTAAAACAACCACTGCCGGGATGATCATCAAATATCTTATGCAATCACAACCAGGGGCTATCCTGGCTATTGATGCCGATCCAAGCAGCAACTTGAATATGGTCTTGGGGCTTGATTTGGACTGGACGGTGGGCGATATCCGCGAGGATATGTTGGCCCAGGTAAAGAGTTCATTAACGGCCGGGGGAGCAGCCATGGGCGCCCTGGAGGGTGGCATGTCGAAGCATGACTATCTGGACTATGAGATTCGCTCAGCGCTGGCCGAAGGCGATAAATTTGATCTGATCGCCATGGGCCGGTCGGAAGGACCTGGCTGTTACTGTGCGGTAAACCATAATATGCGGGAAGTGATCGACTCGATCAGCAAACAGTACCGCTATATGGTTATTGATAATGAGGCGGGGATGGAACATCTCAGCCGGCGGACGACTCGGGATGTGCAACATTTATTCGTCGTAACCGATCCGACGCAGCGCGGCCTGGTAGCCGCGGAACGAATTGCCGGTTTTCGCAAGGAGATGGACATTCATATTGAGAATACTTACCTGATTTTGAACCGGCTCAACGGGGATATGCCGCCCGCTTTGGCGGCATATATAGAGGGCATGGAGATCCCCTTGCTGGGGGTTATTCCGGCCGATAATAACCTGGTTGAGTTTGAATTCAGCGGACGACCCTTGGTAGATCTGGGTGATGAGTCCCCGGTTTACCAGGCAGTAGCCGGGATGATGGCCCGGATCTTGTGATATAAAGCGTGAGGGAGCGGACTAAATGAATAAGTTGGAAGATCTCGCCCCGATAGAAATCCCCGCCCCGGCCGAATCGGAGCCGTCCATAATAGGCCGGGACACAGAAAGCGTGGTGCAGGGGAGGGTTGAGGCGGCCGCAGAAGCAACGGTGGCGGCCGGCGGGAATGCTGCCCATGGGAATGGGGACCATATGAATGGGGACCATGGGAATGGGGGCCATCTAGAAGCGGGGGAAGCGCAGGCGGTAAAACAAGAGCCTGAGCCAATCGTACCCAAGGCGGTAATGCCCCGGCCGGTGCCGATGGGAGTTAAATCAAGACATCCGGCCTTATTTTTTAACCAAGAATTGAGCTGGATTGATTTTAATTGGCGGGTATTGTACCTGGCCATGGACGAGCGGGTGCCGCTATTGGAACGAGTCCGCTTTGTGGCTATCACAGCCAGCAACCTGGATGAGTTCATCCAAAAGCGGGTGGGCGGTCTCAAGCGGCAGGATGCAGCCGGCGTGCGAAAATTATCACCGGACGGCCGGACCCCGGCGGAACAACTGATGCTTATTCACAAGGCCGCAATTGAGATGCACCAGACGATGACCGCGACCTGGGAAAAGCAGTTGAAGCCGGCGCTGCGCGAACAGATTGGGATCGATATTTGCAACTATGAGGATCTTAGTCCAGAGGAAGGAGAGCACCTACACGATTATTTTCGGACCCAGGTTTATCCTATTTTGACGCCCCTAACGGTAGATCCTGGCCACCCATTCCCGTTTATCTCGAACTTCAGCCTCTCCCTGGCCATCACCCTGAGACATCCATACCGGGATACATTGCATTTTGCGCGCTTGAAGGTACCTACCAATCTGGGGCGCTGGCTGGCTGTGACCAAAGTGGAAGCCGGCCAGGAGCAGAGCACTCCGTTCCGTTTTTTGCCTATAGAGCAGTTGATCGCCCATCATGCGGGGGAATTGTTTGAGGGTATGGAGGTGATTAGCGTCCAGCTATTTCGAATCACCCGCAACGCGGACCTGCGGCGCGACGAAGTAGAGGCCGAAGATTTGTTGGCGATGATCTCAGAGGAGCTGCGCGAACGTCGCTTTGCCCCTGTGGTGCGGTTGGAGGTTAGTAAAGAAATGCCGGCGTATGACAGGCACTTGCTTGTCCGAGCCTTGGATCTGATAGAAAAAGATGTATATGATGTGGATGGTCTGATCGATCCCACCGGTTGCCATGAGATTGCCAACCTGCCCTTTCCAGAGCACAAATATAAGCCGTGGGAACCGATTGTTCCGAGCCGCTTGTATCATGAAGGCGAGACCAAAGACACCCGGGATATTTTCGCCATCATCCGCCAGGGGGATCTATTGGTTCACCACCCTTATGAATCTTTTGCCGCCAGCGTCCAACGTCTTATCGAAGAAGCGGCTAATGACGAGCGGGTGTTGGCTATCAAACAGACCCTCTACCGCACGTCGGATGAGTCGCCTATTGTCAGGGCGTTGATGCAGGCGGCCGAAAATGGAAAACAAGTGGCGGTGCTGGTCGAGGTAAAAGCCCGTTTTGATGAGGCGAATAATATTGAGTGGGGCCAGATGCTGGAGAATGTGGGCGTGCATGTGGCCTATGGCCTGGTTGGCTTAAAAACTCACACCAAGGCGACCTTGATCGTCCGCCAGGAGCGGGATGGGATCAGGACGTATTGCCATATCGGCACCGGCAATTATCATCCTAAGACGGCCAGACTATATACTGATTTGGGCTTGTTAACCTGCAGGAAAGAGTTAGGCAATGATATAGTAAACCTGTTTCATTACCTGACCGGATATGCGCCAGGCCAGACGTACAAGAAGGTGTTGGTCGCTCCCCGAAATATGCGCGATGCTTTTTACAGGCTGATTCAGAAGGAGATAGAAAACCAGGAAGCTCACGGTAACGGGCGGATCGTGGCCAAGATGAACGGCCTGGACGATGTCGAGATGATTCGCCAGTTATACTCTGCTTCGCAACAGGGCGTACAGATAGAGCTGATTGTGCGCGGGCAGTGCCGGCTGCGACCGGGGCTGGCCGGGTACAGCGATAATATCCGGGTTATCAGTATAGTAGGCCGGTTTTTGGAGCATGACCGCATCTATTATTTCTGCAACAATGACCAACCTCTGGTATTTATTGGCAGCGCCGACTGGCGAAACCGAAATTTACAGGACCGGATCGAGCTAATAACACCCATCGAAGAGCCGGCCTTACGAGAGCGGATTATCAGCATTTTAGATGACGCACTCAGCGACGATCAATTAGCCTGGGAAATGGATTCAGAAGGCGTCTATCATCTGCGTTATGCGGCCGATCAGAAAAACGGGCGAAATTTCCATGAGATGCTGATGAAAAAAGCGCGGAAACAGGCCAAGGAGGTGGGGTTACTTAAATAGGAAAGTGCCTGGGGTTGAACTCGCCCCAGAAAACGCTGGAGATAAGGAGGTGGGGCTTTCGGACTCTACGACAGTGAAAGATAATAAACGTTGATGTCCCAAGTTGGGGTAGTGAAAGCGAAGGAATTGCCCATGATCAGGTTCATGGAGTTTGCCGCTTTTACATCACTGCAAGGAGAAAAACCTCATGCGATCTGTTTACGCTGTGTCTGGTGGGGTTAGCAAATTCACAAAAGCTCGCCCTGATAAAACGTTTCAGGCTGTGGTCAAGGAGGCATACGATTACGCTCTCTTGGATTTGGCGTTGGAGCACCGTCGGTTCCTGGAAGTAGTGGATGGGAGTGTGGCCTCGTATTTCTCTGATCACTTTTCCCGGCAGTTAATGGCCGGGATCATGGTCCAAGATTACCTGGGGCTTTGCCCCAAACCGAGCCACCGGGTTGAAGGGGGCGGCGCGACGGGGGGGATATGCGTTCAGGAGGCCTGGAAAGCGGTTGCCTCTGGTTATATGGATGTTTGCCTGGCCTATGGTTTCGAAACAATGAGCCATGTGGCTACCTGGAAGGGGAATGAGTTCATCGCCCTGGCCTCGGATGTCAGTTTCGATTATCCGGTGGGCGGTTTTTACTCCGGTTATTATGCCATGATGGTAACCCGGCACATGAAGGAGTTTGGCACGACACCGGAGCAAATGGCCCATGTTTCAGTTAAGAATCATATGAATGCCCTTTACAATCCTTATGCCCAAAAGCGAGAGAGGTTGACCGTCGCCGATGTGCGGGGGGCGCCTATGGTAGCCTGGCCTTTGACCCGCCTGGATATCTGTGTCATGTCTGATGGAGCGGCGGCGGTTATCTTGTGCAGCGAAGAGGGCCTGGAAAAATTGGAAGAGGCCGGGGCTACAATCAACAGACCCCTGGTCAGAGTGGCGGGCATCGGCCGGGGGACGGATGCCATGCGTATGGCCGACCGGCCGCATGATAATTACGAAGAGTTTTTAAGCCGTTATCTGTTGCCCCACGAAGACACGGCCGAGACCCGCTCCTATTACCGGGGATTGTGGGAGGAGGGCTTTCGTTACCCGGGTATCCATTCCTTCCGGGCCGGCCGAATGGGATCGAAAGAGGCTTACCGCAATGCCGGCATAAGCGACCCACAACAAGAACTGGATTTTGTTGAGTTGCATGATGCTTACACCAGTTCGGAGATCCAGACTTATGAGGATATGGGTTTGTGCCGCTACGGGGAAGGCGGGGTTTACGCCACCAGTGGCAAAGCCTTCATGCCTGGGGTCGATTATGGGCTGGATTTACCTGAGCTTCCTCGTTGTCCAGTGAATCCCAGCGGTGGCCTGATCGCCTGTGGTCACCCGGTAGGCGCTACGGGTTTGATGCAGGGCGTGTTCGCTATCTGGCAGTTGCAAGGATCGATTGGGAAGCACTTTAGCGATCCAACCTTGCAGGTAGCGGAGGCCCGGCGGGGGGCTATTCACAGCCATGCCGGGACCGGCACCTATGTTACTGTCACAATCTTGGAGCGGGAGGTGTGATCTTGGCCACAAACAACAAAAAACAAACGATGGAAGAGAGTTTCGGCGGCTACGTTTTGCACAATGTGCCGTTTCCTACGGAGTTGGACGAGGATGCGCTGGCCGCGCTCAAAAAAATGGGCCCGATTCTGATCGAGCAACCATATAGTGTTACCTATTTACACTCTTTTGGCCAGGATTCGCCTTTCTTCGCCGGCTTAGCCAACGGCCACTTATTGGCCAGCCGGGATCCGGAGACGGGCTACACCTATGGCACCCCACGCGGACACGATATGGCCACGGGCAATGAGACAGAGTGGGTGGAAATCCCGGCCGAGGGGACGGTTCACGCTTTCACAGTATGTCACTTTGGCAGCGAGGAATTTTTGCCGGAATGCCCGTTCGTGCTGGCCCAGATTGAATTTCCAGGCGTGGACACGCTCTTCATGGCCCGGCTTACCGGGCTAGACCCGGCGGAAGCCAGCCTGGAATGGATAGGCATGCGGGTAAAGGGACGGTTTCGACGGCTGAGCAAGTTCAAGCCGACAGATATCTATTTCTATCCGGCTTAGGTTTCCAGCGGCTGAAATAATTCATAGGGTGAAGGGCCAGCTTCTCGTTATTTAGCTGGCTGTCGTTTATATTGCCCCGGTTTTTCGGGGGACCAGGAACCTGGTCTGCAGATCTTCTTTGCCTTCAATGGGAAATCTACCCCTGGGAACGCAGGCGAACTCCTCCTTAATCATTTCATGGGTATCCTGGGTTATGGGCACTGGCCAGAAAAGGTCAGGTCAGGATATGTTGGACTTCCACCAAGGTTTCCATTGCCCGGTCGGCGATGGGAACCGTGGCTGGGCCCAGGCCACAACTGGTAGTTATGATGCTTTGCCGGGCAAGCTGTTCGGCCGAGATGGGGGCATTATTAGCCTGGGATTTTTCCTGGATTAATCGAAAACCAGCCAGTAATTGCCGGGCAATATCGGCTGGCGTCTTGCGCATGATGTCGTTGTTGTTGGGGACAATGCCCCAGGTGATCAGGCCGCCCCGGTTGAGGAAATCGTGCAGCTCTACAGGGTAAAGAGCCAGGCTCGGCATATACCCGTAGGCATCCAGATTGAGTATGTTGACGGAGGTGGCCATTAATACGGACCAGTCTGTGTTGGCGCAGCAATGGACTCCGGCCAGGGCGCCTTCCTGGTGGATGGCGGTGAATACTTCGTCGAGCGTGGTGATGACCTGCTCCCGGCTGAGGTTGATGAAAGCGGAGCCATAAGAAGCCATGTAGGGTTCGTCGACGAAGATCACTACATCCGGCCGGACGGCTAATAACTGGCGGGCCTGCCAGCGGGCGCTGGAAGCGACATTTTTTATGATGGCATCGGCCAGGAGATCGTTATAGAGGCTGGCCCGGAGATCCTGGTCGGTGACGGTCAGACCGAAGCTGATGGGGCCGGTGATCTGGCCTTTGGCGAAAGAGCCCGGGGTGTCCGCGAGGATGTCCAGCATGGTGTAGAAACCGGCCGCATGGCGGGGGTCCAGGGCGAAGGCGTCCAGATTGCCGGCCAGGTAGTGGCTGTAAAAACATTCCAATTGATCGCTGAAATCGGAACCGATATCGAAATAGATCTTCTCATTGGCGGCGTCGATCTTAACGGCCGGCAGCGCGGTACTGTACTGGATGTACATGCGCTCGCGGAAGTCGCGGCGAGGCAACTGCGGCCAGCAGGGGATATCTAAATTGCGGGCCAGCCATTCGCTCAGGGCCAGGTCGTCGCTATGGGGAAAGCTGCCAGTGGCAGTGGTCTGAAAATTTCCGAAACGTTCCATCCCCTATCCGTACTTTATAGGTTAAGTAGCTCGGCCAATTTTTTCTGGGATTGGGCTTGAATCTCCTCATGTATGCTTTGCCCGTGACTGTCCATGGTGACCACGACGGGGAAATCTTCAACGCGGATAACCCACATGGCCTCTGGGACGCCAAATTCCATTTTGTGGACCGTGACAACTTCTTTGACTGACTGGGCGATAAGACTGGCCGCCCCGCCAATGGCATGGAAGTAAACGGCCGGTTGGTCCTGACAGGCTTGCAGGGTGTTAGCGCCCATGCCGCCCTTGCCAATGACGCCTTTCAGGTTGAAGTGCTCAATGACTTCAGGCTGGTAAATTTCCTCGCGGATGCTGGTGGTGGGGCCGGCAGCGACGAAGGACCAGGCACCGCTTTCGTTCTTTTTGACGACCGGACCGCAATGGTAGATAATGCCGCCCTCGAGCAAATTAACCAGTTCGTCGTACAGTTCCCGCTGGTCTGAGGCGACGGGCCGGCGGATATAGTTCTCGATCATGAACTTGTGGGCGGCATCCCGGCCGGTTACGATGATGCCACTCAAGTACACGGTGTCGCCCACTCGCAGGGCGCGAATATCTTGGTCGGGAATGGGGATGGTTAGCCTATGCATATGTCACCTCTACCTCACCTTCACTGAAGGAAACGTCCAGGCTGGCGCGACGGTTGGCCCAGCACATGTACGCGATGGAAACAAAATAGGAAGCGGGCAAGCGGTGTTGGGCGCCGATCTTAACGCCCAGAACGGTTGTCTTGCCGCCAAAGCCCATGGGGCCAATGCCCAATTGGTTGGCCTGGTCGTAGAGTTGCTCTTCGAGGCCAGCCAGTTCCTCGTTGGCATTGGTATCATTCAACGGCCGCAGGAGTTGTTGTTTGGACTTGATATAGGAAGAGCCGCGATCGCCGCCGATGGCAACGCCAAGAACGCTGGGCGAGCAACCTTTGCCCTGGGCCTGGTAGACGGCATCGAGGACGACCCGGCGCACCCCGTCCAGGTCGCGGCCGGCGTTTAACTCGCCATCGGGTAATTTGTATTGGGTGGACACGTTCTCGCAGCCGCCGCCCTTTAAGAGCAGGTCGACGTGAATCGTGTCCTTTTCCCATTCGTGGTAATGAATGGTTGGGAAATCTTCACCGGTATTGTCACCGCTGTTTTTCCCGGTGAGGCTGTCCACCGCATTCGGGCGCAGGTAGGCCTGGTCGGTAGCAATGGCCACGGCGTGACGAATTTGACGGCCCAGATCGCGGGTAGAGACGCCCAAGGGATAGTAGACCTCAAAGATGGGCGTGCCGGTGTCCTGGCAAATCGGGGTGGCGTGTTGACGGGCAATCTGGATATTGTTGAGGATGGTATCCAAAGCGCCTTCGGCGGCTGAACCGGTTTCTTCATTGTCTTTGGCTTTGGCTAACGCCTGTTCCATGTCGGCCGGGAGCTCTGTAGCAGCCTGGCGAACCAACTCCACGAAGGCGTCGATCAGTTCGAGTTCTTTTAAATTTGCCATTGTTAGTGTCCTCTAGAAGGCAAGGGCTTGCCGGCCGGGCCGCTTGCCGATTCTTAATATCCTTAGCCATCATTAAGATTAATCCAGATGGCCAGGGATCATAAGTGTAACAAGTCATGTATTTAAGATGACAAAGCTAACCCGTGAAGGAAGAAGGCGGAAGGATGAAGGCGGAAGTGACCCGTGACTCGTCCTGATTATAGTTTACAGAAACACAAGCTCGAGGATCTTTCGTTGGGGCCGGGCGCCTCTTCGAGGGAATGGAGTGATCCTAGAAGAGTGGGTCGCTCCGCCAGATGGTGAGCCGGAGCGATTGTAATGGGGGATGCAGCCAGGCGAAGGCGATCCCTGCTTGGTTTAGGTTCGTGAATAGATTGTTGTGAACGGCCGGGCGGCTCTCGAAGCCGGCCGGCGCTGTCAGGAACTACTCTGAGAGTTTGGGTATTTTCAGGGTCTGACCGGGATGGATCAGGGTGGGATTGTCGCCAATGAGCTCTTTGTTGGCCTCGTAGATGGCCATCCACTTTTCCTCGACGGCCGAGCCGTAATATTTGGCGGCAATGGCGCCCATCGAATCACCGGCGAGGACGGTATATTCGCCAATATATTCTTGCTCGGCCGGTTTGGCGGCCAATTTCATTCTTCGGGCTTTTGCCGCTGCTATTTCTTCGGCGCGGTCATCTGTGACGCCTGATGTTTCTTCTGTTGGCATC
>Ga0307377_10004100_pt1 | contig 16060 bp, 20 predicted proteins | sample TR3MG_FD_202535 | JGI IMG/M metagenome (GOLD analysis project Ga0307377, IMG submission 202535) | Soil microbial communities from Risofladan, Vaasa, Finland - TR-3 | ecosystem: Environmental > Terrestrial > Soil > Coastal area > Acid sulfate soil | place: Finland: Risofladan, Vaasa | collected... | reverse complement strand
TGGAGCAGGTGTTGGATTGGGATTTGGAATTAAAGCAGGAACTTCTTTATTAACTGCAGGTTCAACAAAACTATTTGGAGCAACTGCTGGAGCAATTATGGGAACAGGAATTAAAGCAGGAACTTATGGAGCAGGAGCATATCTTACTGGAGGATATTTATTAGGAAAAGGTGAACAGTTTTCATTAGCTCCAAGTTATTTTGAAAAAGGACAATTAATTGGAGGAACAGCAAGAGAACTTACAGCAGGTTTCTATGGTTTCAAAACAGGAGCAAAAGGTTATGATATTGTTGAAGGACTTTATAGAACAAGAGGAAGAAGTTTTATTAATATTCCACAAGGAGAATATCCAACAGCTGCAACCTCAAAACAATTAGGAATGTTTCAAAAGAATATTATAAAAGAGTTATCTGGAGAAAGAATAAGTATAAGAAAAGGATATTATTTAAAACAACTTGCTGGAGAAGATATATCTTCTTTTAAATCTTTTATGCCTGGAAAACCTGGAGCATTCCATACAACAGGACAAACCTTTTGGGAAGGTGGAACAATAACTCCTACTGCAGGAACTTCTGAACTTCCTGGATTATATGGTTCAACACAAATTTCAACTTCCTTTGCAAGAATAACTGGAATTTCTTCTAAAACAAAATTCTTTCCAAGTGTTTCAGAAATGCTATCACCTCCAACAAAACCAGGAGTTGCATTTCTTACACCAAAAGGTTTTAGATATTCTCCTGCAATTAAAGACCCTTTATATTTTGGAAAAACAATTGGAGTTATGGGTGGAAAACAAGTAATATTTAAAACAGGAACAGCAGATTTTCCATTTAAATTTACTCAACCTGTAAAGCCTGGATATGCAGATGTTCCTTTAATTAAAACAGAGATAGAAGCTGTCTTTAGACCTGGAGCAGGAATTTATGGTCTTGAATCTGCAAAATATTACACAAAAATATCTGGAGTCAGAGTTCCAATAGATGTTTTTAGTTATCAAACAGGGTCGGCAACAGGATTAACAACTCCAACAACATTTAAACCTGGAAGTTATTCTTCTTATACTCCACCATCATTTATTGATTTAAGAGCTGGGATTAGTGCTTATAGTTCTGGAGTTTCAAAAACTCTTACTTCAAGTTACTTACCTTCTATAAAAAGTTCTTCTATGTTTTATTCAAGTGTTCCAAAATCAAGTAAAAGTTATAAAAGTTCTTCAAGAAAAACAAGTTATTCTTATCTTCCAGGAAGTAAAAGTTCAAGAAGTTATCTTCCAACTTCAAGAAGTTTTAGTTCTCCAAGTAAAGTTCAAAGACAACCACCAGGTTATTCTTATACTTCATCAAAGAAATATTCTTCTCCTGCTCCTATGTTTTCTAAAGGATTTTTTCCAGACCCTTTTAAAACAAAGAGAGTAAAGAAAAAAAAGAAAAAGGATTTTGGATTTAATATAAGACCAAGTTTTACATCTATTGCCTTCAATCTTAAAGGAGCTTTTCCAAAAACAATGAAGTTTGGGAGTAAAGATTTGGGTATTTCACCTTCACAACTTAGAGTTCTACCAAAAAAAAGAAAGAGATAGATTTATAAAGGTGATACTTTGTATAACTATACAATGAAAATAGAAAATATACAAAGAAGGATTCCAAAGCCAGTAGTTATTCATATAAGAATTACTAAGGATGAATCTAAGTTTATGACTGATAAAAATATTAGTCCAAGCTTATTATTCAGAGAAGCTTTGAATGAATTTAAAAAAAGTTTGGAATGAAAATAACAACTAAAGAATATTTTAAATGTATCTTTACAAAACCTTATCTTTATTTCATAACTTTTATATTATTTATAATTAATATTCCCTCTGGAGAAAGAATTGGACAAATGTTAAGACAAGAACCAGGATTTGTTCTTGGCATATTTATAGGTTCTTTTATTCAATCAATCATATTTGTAATAATTATTAAATTTATTATTTATAAACTTATTACAAAAAAGAAGTAACTACTTACTAATGTATATAATAAAGATTAGGGTTTTTTCCCTATGTCTAATCCAAATGATGAATATGTTGTGATGCCACCAGGACAACAACAAAACCCAGGAGATAACCCCCAAACTTTAATGGCAGATGTTATGAGGGAAGATAGGGTTAATAATATTATACAACAAATTAATCCAGATAATTTAATGACAGAGATTGAACATAGAATAAGAGGAGAGAAGAAAAATACTTTTACAGGTGAATGGGAAAAGATAATTAAGAAAGATAATGCAATTGAAATATCTGATGAGATGGTTTCTAATTTTATGAGTTACCTTGGTTCAATATTAAATCAAAATACTTCTTTAAGTTTTTATACACCATTAGAAATAAATAAAATAATGAGTGTTGTTATTGATTATATTTCAGATGACTTAGATACTAATTGTGAGATATATGGAATAAAAGGAAACTTTTCAGAGATGAATAGGATTGGAAATATAATTTGTTTTTCAGTATATTCTGTATTAAAGAGAGCACAAAATGGAAGAGAAAGTAATAGAGTATTTTCTTCTTTAAGAGTTACAGCAGATGTGGGGCAACCACAACAAAGAGGAGGGGCTTTAGATTTCTTGAAGTTCTGGTAGATGGCAGATTTTAATTCAGTAAAAGATAGTATTTTTTCTGGTGGAAGCAGCATGATTTGGATTGTTGTTTTAATAATAATTGTTGCTGGATGTTGCCTATTAATTGTTGGTGGAATATTCTGGTATTTTTGGTTTAAGAAAAGATGGAATCTTAAAGCAGAAATAAAACTTCCAAGAGCAAATGGAAAAATGACTGTTGCTGAATGGGGAAAAGGAATGTTTAGTGCTAAGAGAGGAGTGTGTTGGATTAAAAGACCTGGATATGGACAGAAGAAAATTGCTATGAAAATCTTTGACCCCAAGAAATATATTCAAGGAACAGATATTATAACAGTCATTCAAGTTGGACCAGAAGATTATAGACCAGTTTTAATAGATAGCTTTGAAAAATATGAAGATGATGTAAGTGGTGAAGAAGCTTGTATGATGAATCTAAAAATTGATACAAGTGAGAACAAACCTTGGAAGGTTGCATTTGATAGAGCTTCTAAAAGTGCTTACAGCATAATAGGTTTGCTTCAACAATTCCAAACACCAATAGCAGTTGGAATAGTTATCATTGCTTGTTTTATTGGTTTTGCAATAATGTGGACAAGGTTGGGTTCTATCTGTGGATAACAATTTTAGATAATGTATATAATAAATAATTTATTTAAATAATAATGAAATATAAAATACTTCCAGTAATAATATTCATATTCTTATTCAGTATGCCAATGGTTCTTGCTGTTCCTATTCCATTTTCTGAAACAACTACAACTGGATTTGATATTAAATATCCCCCAGTTGATACAATTATACAATACCAAGATTATGAATTTGAATTTCATGTCTTTAATAAAACAAATGGTGTTCCAGTTTATGCAGATGGACAGAGTGAAATTAGTTGTTATTTTCATTTGTATAATTCTTCTGGAAATCATATTGCAGAGATGTTTGATGCAACTCCTTCACACACATTTGATTATACTTTTTTAGTTAATGGAGCAAACTTTTCTCAACTTGGACCATATTCTTATATTGTTCAATGTAATAGTTCTAATCAAGGAGGATTTGATTCTGTTCCATTTAGAGTTACACCAACAGGGCAACCTTTTTATACTGAAACAGCAAACATATTAATCATTGGAATTATTGCTCTGATGTTTATTGCAATAATCTTTTTTGTTCTTGCATTATCTATTGAAATAATTCCTGTAAGAGTATTCTTCTTAGGATTATCTGCTTTAATGGTATTGATGACAATTGGAATGTTATCTTCTATCTATTATAAAGTATTACAATTCACATCAATTGCAGAAAGTTTTGGAAGCATATATATCCTATTCACAATTCTTACAATAGGTGGTGGAATATCTTTAGTCCTTTATATTTTGGTTAGAGGTTATAAAGGATTGGCAAGCTTGGGTGGAAGAACCACAGATAAAATGGATATGAAGTTTAATGATTTTTAGATAATGTATATAATAAATAAATAGTTTTATTTCTTATGTCTAAAAACAAAGTTTATATGATGGTTGATTCAAAATTCTTTGATAACATATTTGAACCAGCAAGAAAGAAATTAGAAAGGGAAAAAGGATGTAGATTTTCTCAACCAAAATTTACACAATACCTTGCAAAGAATAAAGTTAAATTTACTTTTCCAAAACAAAATAAAAGGTTTATGCCAAATGAAACTTATAATAAAAGAAAAAAAAGGTGATGTTCCAGACATACTTGTATTTTTAATAACTATCTTTATATTAGCTGTTGGTCTATTTGTTATCTCTTATACTTCTTCAAGAATGGCAGATGAATATAGAGAAGCTGGATTAAATTCTTCAGCAGAAGGTGAAAGTGCAGTTGAATCAATTTCAAACCTTGGTGAAAAAACTATACAAAGAGGATTCTTATTATTATTTGCTGGATTAATTATGGGAACAATGGTTTCTTCATTCTTATCAAGAGTGCATCCAATATTCTTAATTGTTTATTTCTTCTTCCTGGGATTAACAGTTTTTATTGGAATCTATCTTGCAAATGCTTATGATACTCTTTCAAGTATTCCAACTTTTGCAGATACTCTTGCTTCACAAACATTCATCAATGTAATTATGCAAAATATGATTCCAATTATAATTGGAGTTGGAGCTTTGAGTATGATTATTGTTTTTGCTAAATTTAGTAGTTTTGGAGGAAACACACAAAAAATATGATAAATCTACAAGGAAACAGCTCATATAAAGCATTCTGGTGGACTTTCTCCATCCTAGTTATACTTTGTATAGGCTTATTTTCAATTCCAAATATCTCATCTGCTGATTGGGATAATATTAAAGAAATTAATATAAATAAAATGAGTTTAGGTTATCCAGAGATAACATTAAAGAATAGTTTGCTATGGGTTATTCCATTATCTCCAATTCTTGATACAAGAATCACAACAAACACTCCAAGGTGTGCAAATGGATTTTGTAATACTGAATTAACATTTAATAATTATAAATCAACTTCACCAATAGAAGATATAAGATTTATTGATATTAATGGAAATGAAGTAGAGAATATACCTTATTCTCTTTATACTTATGAAACTGAAAATTACATAGAAAAAGTTATTGATTATGAAAAAACAACTAAAATATGTGATGAAAAGAAAAGTATTGAAGAGCAATATAAATATTGTGATTGGAATATTGTTTATAAAGATGTAGAAAAAACAAGACAGATAAAAGTTGATTATAAACTTGGTGATGAATATCTTGGTGATAAAATAGTTGGAATTAATGCAGATATAAGTGGATATAATTTTATAGATTATCAGATGAAATCAAATGGAATATGGTTAGAAGAATATGTTGTTTGGACAATAGCAGATTGTTATGGAGTTGGAGGAAATGATTTATATTTAGATGGAGATTTTTGTGTTCATACTTTTACAACCAATGGAACTTTTAATATGACAGATACAGAGTTTAATGTTTCTGTTTTAGTAGTTGCTGGAGGAGGTTCTGGTGGAGGAAATCAAGGTGGAGGTGGAGGTAGTGGAGGTATTATTAATAATACTTTATTACTTGTTAATGCTAATGTAACAGTTTCAATTGGAGTAGGTGCTCCTTCTGTTATTGGTTCAGCAGATGGGGGAATTAATGGAGCTGACTCTATATTTGGAGCTTTAACTGCAATAGGTGGTGGAGCTGGTGGTTCTAATACTGTCGCCGCAGGTTCTGTTGGAGGTTCTGGTGGAGGTGGTGGTGGTGGAACTGGAAGCCTTGGAGGAAGTGAAACTATTAACCAAGGAAATAGTGGTGGAGATGGTCCAGAAGGTGCTGGTGATACAGGAAATAACTTTGGTGGTGGTGGAGGTGCTGGAAGTCAATCTGCTGTTGGAAGAGTTGGAGGAGCTGGAGGAGATGGTGGTTATTTTAATATTAATGGAACAGATGTATATTTTGCTGGAGGTGGAGGTGGAGCTGGAGCAACTGGTAGCACAGGAGGAGCTGGTGGATTAGGTGGAGGCGGAGCTGGAGCAAGTGAACCTGGAGTTGGAACTGCTGGACTTCCAAACACTGGAGGAGGTGGAGGAGGTGTCTGGTATAGTGGAGCAAATAGTGGAGCTGGTGGAAGTGGTATAGTTATAGTTAGATATGAATTAATTGATTTTAGTGATGTAACAGCAATACAATCTTACCCTCCAAATAATACAAACACAACTGATAACACAATAGATATTGGAGCTAATTTTACAAGTATTGACTTTGAAAATATTACAACAGCAATATTAAGAATTTATAATGCTTCATATTATCCAACCTATTCAAATACTATTAGTGGATTAAATGTTAAAAGTTATAATGCTACTTGGACAACTCCTATTCTTACAGATGGAGGATATAATTGGAGTGTAGAAGGTAGAGGAGATTTAGGACATAATGCAACAACAGCTAACTGGACATTTTTAATAGATACAACTTCACCAACTGTAAGTATAACTTATGTTCCAGATGGAACAACTATTACAGAAAACCAAGCAACATCAAATAATTTTACATTTACATTTAATTGGACAGCATGGGATGCTCTTACTTTAGGAACTTGTATAGTTTGGAATGGAACAGGAAATAATTCTGTGACTTGTGCAGATAATACTTCTTTAATGAATTTAACTTATGGAAATCATCAATTTATATTCTGGGCTAATGATAGTTTTGGAAATGAAAATTCTGCATTGAGTAATTTCACTTGGACATTTAATTTATTAGAGAATAGTCAAACTTATAATGAAACAACTTATGAAACAACTTATGAAACCTTTGGATTAAATATAACAAACAATTTAATTACTATTCTTTCAGTAAATCCAATCTTACATTATAATGGAACAGAATATCCTGGAACTTATAGTTGTGTTGGAAGTGATTGTAATTTTAAAGTTGGATTTGATTTGCCTTTATTAATTGCTGATTCAGAATTACATAATTTATTCTGGGAATTAAATATTTATAATGGAACAGGTTCTCAACAAATAAATAGTTCAACAAGGTCACAGAATGTTTCTAATATACATTTAGAAGTTTGTGATGCAACTTGGATAAATAAAACATTAAATTTTACTGTCTATGATGAAATTAATTTAACAAGACAAAAACCATTTACATTTGATGGTGATTTTAATTTTTGGATAGGAACAGGGATAGTAAAACAAAATAATTCCTTTTCTAATTCAAGTGCAGCAGATTTTCCCCTATGTATGTTTCCAAATAATACAAATTTTAAAATAGATGCAACAATAGAATATAACACTTTAATAAATTTAACTTATACTCCAAGAAATTATTACTTCCAAAATGATATTATTAATTCTACCTTACAACATACATTTATGTATTTATTAGAATCAAGCAAGGCAACAAGTTTTATAATTAAAGTTCAAGATGCAAACTTACTTCCATTATCAGAACATCTGGTTTATATTCAAAGATATTTTCCTGGAGAAGGAGTATATAAAACAATTCAAATAGTTAAAACAGATGATAATGGACAGAGTGTTGCATTCTTTGAAACAGAAACAGTTGATTATAGATTTATTGTAACATATAATGGAGTAACTTTATTAACAACTTCATCAAGAAAAATCTTTGGTGAAACTGCTCCCTTCACAATTACATTAACCATTGGAGAAAACCTTGGAGAACCTTGGGGAGATTTTAATTCATTAGAAGATTTGAATTTAACATTGACTTGGAATAAAACTTCAAACATTGTAACTTTCACTTATATAGATACTTCTGAAACATTTGAATCTGGAAGATTATTAGTTGTTGCACAAAACTTTTCTTCTTATAGCAGTAATATTTGTAATACTAATTCATCTGAATCAGCTTCAATAATAACTTGTGATGTTGGATTATTAACTTCAAATGAAACTGGAAGTTATACTGCAACAGCTTATATAACAAGAGCAGGAGTTGAAACAATTGTTAGAACAATAAGTTTTAGAATAGAATCTCTTTCAGATATTTTTGGAATGATGGGAATATTCCTTGGGTGGATGATTATCATGGTAGCTGCTTTCTCATTTATCTGGAATGAAATTGCAGGAATTTGGGTTGTAAATACAGCAATAATATTTGTAAATTTAATAGGATTAGTTTCATTTGGATTAATGTTCATCACAGCAATTCTTGCTGTTTCAATAATAATAACTGTCTTACTTTCAAAAAAATGATAAAAAATAAACATGGTTGGATAACAAGAGATTTTGTAGTAGCTGGACTTTTATTTAGTGGAATAATTGCATTCTTAGTTTTAGCTATTGGAGGAGTGGAACATGAATATCCAGGTTCAAATATAACAAGTCCTGATTTTAGTGAAAATTATGATAAACTTGCAGAAACAACAGAAACAGTTGAAATTATGAGAAATACCACAGCAAGTAGTGAAGGATTAGATTTTAAAGGAACTTTTGATGTTGTGTTTGGTTCTACCTTCACAGCAATACAACTTATATTTTCCACACTTGGTTTATATGGAAGTATGTCGGCAAATATAATATCTGATTTTCCATTCTTAAATTCACAAGTGGTTGTAATATTCTTCATATTAGGATTTGCAATTCTTACAACAGTATTAATATTTGTGTGGTTAAGTTCAATTGGAAGGAGCAAAATATAAAATGGCATATTATCCAGAACCAAATTCAACAGACATGGAAAGTATTTATACAATATTCAGTTATATCCATCATCAAGCAAGTGGAGGAATATTCTTTCCAGTAATACTTTTAGTCATCTGGGTTGTTGGATTTATATTAATCTTGGCACAAGGAAGGCAACCAGTAAGAGCTTGGATATATGCAAGTTTTATATCAACTATCCTTGGAATAATGTTAGCATTGATGGGATTTTTAAATAAGCAATTTATATATATCCTTGTATTGATGTTAGCATTTGGAATGGTCTGGGCTAAATTATCAAATTCAGTATTAGATTAAAATGGAAGAAAATAATAAAAGAGAAGAATTTACAATTAAAGTTGGACCTCTTCTTAAAAAATGTTTAGAAAAACAAAAAGATAGAATTAAAGAGGTTACTATGGATTGTGTTGAAGCAAGTCATTATGAAGCTGGTGAAATTCTTGCAAAGAAAATTATAGAGGATAAACTTATCTAAACTTATTAAAACTTATTAAAACTTTTTTAAACTTCTTTTTTATAAATGTATATAGGTATTTTTCTAATTCTAATTTAGATGTTTTTATATAGATGTAAGGAGGTTAAACAATAATGGAATTAAAATCTTTAGCAAAAGATAAAAGAGGAATCGCACTAAACCAAGCTTTCGGAGCAGTTTTAGCATTAGTTCTTGTTGCAACTTTAGTTGTTGTAGCAATTTATCTATTTGTAACTTTGTCTGCAAGTTTTGATGCAGGAAGTGCAGAGAGAAATGCAAGTGATGAGATGGTTGATGAATTTGGTAACTACCCAACACTTATTGGACTTGTAGGAACTATAATCTTCTTAGGTTTAGTAATTGGTGTTCTTGTAGCATCATTTGTATTCGGTGGAAGAGGAAGAGTTTAAATTAATTCCAAGATTTAAAATGGAATTAAAAAGAATTCTTCCCTCTGAGAAAAGAGGAATAGCTTTGAACCAAGCATTTGGAGCAGTATTAACTTTGGTGTTGGTAGCAACTTTAATTGTAATTGCAATATATTTATTTGTAACATTATCTGCAACTTTTGTAGATTTAGAATCAGAAACAACATTAAATGAAACAATTGGACCAGTAACAGAAGTTGGAGTTGCAACAGCAAACCATACCAAATGTAATTTTGAAGATTTTACAGTTCTTTCAGTTGCTAATGCAACAAGTGGAACTGTGATAACAACTGCAAATTATTCAGCAGATTCAGCAACAGGTGTTCTTGTATATACTGGAGAAGCTGATAATTTAGAGGGTTTCAACAACTCAAATTGGAACATAACTTACACTTACAATTGGGGTGGTGAATCTTGTGAAGCTGCAGATGAAATGGTTGAGAATTTCTCAGATTTCCCAGTTCTTATTGGATTAGTTGGAACAATTATATTCTTAGGATTAGTCATAGGAATATTAGTTGCTGCATTTGTATTCGGTGGAAGAAAGGGAACTGTCTAAAAACCAAAAATTTATTTATTAGCTTCCTTTTATTTTTGAGGGAGTTCATGTTCAAGTCCCCAGTATGAGATAGTATCAAATGCTGGGTTTCCTATTCAAAACTGGGAGCAACCTAAACGACACTCCCAGTATAAACCAAATAGAAGGAACACAGTCCGAGAACTTTTAAAGTAACCGAATAGTTTTCTTTCTGTCCGAATAGTGTCCGAATAAAATTATATAATTTACTTCTTAATATTTATAAATATAAAGGAGTTATCTTTTTTATGGAAAAAGACAAAAAAGAAAGAGTGAAAGAGAGCAAAGAAGAAGATTCATCCCCACATTTTGTAAACACAACCAATCCAAAAGGAGAGCCATGGAAAACTAATATTTACTTTGGGCAAAGAGATGGGATTAGTGCCCATGCACATGTTGCTTTAAGTGGGTCAGCAGTTTTGTATTTTAGGGATGAGCAAGGTAAAGAAATTATTTTAAATGGGGATGTAGTCACTAAGAATACTTCCCAATTATTGTCAGGTTGTAAACCAGAGCCTTCAGAAGAAGCTCAACATCCTGAGCAGTCTCCTTCCGAGAACGAAGATAATTAAGATTCTTTTTCTTTATTGCAGAAAAAATCCCCTCAATAATTACTCTGAATCTGTAAAATTGATTCCAAATTTCTTTATGCTCTTTAAACATTCTTAACTTTTCTCTCCATAAATCACTTTTAGCTCTCCTTAATGTTGCATTACTTCTAAAATCAATAAATACATTCATAATCCTAAGGTCTTTACAAATAGCATAATTGTTTTTAGAACTATATCCTGCATCTGCAAGAAGTGTTTTAATATGAAAACCATTTTTTACAATGGCTCTTGTAAATTCTTCAAATAAGGGGCAATCAGATTTAGTTCCTTCACTTGCTTTTGCATATACAATAATCTTACTATTTTTTAGACATGCTATATGAAGCTTTCTAACTTTATGTAATGTGCTAGACTTTTTGTCATGAACCTTTCTAAATCCTCCAGTATACATTCTCTGTCCAAACCAAGTTGAATCTAAGATTATAGTATCTTCATTATCATTAAAAAACAATGCAGAGATTTGAATTAATTTTTCAATTAAATTCTTAGTATCCAAATTATTAGCATAATCATTCAAAGTGCTTCTTGGTGGAATTGACTTAATCAACCCTTCTTCATACATCTTCTTTAAATCACTTTGAGTTCTTCTATAAGACATTCCATTAAAGGACATTATACACAATGCTTTTATTATATCCTTAAAATCTGCTCTTGGTCTTCCAATGACCTGTAACTGTTCAAAATTAAGTGGTTCTATGAAGTCACATAGATTATTGATAAATTTCTCTTTCTCTTGTTCTAATGTATATTTATTCTTTTGAAGAGCTATGACTGGTTTAAAACTTCTCATATCGTGAAATAGTTTTTCTTGTTGTTCCATTTTGTGTTGTAATTCTTTAATAGTGATATACTTATTATATAAGTAAATAGGTTATATATAAATCTTTCTATTTACAACTCAAAGGGTTTAACTTTAATAGAAAACTTAATTTCATTTAATTCTTCATTTATCTTTTTCGCAAGAAAACTAAATGATTTTTTGTTTGTACCAACTTTTCCAGCATCTCCAGTTTTAGAGTTCCAATAGTCTGAATTAAAAATACTTGGAATCTGAGATAGAATGTTTTTTATGTACTCGACAGTTACTCTATTCTTATCATCTCTTGATAAGGTAATTATTTTTACAAAAAGTTTGTGTAATGTAAAAATTCCGACAGTCTTTTGGATAACATAATCTTGTGGGTATTCAAAAGCTTTTGGACAAATTTCTTTAATAGCTTGCCAGTATCTTATAAGTAATTCTATCAAAATATCTTCCTTATGATTAATAGAAATCATAAAACCATCATCCTTTAATATTGGTTCTAAAGAGTCTATAAAAGATGTCTGAGGAATAACTGTCTTCAATTTTGGTTCATTTGCAAGTTGAACTTTACCAAACCAAGGACTATCTCTTCTTTCAGTTAATTTTTCCATAACTCTTACAGCACTCGGATTCCATTCTAAATTTCTTATTATCTGTGCAGGTAAATTACTTTTTAAAAAGTCAGGTTCTCTTTTCTCTACTTGTAGAAGGAAATTTTGTGCAAGGTCAGATTTAACTCCTTTTTGAGTTTTGTTTATTATAAAAAATTGAAGTGCCTCAAGATAGTTATCTTTTTCATTCATAATTACAAAGGGAATTTCAAAATTTTTTATTTCTTCATTTTTTTGTCCTTCTTTTAATCCTTGTAGTCTATGTTGACCATCCACAATCCATAATAAAGATTCTTCTGGAAAATTAAGATAAACATTAGAATCTGGTCCCTGCTCAACAGGTAATTTTCCTCTGAAATTTAATAATATAGAATTTGGAGAAGTTGCATCCTTTGCTTTTTCAATATATTTCAAAAAAGCCCTGGACCTTCTTAGAACTGATTTTCTTTGATAGCCCTTCTTATTCTTCTTTAAAGATTGAGTGTCCACATCTAATTTAAAATGATTAAAGAGGTCTTTTACTTTAATGGAACCCATATACATTTTCTTATTATTTTGAAGTATTGGAATAACTCTTAATTTCATATAATTTAACCGTAAAATGGGTATTTAAACATTTTGATTTTGTGGGCCCTGCATTTTCAAAAGTTTTATAAACAAGCTTTTTCATATTATTTAATGCAATTTATGCTTAAAATCCCAAGGAGGAAAAGAGGAAAATGCCAACAATAAGATATGTTGATGAATTTCAAAAAGAGTTCGATAAATTTTGTAAAAAACATAATAATTTTGAAAAGGATATGGACAGATTTGAGGCAGTCTTAAACACAAGTTGGCCAAAATTATTGCCTGGCATTATTAAGATAAGTAACATTGGTGAAAAATTTTGTACATGTTATAAAGCAAGAGAATTTAGATGTAAAGCATTAAATAGGGGGAGTAAGAGTGGAATAAGGATAATATTTACATATGATGAAAAAATATCTGAATTCATTTTTATAGAATTACAATTTAAAGGAACCGATGATAATCATGACCACAACCGATTAATGAGATATGCAATAAGAAAGACTTAATTGATTAATTCTTGCTCTTTATTTCTAACAGAATAAGTCTCATCTCTATAAAAAACAAATTCATAATCTATTTCTTTTTTATCCTCAGTTGCTTTCCAAGGTATATCCTCATGTGAATATCCACTTACTTGTGTGGCATTCATCGCAGATAATTTTTGTAAGACATTATCTATCTGCTCTTTTTCCTTTATGTTTAATTTATCTATTATTGGTTCAATTAATGAAACAAATTTAATTAAATTTTCTTTATGTTTACCAATATTTCTTTTAAATTCTTTAACTTTTTTTTCAGATTTTAATTCTTCAAGTATCTCATTAAAATGTTTTGGGGCAGGACCTTGTGGAAGTTTTATATAAACCTCTCCAGTTATTGGTTCTTCATTAATTTCATAATAATCAAAATCAGAAAAGTACAACATCTTGAATAAAACAGTTTTACCCACATTTGGGAAACATCCAGTTTTAGAAATTATATAATGAAGAACCTGTTTAAATTTTTCCTTATTAAAAATTATTCCTTTATTAACCATCTTTTTTAATTTATTTTCCTTTATTTAAATATATCTCTAAATAAAAGTAATTAACTTATCTTTCAATAATAACTGTTGGAACCAAAAATATATAAACCTTTCTATTTATTATATAAGTAAATAACTTATAAGGTGAATATGATAAAACACTTACCAGAATGGATGATGAAAAGATATGCCATACTTTGGAATAAATTTAAGAGCAAGGAATTTACCAAAGAACAGGCAGTTAAAGTTCTACCTAAAGATAGCTCTATTGCTGTTTTATTATCTGAACTTAGGAAAGCTGGTTGGATGGAAATAAAAATATCCCAAGAAAATGCAAAAAAAATGATATATAAATTAAAAGACCCAACAAAAACATTTATGAAAGGATTAAATGAGATGGCTAAACCATAAAATGAAAATAATATCTTTATTCTCTGGTGCTGGAGGATTAGACCTCGGTTTTACTGATACAGGATTTAAACTTGTTTTTGCTAATGATATTGATAAAGATGTTTGGGAAACTTTTGAAAAAAATCATAAACACACTATCAATAAGAAATCTATTATTGATATAAAATCTGATGAAATTCCTAATGCAGAAGGAATTATTGGAGGTCCTCCTTGTCAAAGTTGGAGTTTGGCTGGAGCAATGAGAGGTATAGAAGATAATAGAGGAAAATTGTTTTATGAATATCTAAGAATTTTAAGAGATAAAAAACCAATATTTTTTCTTGCTGAAAATGTTTCTGGAATAATTTCTAAAACTCATCTCCCAGAATTTGAAAAGATAATAAAAAAATTTGAGGAATTAGGTTATAATGTTTCTTGGAAATTATTAAATGCAAAAGATTATGGAGTTCCTCAAGAGAGAAAAAGAGTTATAATAATTGGATATAGAAAAGATACTGGAAAAAAATTTAATTTTGATAAATTAGAAAAACAAGATATTATTCCATTGAGAGAAGCACTTAGAAACCTACCCCCTTCTAAACAAGCAAAAGTAAAGAATAAACCAAATGAAAATTTAGAATTAGCAAACCATGAGCATATGAATGGTGGATTTTCAACAATTTATATGAGTAGAAATAGGAGAAAAAATTGGGATGAGCCTTCTTTTACTATTCAGGCTGGAGGAAGACATGCTCCTTTACACCCATCTTCTGATGAAATGATTAAAATGGGTAAAGATAAATGGAAATTTAAAAATGAAAATCCAAAGCACAGAAGATTATCAGTTAGAGAATGTGCAAGAATACAAAAGTTTCCAGATAGTTTTATTTTTTATTATGATAATATTTCAAAAGGATATAAAATGATAGGGAATGCTGTTCCAGTTAAGTTAGCAGAGGTTTTAGCAGAACAAATAAAGAAAGATTTAGAAACTAAAGGAAATTAATTTTGCATTAATCATATTTTTAGGATTGTTTGGGTCTTTAATTTTCACATCTTTAATAATTATTTCTTTATTTTTTTCTATATTTTTCTTATCTTTAGAAGGATAAGAATCATATTTTTCTTTTTCCATTAAAACAAATAATGAAAAGTCTTTCTTTATATTAAAATTAATTATATTTGAAAACACCTCTATAGGATTTTTCATATTCCACATTCCTCTTATTCTTAAAGATGTTATGCCCAAAGGGTCTGCATTTTCAATACCACCCAATTCTACTGTATTTTTACTTTGTAATTTTCTTGATTTTAAAATAGAAGAGATTTCTTCTTTTAGTGGAGAATGAAGGTTATCATAAACAGAATGGTCTGCAGAATAACATTTACCTTGAACAAAGAAAATATATTTGATGATGTTATTTTGAACAGAACCTATAGTATAGAATATATCTTTTTCTTTCCAATCCTTCTCGCAATTTCTACATTCTGTAGTTATTCGTGGGTCTGTAGATAGCAAAACACTTTTTGGTGGGGAACTATTTAATGCAATAGAATTATTAATCCCACCTATCTTTTTTATCTCAAAGGCATCCCCTCCATAAATTATATCATCTGGTGGGTGATTTTGACTTCCTTGATAAGAAAAAACTTTTTTATATTCATTTTCTTTTTCTTCCTGTTTTTTCTTAAAGGTTCCAGCAATTGCATCTTCAATATAAAATTCTAATTTATCACCAACAGCATTTATTCTTATTAGGTATTTT
>Ga0307377_10004097_pt1 | contig 16064 bp, 14 predicted proteins | sample TR3MG_FD_202535 | JGI IMG/M metagenome (GOLD analysis project Ga0307377, IMG submission 202535) | Soil microbial communities from Risofladan, Vaasa, Finland - TR-3 | ecosystem: Environmental > Terrestrial > Soil > Coastal area > Acid sulfate soil | place: Finland: Risofladan, Vaasa | collected... | reverse complement strand
CTCGCTGGCCCCGGGCTCGTACGTGGTGCAAGGCACGATGAGTGACGTAAGCGGCGACCAGGGCACGTTCGTCTTCACACTCAAGGTTGGAACGATCACGCAGCAGCAGCCCACGTGGGTGTCGGCAACGCCGGTGACGGCGGCCACCTTTGCCCACCAACTCGCCGTCACCGGCGCCAGCGGTGCGGTGACCTACGTCCAGAGCTCGGGCGCGCCGGCCATGCTTGTCTCGCCCACCGGCCTGATCACGACGAGCGGCTCGCTGGCCGTGGGCTCGTACGTGGTGCGAGGCACGACGAGCGACGCCAGCGGCGACCAGGGCAGATTCATCTTCAACCTTCGTGTCAAGGCACCCAAGGCGACGCCTGGCGGCGTATCGCCCGTGGCTCGAAGGGTGATTGGCTACGCCATCGCCGGACAGACGAGGATGCTCAGAATCATTGGTTCGGGCTTCTCCGGGCGGCCAACAGTTCGCAGCCACGCGGGCACGGTCGCAGTAGTCACGAGGCACAGTGGGACGATGTTGACGTTGCGGGTGAAAGTGAAGTCCGGGTCTCGTCGGGGGACCTTCGCCTTCGTCGTCACCCTGGCGAACGGCAAGTCGTGCAGAGTTCGATACGTCCAGCGACAGTTGCCATCACCCCAACATTCGTAGCCCCCACCCGATAGACATGGACTTGGTCGACGTTGTGCGCACTCCGAAGGGCTCACAGTTGTCATGTAGGTGCCACGGCGCGATACGCCGACAATGGCGACACACAGTGGACAATGCTGCGACGAAATCAAGCCGGGAGCGGGCGAGGGGAACGGAACCTGCGTCCTCCGCTGGGGAAGTTGCGCATCACCGTATGCGCACCATCGCGTGGTGGCTGATGGATGACCGCGTAGGACTCCGGCAAGCTCATGGTGGTTGGACAGGGCACTGTCGAGCGCGGTGGCTAACCAACGACATGCATCATCTGCTCTGACTGATTCGCTCTCAATGGGGCGGTCTTCTTCGTCGCAGGAGGAATACAGCGGCCTGAGGGTAGTGAATGGTCCCAGGTGATGCGACACGGTTCGCCCTGAAAGGGCGTGCACCGCCACCGACTTCACTGCGGTGGGCATTGCGGTAACCATCGTTCCGACTCCAGTTGTGTCCGGTCGGGCATCGAGGCAACGACCAAGTGTCCTCCAAATTCGTGCTGGCGCGTTCGTCACGGTCATCCGCGCGTAGACCGGAAATGGGTCCTTTGGTTCGAGTTTGTGATGGGGATCCGTGTCCACCAACTCCCGCGCACCGGCACCTGTGGGTTTCACTGCGCCGCGAGGGCGTCCCGCCGAACCCGGTCTGCTCGTAGGGCGGGGCCCGTCAACGTGGAACCTATTCAGGGCGCGTCGTCAGTCCCGATCGTGGGGGGTGTCGCTGGCCCTTCCAGACGTGTCTTCGGCAACGCCGAGGGATAGTGGTCGCGAAGGTAGGCGACCAGATGTTCACGCACCGCACATCGAAGGTCCCACGCGTTGCCCGAGGTCGCAGCAGAGACCAACGCCCGAAGTTGCACCGTGTGCTCCGTTGCGTCCACCACTTGAAGCGACGCGGCGCGATGGTCCCAGAGCGGACTGGTCTCCACGAACTTGAGCAACTCCATCCTCAGCTCCTCCACGGGCACCGTGTAGTCGCAGAACAACATCACCGTGCCAAGGATCTGGGAGTTCGTCCGCGTCCAGTTCTCGAAGGGCGTCGTCACGAAATACGACACCGGCAGCACGAGGCGGCGCTGATCCCAGATGGCTAGGACAACGTAGGTCAGCGTGATCTCCTCGATCCTCCCCCAGTCTCCGTTCACGACGACCACATCATCGATGCGGAGTGCGTCCGAAAATGCGATCTGGACACCGGCAATGAAATTTCCGATCGTCGACTGGCCGGCGATACCAATCACGAGTCCCAGCACCCCGGCGGAGGCCAGGATGCTCGTGGCGATAGAACGACCTTGGGAAAACGATGTCAGCGCGGCGAGGACGGCAACCAAGACGATGATGACCGCAATTACCCGTCGCATCACTCGAAGCTGCGTATGCACCCTTCGCGCACGACGGTTGTCGCTCACCGTGATATCGAAACGACTCTCGGTGAGGTCGATGAGAATCCCCGACACCACAATGACAATCCACGCGATCGAGAAGATGATGGCGATGTTGGCCACTTCTTGGAAGTTCGATCTCATTCGTGGCTCGACGAATCGCACGCACTCGGCTCCGACGATCGATACGATGAGCGCTCGAAGCGCTCGCTTGGAACGACCCAGTAGTTGAAACAAGCGTGTGGTCGGGGCGCGTCGAATGACTAGGCGCACCAGAAAGAATACGATTTCGAGCGCCACGAGGGCGCTCACGACGAGGGCAAGCGATGTTCCCCAAGCGCCGAGCGGCAGCGTGTTCTTGCTCAATGCAATCATCTGAGTTCCAATCGGCACTTCCACGCGACTGACAAACTTCTCTCCGTCTACTAATTGCTGTCCGGACGGATACGTTGAAAGGCTACCCCACGTGGTTTGCGATGCCCCTTTTTCTTGTGCGCCGGAGAACTCGAACGACCGCGGCACCGTGACACACGTGTTCATTCTCGTCAGCGAGCACAGCAATGGTCGTCAATGGTTCGATGCGACTTCTGCAGACCCACCTTGCCGTTGATCATCCGATCATGTCATGGGTACCTCGAGCCACACCCCGTCGCTACAATGAGCCTCATCATCAAGAGCGATCGAGGGACATGGCCCTACGACATCGCCGCAACCTGCTTCGGCAAGGTGCGAACGCCATGCGATGGAGGCACGATGGGCGACGATCTCAACCTCAGCAAGAATCCTGGCTGGGCACTCTGGAACAGGAGTAAGCGAATTTCAGAGACAATCCAACGCGAGCGGCACAGTGAGTTGATTCTTGAGAAGGCGATGGCTGATGGCGACTGGCCGCAGGAGGAACTCGACGACTTACGTCAATTGACCGCCCAACTTCGAGAGTGTGCCGATCACGCGAGGGCGATATGGCGAGCACTCGAGGCGGTTCTGTGCTTGCCCGATGGCGACCAACTTGGACGAATCCGGGAGATTGGCGGAGCCCTCCAGAGCAACACCGAGTCCTGGTACCTCATCGGGCGGGTCGAGTACCTCGAAACCTGGGTGCGTAGGTTCCAAGACTCCTGAGCTCCGATATACCCCGTGTCCGACCACGCGACAGAACATGTGCACCTGAGTACCTAGTCCACAGACTGTCGGTGCGGCTCGACGGATGTGAACCGCTCGCTCGCGCTGAGGCAATTGACCGAAATCCTTGCTCAAAGTCTGGGCATACTGCGGGCATATGTGGACATAGAACACGGGACTTGGCGGCCAACGGTTGCCACTGATGGCCAATTATGAAACCTTGCAATCATCGGGTCTTAGACGGAAATTCTTGGAAAGGAGTCGGCGTAATCCCTCTGATCTGGGAATATGGAGTGTCTAGTTGTTTCACGATTACAGATTCTTACGCCAACGATTACAGGTTCCATTACAACCGTTATCTCGCCGCGATGACGACCTGCCCGTAAAGTCATGGCGTGACTCGTCGAGAAGACCGATACATGCCCGCCATCAAGGCGCATCTCGAGGTGTGCTTAGGTCGGTCTCTTCGCCAACTCGGTGAGTTGTCTGGTGACGGACCGACTCATGACCTTGAAACTCTGGAAGGTACCACCCCTGTTGTCGCGATAGAGGCAAAGGAACTCGTTTCCAAAGACTTTCTGGAGACGAGTTCTCAAGTCGGTCGAATGGGGTCCTTCGGATCCGACATCCTGACTCTGCACTGGATGGTCTCCTTCCTCGAACCGACTCTTGGTGAGTCGCATGACCCGAAGATGTGGGTGACAACAGAACAGAGCCGCGTGTCCAAGTTGGAAACTCGCTCGCTCTTTCGGGACCTCGAGCCACTGTTGGCGACGCTCGAGCGATTCAACATTCGGAAGTCTCGTGATCGTGACATGGGAACTGCGACCTCGGCGGAAGACGAGATGACGGTTCACTTGGCTCGTCGCATGATCGACGCTCGAGTCGTCGGCGTTTGTTTGGCTTCGGACCCGACTAGCGATCGTCCGCCCGGAATCGATTTGGCATTCTCCTACGGATACGTCCGCACAGGAAATCCCGACGCTGCCGCTGAGCGAATTCAGTCGTGGCTCGACGGCCCTCTGTCCGAGAACCTCACCGTGTCTCTCGCTCGCGCGGCCGCCAATGAGCGACACGCCGCACTGTGGCTAGAGTCCGACCCGGAGACTTGGTCCGCCGAAGAACAGGGTCTCGCTTTCGTACCCACCGTTGGTCTCAATCTGCCCAAACCAATTGACGTACTCTGGGCGTTCATTCCTCCGGTCGTGTGGCGTTACGATGGCGATTGGTCAGCGGCCCTCATTAATCCGAGCGCAAACCCGCTTTTCTCGGCAACGTAGTTGGCTTCCGCCTGTTCAATCCTCGACCGGTGAGCCATTGCACCACCGGAGATCCCGAACCACCTCGTAGGTGTTCCGAGCGTCGTACCAGAAGATGTTGCATCCGTCGCGCCAGCAATGGCAGTAGGGCGCTCGGTTTGGCCAACCTGCAGGAATTCCAGCACCCGGTGGAAGCGAATGATCCTTTGGAAGGCTGTAGTCGGACGGTATTCCGGCCGATTGCCCAATCGACTCAACGTCCGCATTTCCCATGTGGGGGTGTCCATTTCGTGACACCAGTCGGCAAACAGTGAGGTAATCTCGCTGGTCGCCACTCGCTAGGAGCGTCCACCGTCCGCCTGCTTGTCCCAGTCGATGCGCTCGATGAGCCCGTCGACCACGAGCCGTGTCGCCTGGAATGCGTCGAAGCGCTCCCGCACGCGCAGATCGGGATCCTCGCCGTGAGTGCGCGCGAGTACGTTGGCGTACCCGGTCGGTCCCGGGTACTCGGGTCCCTGGAACGCCCGATTTAGCAGCGCCAGTGCCTCGGGCACCAGCGGGTGGTTGAACGTCGGGCGCTCAGCGATCTGGCGCACGGCCTCCTCTGGGCCACGGTCGAGGTTGAGGCAGAACCAGGCGACGTCGTACCCGTCCTTGTCGTCATCGCGCCCATTGAGTGCGAAGGCCTTCGCCACGAGGAGTCCTAGGGGACCCGAGTGGCGGAAGCACACGGTGGCCCGGGTCGGTGTGGGTTTGTAGAGCAGCTCGATATCGACCTCGCGCTCCACCGCGTCGAGCTCGAGCAGGTCCTGGGTCTCCAGTGCGAACGGGCGCAGGCGGGTCCCGGCGTTGTGGGCCGCGGTGTCGTCGCCCAGGGCGTGCGTACCGTCGGCCAGTGGTGCGGACTCCCCGCGCGGCGCGAGGAAGTCGACCAAGATCGGCAGCCCCGGGGCCCCGGCCCTCTTGCGCCACCGGAAGTTGGTTCCGACTGTCGGCTCGAAGTACGGGGCTATGAGCTCCTCGATTGATTCGTAGTACTCCGCGGTCGCTCCCTGGGAGATCGCCACCGACAGGCAGATGTCGAGATCCGACGTGCCGACGTGGGCCTCCCGGGGCTCCTTCACCAGGAGGGGCGGCACCAGGCCGCCGATGAGTACGAGGTGCTTCGTGCCCATGCCCCCGAGCAGGTACAGGAGGCTGGCGGCCTCCTCCACCATGGGATCGACCGGGTGACGCTCGTCGCGCGTCATAGGACTGCCTCGCCCCACAGGTCGAGGAAGACCGAGCTCGCCGCGTCACCGCGCGGCTCCAAGGTGAGATCGGTCGCGATGCGACTTGGCGGGGCGACCCACACGCCGTGCACCAGACGTGCGTCGCTCGCGGCGAAGCGGTCCCGGTCCGCCACGAGGACGACGTTGGCACCCGCCGCGGTCCGTAGCCCCCCGAGCCGGGCCGGAAGGTCCTCCAGCCACGAGGAGATAGGGACTCGGATCAGCACTCGCTGGATCGAGGACACCACCGGTACTCCCAGTAGTCGGGCTCCCTCGGCCCCGCTGCGGATGAGAAGGACGCCGTCAATCTCGACAGCCAGGTCCTCGACGTCCGGGATGTAGCACGACACCATGAGAGGCCGCTCGCGGCGTGCCTGAGTGACGAGCCAGCGCCGCAGCCCCCGCGTGTCGCGTGAGCGCACCCCCGCTGCGCCCTCTCCGGTGCGCTGGACGAGGTTGAACGACAGAAGGTCACGAATGAGGTTGTGCGCCGTCCCGCTGGAGACCTGGGCCTGTTTGGCCAGCATGGGCTCCGTCCACGTCGTGTCCGGGTGATCGGCGATCAGTTGCGCGGCGCGAATCGAGGAAGTGCGCATCCGTCGCTGCTTCGGCTGAGTGGGCGCCGAGCGCGGAGCACCAGGCACCCAGGCCCGTCCCGCCGCGTCGACGTAGGCGATGCCGCGGTCCTCGAGCCCCATGGCGCTCGCGTCGTCGAGGACGGCCTCCACGACGAGCAGCAGCGCACCCACCGTAGGCTCCGCCAACTCGTCGAGGTGCTGGGCATCGCGTCCCGTTATGCGTCGGACTTCTAGGGGCTGCACGACGCCCTCGCCGAGCAGGGCCGAGGCCGGCGCTCGGAGTAGGAGGTCGACAGTCGGGACGCTCTCGAGGCCCGTGCGCCACGGATCCTCGATGTTCTCGGCAATCGCCACGGTGGTTCTCATGGTTCTCATCATACTACCGTGCTCGATTAACGATGAGAGGCACGTAGTTCCTGAATTTACGCCATCAAGGACTGTCGGTTCTCATTTTATTGGCACTTTTGAGTTTAGGTGAGAGTCTTTCTCAGCCGTGGGGGTGTCCATTGTCACGAAATGGATACCCCCATTCCCATGATGCTTCCTTCAGCACCTCGCAATGCCTCAACCAGGATGCAGTGGTAGCTGCGTGGCCGGCCGCATCTTGGCACGGTCTCCTTGTTTCGATACTCGCTCTTCTTCTACTACGACAACCTATCGGTGTCGTGGTCTCCGCCGACGTGTTCCGGAGTTTGAATTGGCCACGACGGTCGAACAGCCCACCATCGGGGAAAGCCGTCGATTGCGTTCGCGCCATGACTCGGAACCGTATAGGCCATGGCAGCAACGAACGACTTCGACAACCTGATTGGCCATTACCGGCCGGCTCCGAATGGGCCGGCGGCAACTCTGTCGGAGGCGGGCATCTCAGTGGTGAGAGCGGCAGTGCGAACAACGGTGCGACTTACGGCCCCTAGGTCCAAGGGGCAGGTGAGTCTGCTCTTGACCCACACGGCTCGGCACGTAACTCTGGCGGTTGAGCGCGGCATCGCCGTCGAAATGGAAGCCCTCTTCTCGCCGGTAGAGGTGCGTCGGTCAGTGGACACCGTTGCAGCGGGCAGGTTCCAGGCGTCGCCGTTCCGATCAAACCTTGAGCGAGTGGCAAGAGCGGTAGCCCCCTCGACGGGGCATCCGACCGCCCTCAGAGTAAAGGCGCCCGGTGTTCTCGAGCCCTACTCCCAGCAAGAACAGGTCCAGTTGGAGGCAGTTGCCCGTGGTATGAAAGCGGAGACTGCGGCTAGTTACCGGCGCGGATTGGCGCTGGGCTTCGGTGCGGGCGTGGAAGCCGGTGACGCCAACGCGGCTAGAGGTGCCGACGTGGTCGCGATAACTGGTGGCGCGGTACTGCGGGTGCCAAGTGACGGCCGCCTCGTCGGAGTCCCGAGTCATTGGGCTGGCGCGCTACTGGCCGTTCATGACCCGGACGCGCGCTTGACAGACTCCTACGACCGCATCGGCCGTCAGCGGCGACAGCGAGCGCTGTCTGAGGCCACGGGACGACCCGACTATTCGAGCGATCGACTGCGAGCGAGTTGGATCTGTGGTCTCCTCTCGCGTGACGTACCAGTGGCGGTGATTGCGAAGGCGGCCGGTCTTGGTGCTTCTACGCTTCGCAACTACCTCCCTTTCGTTCCACCCGTGGAGGAGGCAGTTGCGGCGCGGTGGCTCTCAGGCGAGTTTGAGGCTCGACCCGACCGCGAATTTACCCTGCCCGATTACTTCGCGACTCGACTTCGGACAGCCGCCGAGCTAGCACCGGGGCGCGATATTGAAGACGTGATTGCGGCGTTTGCGCCGGCCAGTTCGCGCGTCGCCGACATCTGGGGATGCGACGTTGTCAGGGAGATTGAGGATCTCGTTCGCCGGGAGACGGCTGATCCGGAGCGAGCTCGCCAACTGCTCTCGGCGGCCTCGAGGCATCTCGAATGGGCGATAGGGACCGGTGGCGTGCCGTTGACCGTGGCGGCTCTCTTCAAGGACTCCACGGTGGACCGAGCCACGGCGTCAGTCGAGATGAGCCGCGCCTCGGCGCCGACAACGAGGTCGCGTCTACGCGCGCTGTCAGTCGCGGCGGAGCTTCGTCCGTCCCCAACCGCTTCGTCGGCCATTCGCCACGCCTCGCCCTACGGTGAAGAAGATCTCGAGCGGCTCGTTGCGGTGCTTCCGTCCTTGGGCGCGCGCGAGCGACGCTACTTGGAGTCGGCGCTCGCCCTCGGATTGGGGGTTGGGGCGAGTCACCGTGAGTTCATCGAGGTACGTGGTGACGACATCATCGATTGTGGCACCTTGGCCGTGCGGCTCGGCGACCGGACGGTCTTCGCCGCGACGGCGTACACCGAAGAACTGCGAAGAATGCGCGGGCTCGGTGGCGAGCGCCTGATCGGCGAGTCAAGCAGAGCGCTGAAGCGGGTTCGCCAGCGCGTCGATGAGGCCGTGGGATTCCCGGTTGTACTGTCGCGCCTGCGTGCGACTTGGCTGGTTCGAAATTTACAACTAGGTGTGCCGCTGAGGGTTATCGGCTCGGCGGCCGGTACGAGATTGCTGGAACTGAGCCATCTGGTGTCGACGTACGTCTCAGTGAGTGATGCCGAGGTTGTGTCATGGACGCTCTCGTCGTCCGGAAGCGTCCCGGGCTAGCGCTTGTTCTGGCGCCAGGGCCGCAGTCAGGTGGTCAGTGGCGAGACACCGCACCAACTTGACCGCGCATTACCTTCGGGTATCGCACCATTTGGTAATGGAAATGCTCCACTTTTCGCCACGGACTCCAGGAAACCCGGGTCGATCCACTTGGACGAGCGCGAGCAGCACTTCATCTATGTCCTGTGAATGCAACCTACAAACGCTCGCCAATTCAGACTGGGTGAGAATGACGCCGTGGCGGCGGAATGCTGCTGGAACTTCAGCGACGTCGGTGTTGGACGTCACGACCCAGTCCTCCTTCAGGACCCTCGACGGTTCACGGACCCAGTCCGGCATCGGGAGACGGCCCTTCGAGAGTTGGTAGTCCACGATTGCGGCGAGCGCAGCGTCAAATCGAGGGTCACCGCAGGGCGCGGGGGGTGCGGCGCACAGGGCAACTCGAATAGGCGCCGACACCGACGCGAGATCGTCGTCGAGACCGATCAAGGCGCGCACGGCGACCTCCCCACTTCGACGGTCGGACCGGAGCTCTTGGAAGATGAGATCGGCCCAGTCCGCAACGCAGTGTGCGGTCGTGGGGAGAGCGAAGAGCCGATACCCGGCGGCGCTGACCAGTTGGCTCAGAACGCCAACCCGAGTGTCGTGAGCGGAGCGCTCGATGTCGGCGAGTGCTGGCTGAGTGACTCCAGCCCGATACGCCAGGTCACGCTGGGTGAGGCCAGTTCAGCGCCTTGCCTCTCTTACCAGTTGCGCCGTTGAGGCGTTGACCGGCCGGGGATATTGATGTCATTTCTCATATCAAAGTGCCGAGCACGACAAGGTGCCGATTGTGCACTTTGATCACCATGTCTTTGGCAACTGGGCAGTCGCTCTCATCCCCGATGGAATCTGGCAAGGGTGCCGACCTTTGCTATGCGGCTCGACGAGCGAGATCATCGAGCAAACCTCCAAGTAGCGGTTCCTTGCATGGTTAGCCCTTCGGTGCCGCCTACGCTGATCCGTGTACATGCCCCACTGGCTTGATTGCACCCTTATTCGCCACCTCTGGGAGTGTCCATTTCCACTGAGGGAATTGGTCAAGACAGACTTGACTGGATTCATGAACTATTGCTGATTAGAGTCTCACTGTGGCTACACGACGCTCGCAGTTCGTGGTTTCGGACGCAGTGGATGAGCGTCTGGAACTCCTTCTACATCTCGCGCGCGAGGAGGGCAATAAGGTCTCTCGGTCAGACATAGTGTCGACTCTGATTTGGCATGCGCCTATTGATGGTGATGCTCTTGGTCTCATGGTTCGGCAGTATCGGAGAGTTTCCCAGGCCGCAAGTCCAATAGCAGCAACTCGCTTCCCCCCAGGTCCACGGCCCCTCAGCGGCGATCGGACACAGTGATTTGCATGCATTCAGAGTTCGAAGATGGGCATCCTCTCTCGTCAACCACCGAGGCCGCCATCAACGGTCACCGGCGGCCCGGGTGCGAGATTCCAGTTCCACTGTGCATTGACGGTCGTCGCTACGTTGTCGGCCTGGAGTTGAACTTCCAAGAGCACGTGCGCCGACAGCGTGCAGGTTTAGGTGCCGTGACCTCGACAGGTCTTCTTCACGCGTTATGGGAATTTCCCTATGGCATATCCTTTCCTGCCCGGTCGTTCGAGGACATGGACCGCGCGACACTCATGGGTGCAACTCCTGGATGGGTTGAGCGCAGGGGCGACGACTTCCTCCGCCTGTACCAACCCGTGGGGGCGGTCAGATCCATCACCGTCTCAGATACGTCGCTCGCGCGTGCAGTGACCAAGGCAGCTTCGCATTCTCCGACAGTCCGTCGCACCGCAGTCTGGCGCACGTCAACGACCAGCGAATCGCCCAAGACGTTGGCGACGCTCATGCGGGCAAAGGTGCTCGGAATCGGCGTGCTAATTCACAACGAGAAATGCAAAGTTGAATTAGTGGCACCGGCTGATGCAACGAGGGGCCGACCGGTCGTGTACCGGTGGTGGCAGGCCGAACTCGCTTACCGTAACTGGGTCAGCAGTAGAGAGCCCACTGAGTCAACTGCCGCTTTGGTTTGATTTCCGTCATCCAACTGCCCATAGTTCCGTAGCGAGCCACCGCTTCGCGGCAGATTCGACCAAATTCTTGTCGCCGCACGCCGTCCTCAACGGGGGCTTGGAGAATCTCTTCGGCCAGCGCGGCGAGCACCGTACGATTGTGCAAGTCAGCCTCATTCTTTCGCCGCTCGTCAAGGAATCGATCAATTCGCTGTCCCTCACAGCACGATTCTTGGCAGTTGGGCGACACGGAGGCAGTGGACCACTCGCTAATCGTGCTAGCTGTGAACCAATCCAGCAAGTCCCTCACGAACACCCTGACCGACCGGTCGCCTCTCTTGGCGAACGACTGAACACCAGGTGGGACTACGTGTCTGTGGCTCGTCGTCAGACCGAGGGAGGCGTGCACCGCACCAAAGGCCAGCGCGCCGATTCCTACCTGGTCACAGCGAAGAATGCTGAGTTTATCCACGGACTTACTCATGGCTACGAGTCCGTCCACCGCGCCGGAGTAGCTCATCGGATCACCCTGGTCACCGAGCACGAGAGCAACCGGCACCGGGAGATCCTGGAGTCGTTGCCGCATCTCATCGGCGAGCAAAGACTTGGACAACCACCTCCGGTCTATGGCGAGAAGACAGGTGGCCCCGTGAGCAACCGCCAACCGGACTTCCTCTTCCGCCTGAGCTTCGAAAGACGCGTGCTCGGGCTGTGCGCCGACCCACTGTCCAGGTGTGAGAATCCGATCGGCACCGGCTGCCTGTTGCTCGTCGAACCACTGGTGAGGATCCAACTTCGACTCCCACTTGTCATATCGCATGGCGTCAAAGAGGGCGGTTCCGCTCCACCCGCTCTCTCGAAGTCGTCGCACGGCACTTGGTCCCTTGAGGCCGGCCACAACTACTGCATCAGCCTGCTCGGCACACGCTCGAACCCTCTCTCGATCTGTGCCCGCCACGTAGAACGAGAAGGTCTCGCGGAGTGTCGTGGGTTGAAGGTCCGTGGTTAGCATCGTGAACGACACCTCAGTTCTCAACCAATACGTGAGAACGAACTCGAGGAATGGACCCGCGAAGCAGTGACCAATCCTTCCGCTCGCGCTGAATGCGTCCGACGACAAAGCATGGGTGGACTCGAAAGCGCAGCGCAATCTGAAGAACTACTCCAACAGACGGTCGACCTTCGGGCAGGGGTAGTTCGGCGGGGAGGATCCAATCCGCGGCTTGTCTATTGGCTGCGCTCTCCAAGTCGTCACCGTCGGCCTGAGAGGCAATGTCCTCATCTGTGCGAATGCCCTCGGCACCAAGATGTCCCAAGCAGAGGTGGGCGAGTTCATGGAGCAGCGTGAACACGTAGACATCCATCCGGTCACCACGACCCGTCAGGCCGATAACCGGGACTCCGCCCTCGAGCAGCATGACGGCACCGTCCAGTTTGCTGGACTTCAAGGGACTTAGCGTCACGAGAACAATCCCGACCTCAGCGAGCCATTGGTCAAGTTGGCTCAAGTCCTCGGGGCCGGTGATTCGGTGCACCAGGTCCTCTGCCAACGCTGTGGCGGCGTTCACGTCGAAGGAGGCGACGCTGCGAGTCCGTGCCCGACGTCGCAATTGTGCCAACCACGCTGTTTGCTGATTCGAAAAAGTCGTTGAAGCGTTGGACCTTCGCGCGGCTACCGCGAACCTCGGCTCGTCGTCTAAACCTGAGATTTCGAGAAGGTCCTTGACGGCGGACTCGAGACTGTCAAGATTGTCAGTATCGGGGAGCCAGCCACGTCGTCGCAACTCGGTGACGGGAACACGGGAGCGGAGTTGCGAGCGCCGCTTTACGTCGTTGGTCATCGGACGGTTAGATCTTGCCTCATAGAGATTGAACCTCGCCTGCAGGTTCGTCCAAAGTTCTGCACTCGTACCCAGCGCGTCGCCAAGTTCGATTGCGGTCTCGGGCATGATCTGCTTGCGTCCGTTCAAGATCTCTGAGACGGCCTGCACCGGCCGACCGAGAATTTCGGCAAACTCCTTCGCGGTCCACCCGCGCTCTTCAAGTTCGTCGCGTAGGTACTCCCCAGGAGGAAACACGTAAGCATGTGTGGAGGTGCTTGTCATATCGTTCCCCTTTCACTCAGTGGTAGTCGACTACTTCGATTACGACGACTTGTTGCTCGTCGTGGAAGGCTCCGATTCGAAAGACAAGTCGCCATTGTTGGTGGAGTTGGAGTGAGTACTGCCCGCGGCGAGAGCCCTTGAGTTTCTCGAGGTGGCGTGATTTCATTGCGCGAAGGTCTCGTTCGTCGCTCGCTGCTTCCACGAATCCGAGAACTTTGCGGTAGGAACGAAGAAGTTCTGGACCCCAACCAGGTGCTCGAAAGTCTGACTCCTGGTAGAGCCGGCGCAAATCGTCGTCCTCGAATTCGAGTCGCATAGTCTTTCATCACCCCTAGCATGATTCAACAATACCACATTCAAGAGTTAGCCATTCACCCTATAGGTGATAAGAATATCATCACATAGGGAAATTGGGCTCGAAAGCGTCTCACAAGAGCCAATCTCGGAAGTTGGCAACCTCACAAGGTGCCACACATCAATTGTTCGAATATCTACCAAAATCCCTCAAGAGGGGGTTCGAACTCCCTTTCCGCATGTCGGTCGACCGATATCTCGCGAATTATGAGGACGCTGAATTCGTCGCGGTGTAGACGGAAGGCGGTATTCCGAGGAGCTCCAGGACCTGGAGTTGCAGGGGCGTGAGGGTCGGTTCGTAGGTCCTCACGATCGTGCCCTCCGCGTCGCGGAGCACGTGGCGAGCGACGCGGGCGAAGATCTCGAGCACGCGTTCGGCGCTCGGTGCAGTGCACTCGCGAAGCTCGGGGTAGAGCGGAATACTGGCTCGGTTCGCCGTCTTCATAGCGGTGCGAATCTCTCGCTCGATCAATGCCTGGATAACGAGCGCGAAGAAGTGGCAACAGAGCAGCCCCTCGATGCGCACCGGGTCCTTCAAGAACACCGGCGCCACGAGTTGGTGGCCCTTCAACTGCGCGTGACGGCGCTCGAGGTTCGGCTGGTATTTGTAGGCGTTGAGGACTTCGGCGGGCGTCATGTTCCGATCGTTGGTGACGAGCGGGAACGTGCCGTCGCTCTTCGCCTCCGCGCTCACCGCGTCAGTGCGCACCGAAAACGACAACGTGAAGCGACTCGTCACCCGCTTCACGTAGTGGGTCGAGGGACCGGGACGACCGCGACGAGCCTGGCGAAAGCTCTCCTCGGGCACCTCCTCGACGTGAGTCGTGAAGTAGCGCGTAGTCCCCGCGTTCGCGAGGACGTTCTCGACGCTGTTCTCCACGGCGACGACGCTCTTCAGTCGGCAACGCGGTCCGGCGAGCTTCGCCGACAGAGCTTCGAGCGCCGCCTCGCCGGCCGCGATTCTTGACGCGCGCGTGGCGGCGTCACGAATCTGCTTCGAGTTCGAGTGCACCCAGATCACCCGATATCCGGCGGTTGACGGGAGCGGGGACTCGAAGGTCCGCCAGACTTCGTCGGGGTCACCGTTGCGACGGGCGGGTCGTCGTCGGGCTTCACTCCAGCTCGGTGCATGATCCTGGATCCATTTCTTGAACCAGGTGACCTCTTTGCGGTTGTTCGCGAGAACCGTCACGAAGCGTCCGTGGTTCGCGTCGATGTGGCGAAGCGCAGCCTCGTTGGCGAGCTTGCCGTCGGCGATATAGAGGAAGTCGTCTCGCCCGACCAGTTCGCGCAGTTGGTCCCAAGTCGCCACGTGGGTCGTGTCGTCGCTGGTGTTGCCCGACTCCACGCGGTAGCTGAGCGGCACCGCACCGTCGGCACTGATACTCAGCAGCCACACCAATTGGCGCAAATCGGGACGGTGATCCTTGCTATGTCCGAAGGTCACTTCGGCGACGGGCTTTTCGCCGCGCGTGTTCGCACCCCCGTAGTGCGAACCGGTCACCGTGATGGAGGTGGAGTCGTTATGGAGCTGCGTGCAATCGATCGCGAACGTGCGCACCATCGAGAGCACCACGGTCGTCAAGAGACTCGCTCGATCGGCGTCGAACAGTCGCGTGAGCGTGCGACCCACCCGGTCATCGTTGAGCAGAGCGAGCTCGGATTCGTTCATCCCGAGGAGTTCGGGCGCGTAGGTGGCGGCCCACTCCGCGATCTCGTAGAGCGGGCGGTGCTCGATTGCGAGGTGGCGCACCACGACGCCCAGCACCGTGGCGGGCGCGAGCAGCACTCGCGCGTCGTCGTGGGGTATCGCCGTCTCCAGTGCACCCTCCAGTTGGAGACGCCGGAGGAAGTGATTCACGATCGGCATCGCCCCGAGCAGTTGGGCGTCGAACTCGATCTCCCCCACGTCAATTCGCGCCACGTTTCCCGTCCCCATCCGTGTTGCATGAAGCGTATATGCTTACAGCCACGACAGGGTGGATGATGGACACGTGAAGAAGAGTGACAACGACTTCGAGGCCGAGCGACGGCGCATCATGGCCGAACTCGCAACGATCGGCTTCGTGCTGCCGGGCAGCGTGACCGAGCGCTGGTCACGCTGCGGCAATCCGGGCTGCTCGTGTCACGACGAACCACCCAAGCTTCACGGTCCCTATCAGACCTGGACGCGTGCCGTGAAGGGCAAGACCATCACGCGCAACCTCAGTGAGGAGCAAGTCGAGCGCTACACCCCTTGGATTGAAGACGCCCGTCGACTACGCAAATTGGTCAATGAACTCAAAGAGCTCTCACTGCGGGTGGCGAACACAACCGAGAACTGGGGGCCACCTAAATAGCGAGATATTGCTTACCCGACGTGCGGAAAGGGAGTTCGAACAAAGGACGAAATATCTATTCCGGGGCAGCATGTCGAATAGCTATAAGGCGCCACTTCTCCAGTGAGATCTGATTTTGACACCAGGAAAACAGTTCTTCGTCACCAACTATGCACCTGCTGCGGCTGGAACTTCGCCAGCATTGCGGTCAGTACCCACTGGACGCCGTGCGTTACGCCCGCGAGACTGGAGGCGTGTTCCGCAAACCCCCGACGAAAGATGTGTGGGAGAGCAAAGCCAG
>Ga0307377_10004096_pt1 | contig 16065 bp, 9 predicted proteins | sample TR3MG_FD_202535 | JGI IMG/M metagenome (GOLD analysis project Ga0307377, IMG submission 202535) | Soil microbial communities from Risofladan, Vaasa, Finland - TR-3 | ecosystem: Environmental > Terrestrial > Soil > Coastal area > Acid sulfate soil | place: Finland: Risofladan, Vaasa | collected... | reverse complement strand
GGTGTCCGCGTGCGTGGCGAGCACGACGCGATCGAAATGCTCGCCCTCGCGCGATCCGTCGACGTGGAGCACCACGCCAGCGTCGTCGCGCTCGATTCGCCGCACTGCGCATCCGGTCCGCACGCGATGGGCGAAGGGTGCCACGATGGCTTGGGCGTAGCGCTGGGCGCCACCGGTCACTGTGCGCCACTGGGGGCGCCCACCGAGGGACAGGAGCCCGTGCCGGTCGAAGAAGCGCGCCAGCGGGGCGACCGGAAAATCAGCGAAGGTCTGTGGGTCGGCCGACCAGATCGAGGCTCCGAGCGGGATGAGGTAGTCGTCGACGAATGAAGGAGAGTAGTGTCCTCGGCGCAGGAACTCGCGCAACGTCAGCGTTAAATTGCCGTCATCGAGCAATTTCTTGGCTTCGCGATTGAAGCGGGGGATATCGGCCACCATCCTCGCAAACGATGGACGCAGCGCGTTGCTGCGCCGGGCGAGCAGCGTATTGATACTCGTGCCCCGGTATTCGAGCCCGGTGGCCGGGGATGAAAAACTGAAACTCATCTCGCTCGGCTGACTGGCAACACCGAGTTCATCGAGCAGCGCGGAAAAACCTTCGTAGTTGCGCTCGTTGTAGACGATGAACCCGGTATCGATCGCGAGTCTGCGTGAGCCCTCCGCCACGTCGACGGTGTTGACGTGGCCGCCAACGCGCTCACCGGATTCGAAGAGCGTGATCCGGGCGTGAGGGTGTAGGAGGTGGGCCACGACGAGGCCGGCAACCCCTGAGCCCACGATGGCAATCGATTCCGAGGACGGGTCTGGAGACATCCGTCTAGTATTTAGTACTAAACTACGTTTTGTCAAATTCGCCGACGAAACTGAGGTTCTGTCATGCCCCACTACCGCGCTGTAATCCCCTCGACTTGGTCGATCGAGCGGGCCTTCACCTATATGAGTGACTTTGCGAACGCGCAGGAGTGGGACCCCGGTGTCGTCGAAGCCCGTCGGCTCGGTACCGGCCCCATCGGTGTTGGCACCGAATTCGATCTGGCGGTGATGTTCGCGGGTCGGCGTTTGGTCCTGCGGTATCGCGTTCGCGATTTCGAGCCGAACCGTCGTATCGTCTTCGTATCCTCGACCAAGTCCCTGCGTTCGGTCGACTCGCTCACCTTCGCGTCACACTCGGGCGGCTGTGAGATGACCTACGACGCTGACCTGCACTTCACCGGCGTGGCGATGGTGGCCAACCCGCTGCTCGCCTTGTTCTTTCGCCGGGTCGGCAATCGTGCCCGTGACTCGCTCCGCGCACTCTTGGGACGTTAGATGCGACCTCGTGACGTGGTGCGTGACGCCGTTGACAGTGCGCTCGAGTTCTCGGTGGTCGGGAGTTTCTCGCGGGTCGGCTTCGAGGTGCGCCGACGGCTCGACCACTGGCCGACGCACTATTCGCGTCTCGACGGCGAGGTGGCCGTGGTCACCGGTGCATCGTCAGGACTGGGTCGCGAGGTCGCGACGTCGTTGGCACAACTTGGGGTCCACGTCATAATGATCGTCCGCGATGCCACTCGTGGCAGCCAGGTTCGCGACGACATCATCGCCCGGACCGGCAACTCGGCGGTTGAGATCCTTGTGGCCGATTTAGGCGATCTGGATTCGGTCCGCGCCGCCGCCGCGCAACTTCGGCGCTTCGGGGCAATCCACGTGCTGGTGCACAACGCGGGCAGCCTGCAGCGCACGCGCGAAGTGGGCGCGCAGGGAATCGAACTCACGACGGTGGTGCACCTGATCGCACCGTACCTACTCACGCAACTCGTCACGGCGCAACTGGAGTCGGGTCACGCCCGCGTGATCTGGGTGACCTCTGGTGGCATGTATTCCCAACCCCTCGAAGTGGACGCGCTCGAGATGGGTGTCGAGGACTACGACGGGGTCCGGGCCTACGCGCGAGTGAAGCGGGCCCAGGTGTCACTGGTCGGCCGGTGGGCGCCGGACTTGGTGGCGCAGGGGGTCACCATGGTCGCGATGCACCCCGGTTGGGCCGACACGCCCGGGGTACGGCGAAGTCTGCCTGCCTTTCGCCGACTCTTGGGGCCACTCTTGCGCTCGAGCGCCCAGGGCGCCGACACCATCGTGTGGCTGGCCACCACTCCTGAGCCGCTGTCGCCGGGGGGATTGTGGCTCGACCGTCGGCCTCGACCGGTACATCGATTGGCGAGGACTCGACGCAGTGACACCCCACTGCAGCGTGAACGGCTCTGGCAGTACTGCGCGTCGCGCAGTGGTGCGGTTGGGCGCGGCGGGGGTAGCGACTCGTGAGCTCGCGGGCCTACACGCTGAATGAGGTCGCCGAACATCTGGGTGTTCACTACATGACGGCCTATCGCTACGTGCGCACCGGTCGTCTCGCGGCGCGCCAACGGGGCTCGCAGTGGTTGGTGCAGGAGGATGAACTCCGGCGCTTTGACGCGTCAAGCCAGCGCGACGCTGGCTCGCGCCCCACATCGACCGCTCGTACACGGCGATCCGCAGTTGATCGGCTCACCGCGCGTTTGATCGCCGGTGATGAGGCGGGGAGTTGGGCGATCGCCCAGGAAGCTCAAGTTGGCGGGGCCGCGCCGAGGGACGTGTATCTCGAACTGTTTGGTCCCGCAATGCGCACAATCGGTGAACGCTGGGCGAATGGTCACATCACCGTTGCGGATGAACATCGAGCAACGGTGGTGATGTACCGCCTCGTCGGCAGGATGGGACCGCAGTTCCGTCCTCGCGGACCGCGAATCGGTTCCGTGATCGTCGGCGCCCCGACTGGCGAGTTACACGGTCTACCCGTGGCACTCGCCGCAGACCTGTTGCGAACGGAGGGATTCGACGTCATCGACCTCGGCGCTGACGTGCCCGCGGACGCCTTCGTGGCGTGCGCACTGGCAACCGAGGATTTGACCGCCGTGGCGATCAGTGTGACGTCGACACAGCACCGCGCGTCCGCCGCGACACTGGTCCAGGCCCTGCGCGCGTCGGGTCTGGTCGCTCCCATCGTCGTCGGCGGGTCCGCGCTGAGCGAGCGGGATGCTATGGCTGTGGGCGCCGATGAATGGGCTCCAGACCTGGACACCCTTGTGAGAATCCTTCGAATCGAGTGAGGCGCCCGCGAGTGCGTGCGCGGGGTAGCGCTTCGATGCCACGATCACGGTGGATGACACCTCGGGGGACGTGATGACTCAAGCGCCAAACGCGCTGGTGGCTACTACGCCGGTGCGTCGAGATGGGGAGACACCAGTGAAGTCGGTTGCGTTGCGTCACTGAGGAAGTGGCCGTGGACTCGCCAGTGCGAACGTCGGTAGGTTGCGCGAGCATATTGAGTTGCGCCAAAGTTGCCTACGTTGAATCCGGTGGGCCGACCACACCGGATTCGATGGTGAGCCCATATGTGGCGAAGATAACGATGGATGGCAATCCATCGCCACTCGTCATCCCGTTGAATTCGCGAAGTTCCTTGCCATCTTGTCTGTGACCCCGCCTCGATCGCAACACCGTCATCGAAAGTGTTGACGTGCAGATTCTCGGAAAGTTCCCTTGTCAAGAGGGATAGGCCTACCTAGTATCAGTTACGTGCGGGATTTGGTGAGTCGGCGCCACGCATCAGTCGAAAGGGGAGGTTCGTGCCAAACAATCCTCTCTCGTCACTGCCGGGTATCACTTTCGCGGTGCCCGCGAAGGTACGTCCCGGTTGATGGGATCGTCGTCGGATCTGACGGTGCCTGACAACTTCTCCCTGCGCGGCGGTCTTGGGGGCATGCTGCAGGCATTGATGGATCCCCTGGTCGTGCTGCGTCCAGTGCGCGATGGTCTCGGAGCAGTGGTCGATTTCATCTACGTCGAGGCGAACGAGCCCGCTATCGCCTACATCAATGTTCCGTACAACGCGCTCATTGGCGCTCGATTGCTGGACCTCTATCCCTCGTCGATCGAGACGGGTCTGTTTCATTTGTACGCGCGCACGATTGACACCGGCGAGCCGCTGGAGGTCGACGACTTCGTATATGGCGAATCGGGCACCCCGGGGAGTCGCCACCTCGACATCAGGGTGGTGCGGGTCGGTGAGGAGCTCGGGTACACGTGGCGCGACACCACGCATCGCGAACAGGTTCTCAACGAGTTTCAGATGCTGGCCGAGAACGTGTCAGACATCGTCTTCCGGCTGGATCCCGACCTTCGAATCGATTGGGTCTCACCTTCGGTCGAACAGACGTTGGGGTATCGACCGGATGACATGGTCGGCAAGTTCCTCCACGAGTTCCGTCACCCCGAAGACTTTGAGGTGGTGCGACGAGAGTTGGCAACTCAGGGCTTAGAGATCCGCAGCGGCATCGAAGTTCGGGTGCGCCACGCCGACGGACGCTATGTATGGGTGTCGGTCTCCGGGCGACGGATGGTGGATTCGAGTGGCAAATTGCTCGGCTTCGTCGGGGCGGGCCGCAATATCGACGCCGAGCACGCTAGTCGCAGGGCGCTCGAAGAGTCCGAGTCTCGGTACCGGCTCTTGGCGGACTACACCACCGATGTGGTGTCGGTGGGCACCGCCACCGGAGTGCTGACGTGGGTGTCCGACGCCGTCAGGGCTCTTTTGGGGTGGCGACCTGAGGAACTGATAGGTCGGCTCTTCATCGACATTGTGCACCCTGAGGACCAAGAGGCGTACCACGGCCTGGGAGCCGTTCTCGACGACCACCACCACCATATCTATACGATTCGTTTGAAACGGGCGGAAGGGGCGTATCGCTGGGTCTCGATCTCGGTTCATACGGTTGACGGCCCCGGCGGCGAGGCCGCACGGGTCGCGACGTGGCGTGACGCCAGCAAGCAGGTCGAGGATCGTCAAGCACTCGAGCACTCCGAGGCCCGATACCGTCTCCTCGCCGAGAACGCCTCGGATGTGGTGATGCAGACCGACGGGACTGGGACGATTACATGGATCTCGCCGTCCATCGAGGCGGTGCTCGGTTGGACCCCAGAGGAATTGATCGGCACCCTTGCGCTTGACCTGGTCGTACCCGAGGAGCGTTCCGACTTGATGGCCAAGCGTGGGCTGGTGATTGCGGGGGAGCAACTGCACCATCTGGAGCACCAGTTCATCACCAAGGCCGGAGGACATCGTTGGATATCGGCGCACTTGACGCCCTTGCGCGATGACCGGGGCGACGTCAATGGAGTGGTGTCCGGACTGCGCGACGCGTCGAAGGAGGTCGAGGCCCGACGCATATTGGCGGAGTCCGAAACCCGCTACCGCCTCCTGGCCGAGAACGCCTCGGACCTCGTCATGCTCGTCGACAACGACCTCACTATCCAATGGGTATCCCCTTCGGTCGAATCGGTCTTGGGCTGGACCCCGAGTGAATTGGTGGGAAGTTCGTCATTGGAGTTAGTGCACGAGGATGATCGTCGCAAGATTAGTGGTGCGCATCTCGAGCCCGTGACCGGTGTGGCCATCGCGAACGAGTTTCGAATGATGAAGTCTGATGGGACGTTCGTGTGGATGTCGGGTCGATCGCAGGTGACCTACGACGAGCGAGGTAAGCCCAACGGTCGGGTCATTTCGCAACGCGACGTGGTGCACGAAGTCGCCGCCCGTGAGGCCCTGGCCGCGTCGGAGGCGCGCTACCGTCTGCTCGCCGAAAACGCCACCGACATCGTCTATGAAATCAATGAGCAAGGGATTATCCAATGGATCTCGCCATCAGTGCAGAAGATCCTGGGGCGAAGTTCAAGTGAATTGGTCAACCAGCCCTCAATCGTGCTGATCTACGAGGCGGATGCCGAGAAGTGCATCGATCATCGACGCCGGGCCTTCAAGGGTGAGCCATTGGAGACGCTGGAGGTCCGTTACGTCGACGGGGGAGGAGCCGTGCATTGGATGTCCGTATCGGCGCGACCGATTCAGGGTCGGACGGGTGCGGTCATCGCCGAGGTGATTGGGCTGCGCCATATCGACGTGGAAATGAAAGCCCGCCAAGCGCTGGCGAAGTCCGAAGCTCGGTATCGGCTGCTCGCGGAACATTCGACCGACATCATCCTGCAAACCGACCGCGACGGTGTCATCAAGTGGATCTCTCCCTCCGTGGTCGGTGTCCTCGGTTGGCAGATTGCCGAGCTCGTCGGAACCCAGTCCAATGAGCTGATCGTCGAGGAGGACCGCTCGCAGGCGATGCGATGGTGGGACGTGGCCTCGCTGGGCGAACGGATCGACACCTCGGAACTTCGCTACCGCGACGCCCGCGGCGAGGCCATCTGGATGGCGGTGAACGCGCAGCCTGTCCGCGATGAGCTCGGCAAGGTAGTCTCGGTGATCGTGTCATTGCGCAACGTGCAGTCGGAAGTCCTGTCGCGGCGGGCGGTGACGACCTTGTCCTCGGGGAGCCGGGTGATGGTGCGCGCCACCAGTGAGATCCAGTTGCTGAATCGCATGTGTCAGGTGACCGTTGACGATGGGGGGTATCGGCTCGCATGGTACGGCCGCCGGGTTGATGATGATCGGCGCAGTGTCAGCGCCATCGCCAAGAGCCGTGACCGCCAGGAGTATCTTGAGCACCTCAACGTCACGTGGGCCGACGAGCCACGCGGGCGCGGTCCGACGGGCACCGCGATTCGCGAGGGCGAGTCCATGGTGATCAACGATTTTCGCTCAGAGCCGACTTTCGTCCCGTGGTTGCAGCCGGCACTCGACAACGGCATGCGCTCCGCGGTGGCGTTGCCCGTTCGCGTGGATGACGAGGTGGACGGTGCGCTGACCGTCTACGCGGGTGAACTCAACGCGTTCGATGATTTTGCGCTCTCCGTGCTCGAGGATCTGGCGGCCGAATTGGGTCATGGCCTCAAACGCCTGCGCGACAAAGAACGTCTCGTCCAGTCATTGCGTGATCATCAACTCTTGACCAGCGCCATCGAACAAGCTGGTGAGGCGATCGTCGTCTCCGATCCCCAGTCGACAATCGTGTACGCCAACCCGGCAACCGCGCGCAGTAGCGGCTACGCGATTGAGGAGTTGATCGGCGCGAATCCCCGGATCTTCCAAAGTGGCCTGCAGCCACGGTTGTTCTACGATGACATGTGGTCGCAGCTCACGGCGGGTGAATCGTGGAGAGGTGTCCTCGTGAATCGACGCAAGAACGGCGAGTTCTACGAAGAGGACACCACCATCTCGCCAATCCAAGACGCTCAGGGCGTCCTCATCGCCTACGTGGCAGTCAAGCACGACCTCACCAATGAGCGTCGTCTCGAGGCCAACCTCAGTCGAGAGCAGGGGGACCGTGACGCAATCGTCGAGGTAATGCGCGAAGTCCGTCCCACCACCTCGCTGGAGGTGACGGCGGACGCCTTCTGCGAGGCCGCATCCCGCCTCGCCGGTATCGACGCAGCGGCGCTCATGCTGGTCGGGGACGCCCACGAACTGACGACGGTGGCGTACCGTGGGCCCCTCTCGATCGATCCCACGTTGGGCCCCATCGCTCTGCCGGGCTTTCGCCAGCACTCCCTGGGTTCGGGCAATGCACCAATCCTGCTGAGCCTGGACCCCGACGACTGGTCGAGCGACGACCAGTTCATTGCTTCGGTGATCGAGGCCCGACTCTGTGGACTGGTCGCCGCACCTATCCGCTGGGAGGACCAGTTGGTCGGCGTATTGATCCTGGCCACCAAGGACTCAAAGGTCGCCGAAGAGATCCCGAGTCGCTTCGCCTATTTTGAAGAGCTCGCCTCATACGCGGCCTCCCTCGTGGGCAATCAGGCTCTGGTCAATCGTCGTCGCAGTTCGTTGCGTGGTGAGATTCGCGACGTGATCGACAATCACCGATTCCAGCCCGTGTTCCAGCCATTCGTCGACCTCGCGACCGGACGAACCGTCGGTTACGAGGCGCTCACCCGGTTCGACGACGGGCGTCGTCCGGACCTTCGATTCCTCGACGCGCACGAAGTCGGCTTGGGGACCGAACTCGAAGCGGTCTGTGTTGAGTCGGCGCTCGAGGCCGCACGCCATCTCGATAAGTCCATGTACGTCAGCGTCAACTTCTCACCCGACTCGGTGCTCGACGGACACGCTAAGCGGGCCGTCGCGGGAGCCAAACAGCGGGTCATCATCGAGTTGACCGAGCACGCGCCGATCGATGACTACGGGGCGGTTCGCGGCGCCCTCAGTGAAATCGTTGGGTGTCTGGTGGCGGTTGATGATGCCGGTGCTGGATACACGAGCCTGAGCCACATACTCGAGCTGCGACCCGACTTTGTGAAACTTGATGTCTCCATCGTGCGAAACATCGACTCCAATCCAGCCCGCCAGGCGATGGCGGCGGGCATGTGCCACTTCGCTGAGCACGACGGCACGATCATCATTGCTGAGGGCATCGAGACTCAGGCCGAGGCCGATACACTGCGCGATCTTGGCTTGACCTTTGGCCGCAAGGGCATCCTGGGGCAGGGATTCTTCTTCGCCAATCCCGCGGCACTTCAACCTCCCCGCTGAGCCCACGTGCACACGCGCTCCCGCGGGGCGTCGACCCAATTTGAGGGCGCCTCGTCGTGATGGTCACGTTGGCCCCAGTGCCGGTGATCATTCGACGGCACGTACATCACTGACTCGTTTTCCTTCAGCGGGGTTCCACCAATTCTGAAAGACCGCTCACTATAGTTTCACTCATCAGCATGACTTCAAGACAACCGTCGGCACTAGATCCGCGATGAATAAAGGGTGAGTCAGTGAGTAACTCCGTAAGTCGTCGGTATCGGTATGGCTCAAGTTTCGTGGATCTGGATTCTGGTGTCCGGTTCGAGGGTCACCATCCCCTGGAGCGACCCGACCTTTGGAACATGTATCTCAACGAAGCCGAGGGAAAGTACCGAAGTCACGGTTTCGAGGGAACCCTGCGGCGTCAGGAACTACAAGATGGTCACAACGTTCCGCTCTTCTTCCTGGGCTTCAATGCGGAAGGCGAGCCGGTGGCTGGCGTGCGCTTCCATGGACCATTGGAGGCCAGTCATCAAGCCGCCCTCATGGAAGAGATGTCATCATCGCCCGAGATTGGTGATATCCGTGCCCTGATCGAGCGCGAGTTGCGCCTCGGAGCGCTGGAGGTCAAGGGTGCTTGGTCCAAAGGGGCCGCCGTCAACGGCGTACGGCTCATCGCCGCCATCACGAGGTCGGTCACCCACGCCATGAACTGGCTCGGTGCGGAGTTCGCCATCGCCGCAGTGTCGGACACCCTGTTGGACGTCGGTTCTGTCGCCGGCGGTCGCATGGTGGGTACGTGCTCGGTGCCGTTTCCCGACGAGCGCTACCGCACCGTAGCCGTGCAGTGGCAACGAGCGCGGTCGCAGGAATTGTGCACGCCGCCCCATCAGCAGGCCCTTCGCCGAGAGGCGGAGCAGTTGTCACGCGGTCCCTCGCGACTTGGTCTCACCACGGTCGAACCCGACTCGGTTCGGACCCGGGCGTGGCGTCCCCTGGTCCTCGACGTGGGCCACCGTCCCCATCGCGAAGTGTTGAGAGTCCTGCGAGAAGACTCGGCTCTGCAGTTGGTCGACCGACTTGAAGAGCAACGTAATCAGCTGGCCCAGATCATTCCGACCCCGACGCAGACCCTCATGGAGGAAGGTTCACGGTGGGTCTACTACCCGTGGCGTCGTGCCGTTGTGCGACTGCTCGCTGCCAAGTCGTTCTCCACACTGCGCCTCGACCGTAATCGCAACAAGTTGACCCGCGCCGAGCAAGCGCGCCAGCGCACCATCCGCGTCGGGGTGGTTGGCCTCAGCGCTGGTCACTCGATCGCGCACGTGCTGGCCATGGAAGGCATCGTCGGGGAATTGCGGTTGGCCGACTTCGACACCGTCGAACTCTCGAACCTCAACCGGATCCCCGCGAGTGTTCTGGACCTCGGGATCAACAAGGCACTCGTCGCCGCTCGTCGCATCGCCGAAATCGACCCATATCTGCGTGTTGTTGTCCAGCAGGACGGCGTCACGAGGGAGAACTTGGGGGAGTTCCTCGAGGGGCTCGACCTCGTGATCGAAGAGTGCGATTCGCTGGACATGAAGTTCTTGGTCCGCGAAGCGGCTCGGGACCTGCGCATCCCCGTCATCATGGAGACCAGTGACCGGGGCGTCCTCGACGTGGAGCGATTCGATCTGGAACCGGACCGTCCGATCTTCCACGGTCTGCTCGGCGACATGGACTCATCGAGGTTGGCCGGACTCTCGACTGCACAAAAGGCCCCATTCGTTATCCGCATCATCGGACCGCGTGAGGCGTCGTCGCGCGGTGCCGCCTCCTTACTCGAAGTTGGCCAGACCATCACCGGTTGGCCCCAACTCGGCAGTGAGGTGACCCTCGGTGCCGCCACCGCCGCCGCAGCGGTACGTCGCATCGGCTTGGGGCAGGACCTCCCCTCTGGCCGGGTCCGATTCGATGTCGAAGAGATTCTCTCGGCGATTCTGCCGGTCGAGGTAGACCTTGAATCCGAGGCCGATCTCTTCTCGCCGGCGCCGGTCGACCCACCCTTGGTCAGCGATGACCCGATCGAGCACATCGTGGATGCCGCCCGGCGGGCCCCGTCGGGCGGGAACGTGCAACCGTGGCGCTTCGAGGCGATTGAGGACGAGATCAACTTCTTCATGGTCCCCGAACGCACGTCCAAGATGGACGTCTCGTTTCGTGGCACCTACGTCGGCATCGGCGCCGCACTTTTCAACGCTCGTGTGAAGGCGGCATCGATGCGGACCCTCGGACCGGTCAAACTCTTCCCAGAAGGTCGACCGTCGCACCACGTGGCCTCGATGAAGTTGGGTACTTCGACCGACGTCAGCATCGAGGCCTTGAGCGCATACATCGAATCACGGTCGACCAACCGTCGAATGAGCCAGCCCGCGTCGATTGACGCCGACACCATCGATCACCTCATGCGTGGCGTGGAGCGCGAAGGGGCGCGACTGCAGATCATCACCGATCGTCAACGTATCGACACGGGGGCCAAACTTCTCGCCGCCGCTGACCGACTGCGCTATTTGTTGCCCGAAGTTCACGAGGAGATGCTGTCGGAAATCCGGTGGCCCGGTCGTGATCCCCTCGAAGAAGGGCTCGACGTCCGGACCTTGGAGATGGATCCGGGTGGCTACGCCGCGCTCGAACTGCTGGGTCGGCCGGATGTGATGAGTCACCTCGCACAGTGGCGCGCGGGTGGCGTGCTCGGCATGCGTACGCAGGCCTCGATCATGATGAGTTCGGGACTCGCGGTAGTGAGCGTTCCGCGCGCCGACCCGACCTGGTACGTGCGTGGTGGCGCGGCCATGGAAAGGTTCTGGCTGAGTGCGGAAATGTACGGCCTATCTGTGCAGCCCGCGTCACCAGTCTTCCTCTACGCCGTCGACGAGGCCGACGTGCTCGGCCTCTCCGGTGAGCGTTACCTCGATGAAATGATCGGTTTGCATGGACAGTTCAATGAATTTTGGGGACTCGGCGACGGAGAGACGCCGGTGATGGTCTTTCGGGTTTTCCAGGCGCCACCACCCTCAGTGCACAGCATCAGGCTCCCCTTATCCGAGGTCTTGAGCAGAGATGGCAATGTTGTTGAGCCCGCAGTGTCAATTTCGTTGGACGGTTATTGAGATTTTAGGGGTTTACTCAGAAACAAGCCTGTGTAATACTTACCAACAAGTAGCTAAGGGATTTGGGTTAACGGGTGAATGTGCCTTTGGCCGCGGTCCCAACTTTTTGTCGGCAAAGGTAGATCCTGAATGAAAAGTGTCACTAACTCGTACCTCGAACAGGCCGGTGCCGAGACCAAACTCGTCGTCGAAACCCTCCTTCAGGTAGTTCAGGGAACCCAAATCGTGGCGGTGGTGGAGAGCAGTTCTCGCCCGATCCCGGGTTTCGAATTGGCGCCTCTGATCGGGGTCGATTCGCAGAAGGCGTTTGAGACGATCAGTGAGCGTGTCAAGACCCAACTGACCGCCAACACGATCGTCGGATACGTGTCATGTCGGGTTCAGGGCATCGAGTGGGGGTCGTTGGTCGAGCCCATTCGTCTGGAGGACGGTGACATCGTCGGCGCATTGGTCGTCGCACGGCACGGTCGCACCTGGTCAAGTCGCGAACGGTCGCTGATTCGCGCCTTCGCGAGCCTTCTGAGTCACGTCGCAACCCTCGCCACCCGTGAGGGTGTCCTACTGCACCAGCGCAGTCTCGACGAATTGGTGGCCCAGGTCGCCGAACGATTGATGTCGACTTCGGCGACCAACCGTCAGGAGACCCTGGATTGGGTGACCCTGGTCTTGGCAGAGTTCCTCGCCGCCGACGTGGCGTTCATCCGGCGCAATGATCTGTCGAGGGGACTCACCCTCCTCGAGGCGGAGTATCCGGTTCGTGAGGTCAAACCCGATCCGGACCCCCTCGGTGAAGTGCGATTCGACTCAGATCCGATCTTCATGGCGACTCGCGACTTGCGTGCCCCCTACCTGACCGGAGTCGCGGACGCCACTGACGAGTACCGTGACCGGGCACACGATGCGGCGGGCGTCACGCCAGCCGCTGGGGTCGCAGTGCCGCTCCTGCTAGGTGATGCAACGTGGGGGATTCTCGGATTCATCCACTTCAATATGCACGACTGGGTGCCCGCTGAAATTAACGCCCTCCAGGCCGTCGCTTCGATGCTGGTCCAACTCCAGGCGCGAATCGACGCCGAGGAGCGAACGCTCTACAACGCGAACCACGACGAGCTCACGGGCTTGCCGAACCGTCGTGCTCTGCTCCAAGAATTGAAGACGCGACTGGAGAATCGTCGGGCATCGGCGGTCATGGTTATCGACCTCGACCGCTTCAAGATCATGAATGACTACTTAGGTCACGGCAGCGGTGACCGGTTGTTGGTGACGATCGCGGACCGCATTCGCACCAGTATCCGAGTCAACGACTTCGCCGCCCGATTGGGAGGAGACGAGTTCGTCTTCATTGTCGACAAGGCCAAGAGCGAAATGGAGGTGCTCGCCACCGCCTACCGCATCCTCGACATCATCGCTCAGCCGGTCGTGATCGCCGGCCAGGAGGTCAGCCACACGGCCAGTATCGGCATCGCGATCGCGACGCCCGGCGAGTCGAGCGGTCTGGATCTTCTCGGTTTCGCCGACGTGGCGATGTACGCAGCCAAAGCCCGCGGGCGCAATCAGGCGGTCGTCTTCGACCGTGAGTTGCGCGAGGCGGTCAATGAACGTTCGCGTACCGAACTCATGCTGCGCGATGCCATTGACCAGGGTGGTCTGCGACTGCACTTCCAGCCCGAAGTTGACCTGCGAACGGGCCGTGTTCTCGCTACGGAGGCACTGGTTCGGTGGGAGCACCCCACGCGCGGCATGCTCGCCGCGTCAGAATTCATCAAGGTCGCCGAAGAGACCGGTCTGGTCACCGACATCGGACGTTGGGTGTTTGCAGAGGCCTGCCGTCAATTGGGCATCTGGCAGAAGGAATTTCTCGATCTTCCCTTCGTCGTGCGGATCAACATGTCGCCGGCCGACTTCAAGATGGGAGACATCGTCGAATTCGTGGAACGCTGCCTGCGTGACAACAACGTGCCCGGCAACCGTCTTTGCATTGAGATCACTGAGTACGCGGTGATGGAAGAGCCCGAGCGCGTAGCCCGCATACTGCGCGGTTTTCAGGCCCTCGGCGTCGAGATCGCCCTCGACGACTTTGGTACGGGATTTGCATCGATGACCCAATTGAAGGACCTGCCGGTCAATTTGATCAAGTTGGACATGAGTTTCGTTCAGGGCATCACCTCAGACCCCTACGACCAAGCGATTGTCGAGTCCATCATCCGGTTGGGCAAGGCGCTCAACCTCGAGGTGATCGCCGAGGGTATCGAGTCGGGTTCGATCAACGACAAGTTGCTGCTCTTGGGGTGCCACCGCGGCCAGGGCTATCTGATCTCGCGTCCGATGGCCGCGGTCGACCTCGCGCCGCTGCTCGGCATGGGGGCGATTCCGCTCTCATTGCTGCACGACCACGAGACGGATTTCCCGGAATTGGCTAACGTACCCTCGTGAGTCTCAAGCAAGGCGTTTCCGCCGATTCAATGATGCCAGAAGGTAATGATGGGCTCCAGCCCGAGACTCCGACGAACACCGTGACCGAGACCGACGGCGCAATTGAGGAATTCCCTGGTCAGGTCTACGAGCCGTGGTTGTTCCAGACCATGCTCGGCGAGCTGACCAATCGTGAGCTTGGGGTCGGATTCATCTACTCGATCCTTGGTCAGTTTGCGAGGCGTCATGGGCTGACCGACGTCGTCGTGACGTTGAGTCACGATTCATTCGGCACCCAGATCTTCCGCTTGGGCGGGCAGTCTGTGACCGCGGAATTGGCGGTGCGCCTGAGCGCCGAACCCGGTGTCTACTGCGAACCCGACAAGGTGCCGGCGGTTGAGTGCGACGCCGTACGTACCGCGTGCCAACTGGCGATGTCACTGCACCTCGCGCGATTCAGCGCAACCCACGACCCCCTGACCAACATTGCGAATCGCCGTAGTTTCGACGACGCCCTGGAGATGGCGGCGGCGCGCAGCGCCCGCTACGGCTGGGCCTTCACCCTCGTACTGGTCGACTTGAATGACTTCAAGCGGGTCAACGACCTCTCGGGTCACGAAGTGGGCGACAACACCCTGCGACAGTTTGGTTTCGCGCTGCGTCAGGCCGTCCGTCAAGGCGATACGGCTGCGCGCGTCGGTGGCGACGAGTTCGCCGTCATCCTCTCCAATGTCGAAGGACACGAGGCGGCGGGCTTCACGGAGCGGCTGCGAAGTCGTCTACTCGCCTCCAACGTCTTTATTGATTTCACCACGGGCACTGCAACGTCGCCACGTGACTCGGCGGACCCGGCGGAACTACTGAGGATCGCCGATGGGCGCCTGTACGAGAAGAAGGGTCTGCGCGGATCATGATGTCGCGAACGGAAGAAGACTTCGAGTTGGAATTGCGTTCGCTCGCGGGCGTGCTCAATGTCGGTCTGACTCATCGCGAGAATGGTGACGTCGACGTCGTGACGCTGGTCGTGAATACCAAGGACAGCGCCGGCACCCAGAACGTCGCCTCGCAGATCGCGAGCCTCTACTATCCCGAAGCCAAAGTCGTGGTCGACGGGACGAGCCACCTGCTCTCATTGCAGCGCGAGAGTGGCTCGCGAGTTGCCTTCGTTCGCGCGGACTATGACTCGAAGGACGGCACCTGTGAGGTGCAACTGACGATTGATGGACGCGTGGGACTTGGCCGGGCGGGAAGTGGGCCACTGATTGGTGGTGCCGAAGCAACCCTGGCCGCGTTGCGCGACCTGGGCTACGACATTCCCTTCTCGCTACTGACGGTGACCAATGTGACCAACGGCCGAGACTGGCCCGTGGTCGTGACCTTGCGATCCAACGCCAACGACGGTGACCGATTCGGCATCGCCAAGGCCGACGACGACATGGTGTCGGCCGCCAAGGCGACGCTCGACTCGTTGAACCGTTTCATCTCCACTGCGAGCGAGCGTTAGACACCTCGCTGCAGCACCGTCGCTAGCCGTGAATGCCGACCTCTTGCCGGGGTGGCTCGTGCCCGTTCTGTCGACGGAAATGACCTTTGGCCCTAGTTGTAAATATACCCCAGGGGGTATAAATTTACTAATGGAATCAAGGTTGATTCCGAAGTTGAGGAAGGAGACGACCATGGGATTTGCACAATTCATGGCATCAGGAGTGGGTCGATCAATTCGTATCATCGCCGGTATCGCAATGGTGGTCCTCGGCGCGTCGCTCGGTGGCGGCTGGTGGTGGCTCGCGGTCGTTGGCCTGGTCCCCCTGCTCGCTGGAGTCTTCGACTTCTGCCTGTTGGACCTCTTTGTGGGTCAGCCGATGAGTGGCAAGGCCATTCGCCACTGATCACGTTGGTGGACTTCGGTCCGCTGTCATTCATCGCCCCCGGCGGCCGCTCGTTGCGAGTGGAGGTCGGGGGCGATGCGCATTCAGTACGGCGGGCCGTCCACACCGTGGAATCACGGCCCTCTGTGACCTT
>Ga0307377_10004094_pt1 | contig 16072 bp, 27 predicted proteins | sample TR3MG_FD_202535 | JGI IMG/M metagenome (GOLD analysis project Ga0307377, IMG submission 202535) | Soil microbial communities from Risofladan, Vaasa, Finland - TR-3 | ecosystem: Environmental > Terrestrial > Soil > Coastal area > Acid sulfate soil | place: Finland: Risofladan, Vaasa | collected... | reverse complement strand
GGCTGACCAGGGTTGGAATCAAACCAACGAGTATATTAGTTGTTCACCAACTAATAATTCTCTTTACTTCTTGGCGATTGTGTTCATAGTTGGTGACAACCACAACATATCTTTCCAAGAGCTTCACACCAGTGAACAAGGCCGTTATAGTACCGACAGAGAGATTCGAACTCTCACGCCCTTCCGGACACCGAGGTCTAAGCTCGGCACGTCTACCATTTCATCATGTCGGCATAAAAGGTGGAAAGTAGGTTTTGTATCCTACGATTCTGGGCGATAATCCCAGCGTTTTCTCTTTTAAACTATTCCCACACTTGTGATGCTGAAGGGATTCGAACCCTCATTGTTCAGGTTGAAGGCCTGATGTCCTACTCCATTTAGACGACAGCACCATTTTAAACTTAGCGAGAGTTATATCCCGCTTGAAAAACATCCCACATTCGACGAACTTCAGGTCTTGCGTATGAAGACATATCCCGACGATATTGTGGATGATTTTCATACAACCATTCGTAAAATAAACCAGGACATCTTAGTATTCTACTTCTACGATATGACCGTATCCTATCCAAAATACAGTGTAACATTTTTTACTCCTTTCTTTTTGTTTGTCGCCATTTATTTGGCGACTTTTGAGCTGATATTCAAACCGACATCCTATTCCAGCTAGACGACAGCACCATTTATTTTAGAAATCCATACTTAACCGATTCGTCATACGATAAAACAAATTCGTGATCACTATCCATTTGACCTTCATTTACTATCCACACATTTAATCCACGATCTTCACAAAATTGATCCCACAAACCATGATCAATAAGTTCATCTGCACTAACAATTACTTGCATTTCTAAACCCTTTCAAAAATGTTTCTACTTCCACTTTTCGTATACCACCACCTGCAAGATATCCTAAAGTTACTATATCATCTTGTACTCCAAGAATATCTACTAATCCTTGTGGCGAACCAATTAAATCTTTGTCGCCAATTCCAATCTTTTTTCGTAACTCTTTTTCAGTCATATTGACCTCCGATTTTTATTTGAGCTCACTACAGGAATCGAACCCGTGACTTCGCCTTACAAGAGCGTCGTTTTTCCAATTAAACTAAGCGAGCAAAGCAGGATTTGACTATACAAGTATAGTGTTCGGGTATCCCCAAATCTTACACAGGTCAATTTCATCCTGAGACCTAAAAATAAGTGTTGAGTAAGTGTTAAACAATCCAACGACTACCAGCAAATGTTAGCTTTGACCGAAAGATTGAATCAACGAGCACTGAGTGCCCTTGTCCTCAACACTTTGAGCTCCCGAGCGGGATCGAACCGCTAACTCAGCCGTACCAGGGCAGTATTTTGGCCTGTTAATACTACAGGAGCTTTTATTATTATTGTCGCCCAACTTTTGGCGACTAACTTGGGTGAATAGTGGGAATCGAACCCACGCATCGTCGGTTCACAGCCGACCGCGTTAACCACTTCGCCATATCCACCATTCACATCTTTCTACCTTTTATCCATCCTTGAATTAAATACTTATCTAAATTCTCTTTCTTTATTTTTTTATTCTCTTTATCTTTGTAAATCCAACAAGTTCCGTATTGAGAATTGCCGCTACCTTTTTGATGTATTGAATTTTTTTCACCTGTTTTCCTTTTACTTTCTTCCTTATGTTTTCTACCAGTCCAATCACAAAAAATACCTTTTTTTCTTCTACCATCTTTATATTGTTGTTTCATAATTATAGAAGTATTTTCAGAAAATCTATTTCTAAACTCAACATCGTTTTTTAATCTATTAGCAAACGCTTTTCCAGCACAACTTGATCTATACTTTTGTTGTTCTTTACTAATAAAACCACCTTCGCCGCCAACAATCAAATTCATACAATCTTTTTTGGCAATTTCATTTATATTTACTATTTCTCGTTCTCTTTGTTTTAACATTTCTCTACTATTCACAAACTCAATTATTTCTCTTTTGTGGTTTTCTTCACCATATTTTCTTATTGAATACCTCAATCTTTTACCAGAACCCAAATACCCATCGTCCAAGTTATATGTTGAATGCATTCCATAATAATACCGACCAGTTAAAACATTAGTTGTTTTGTAAATAAAATAATACTTCTTTTGTTTTGACATTTTTTATCTCCTTTACTATAAATAGTAAGAAAATAAAAAATCGTCTATGGCGGAGTCCATCGGCTTTGAACCGACACCTTCTACCTTGACAGGATAGCGCTCTACCAGTTAAGCTACAACTCCATTGAGTGTTTCCGTTTTGAACTACGACTGTATGACTTATGTCAGTGTCGCAGGATCGAGAACGTAGATACACACAAACCAAACTCCAGCTGGCCTACAAGGATTTGAACCCTGACTATCTGGCTCAAAACCAGACGTGCTACCGTTACACTATAAGCCAATATAAAAGAATCGTATCTAAACTATATCCGCCCGATACGATGGCGGTGACTTAGTTTAGACTTGATTCTTTTGTGAGAACAATAGGATTCGAACCTATACAGCCATTAGGCACCAGGTTTACAATCTGGCTCAGCTCACCGTCTCTGAAGTGTTCCCATATTTTGCTTACCCGCTCGGATTCGAACCGAGGTCTCACGGTTTAACAGACCGGCGTTTTAGACCACTATTACTACGGGTAAATGTAAATCTATGTCAAAGAGCTTGTATTGAATAAGGACACCTGCACTTTGGCATTAGCACAACTTAAAACCTTTTTGTTGTGTTTTAAGGTTTTATACTCAATACAAAAGTTGTTATCTCAACAACTATGTTAATATACGAAATAATTTTAAACTTGTCAACTGTTTTTTAAACTTTTATCCTAAACACACGAAATAGTTATGTTACCAAAATTTCTAAATCCTTTATATGTATAAGGAACTCCATGTTCCACAATTTCATAATTTCTCTCATTTGGATATGATCGTTTAACATAATCTATCATTTCTTTATGATTATATTCGCCATCATAATTTACCAAAATAGTATTATCAAAATAATCTTTTTTACAATTTAAACATTCCATCTTATTTTCCTTTTCTTTATTTAGTATAAAGATACGAATATTTGGCTTCATTGTCAACTGTTTTTTTATTTATTTTTCACTATTTCTTTTTAACTTTTCTTCCACTAAAACTTTATCGGCATTTTCTTTTTCTGCTGTAGTCAACATCACATTCATTTGTGACAAAATAGGAACTCTAAATGCACGAACTCCATTTAACCATATACCCCTTAAACCTTTTCTAAATGCTTTCTTTTTACGTAACTTCATTTTAAATTTCCTTTTGATTTAATTGTTGTCTTAATCAACACTATAAATATACGCCAAAATAGCTTACTTGTCAACTGTTTTCTGAACTTTTTTCAAAAAAAAAACCCGAACTACTTTCATAATTCGGGCTTATATTATTCTTATGAAAAGTAGTTTTTATGGGCTGCCCTTTGTTGGTTGTTCGATATTATCATCAACGCGATTAGATTTTACCCAATATATAAAATATCCGGCACCTAAGAGCATAGCGATCCCACCAAACAATCCGGGATTAATAAACCCAAATGCATGAGATAAAAACGCTATGACTAACGGCCCTAAAAATACGACCGAAACCAACACTAAAAGTAATTTTTTCTTGTCCATTTCTACTTTTCCTCTACTTTTTTAATCCAAACATTTGTTTTTTCGAATATGGCAACTATTTCGCTGCTCTCAGATTTCGATTTACTTGTATAAAAAATAATTTCATATCCTTCTACTTTTGGATAACCTTCAATTTCCTGTTTTATAGTAGGAACATCATTTGCTCCTACACCATATGAAGTTACTAAATATTTCATAATACACACCCCCTTCTACGTAATATTCAATCGCTTGTTAATTATAAATATAAACTTATTTTGTTTCCATATATTATACTACATATATAAATATAAAGTTCCGTAATTTTTCATTTATTTCTCAACTTTCTTTGATATTCTTCATATTCTTCTACTTCTATTCTAAATTCATCGAGTTCAGCTGCTTCCATATCATATGGACTTTTTCGTTGTGGAAGATTCGGCCCAGCCATAATTTCTCTCATTTCGTTGAGATAACTAAGTTCTAATAATAATCCATCTCTTTTCATTTTATAATTCCTTTATTTTTATTTGTCGCCATTTTTTAAATTACTAAGTAAAAATTTATACATATTAAATGTTCTGAGATCTGTAGAACATACTATTTTTTGGAAAAATAATATCTTGTCCCCTTGATTTATTCTAACAAAAAATGTATGAAAATTTTCAAATTTTTTATTTGGGTTTATCCAAATCCAAATATAATCTTTTAAAGAAAAATGTCCACTATATAAAACATTACCATCTATATTATTTTCTCGAAGTTGTATTTCACATTCAATAATTGGTTCTTGTAAAAGTTTAATCCTTATTATAGAATTGTGCCATTGTATATCAAAAATTTCAAATAAATTAACTGCTTCACCCCCAATAACTTTAGTTGTGTGTTCTTTAACTCTATCCATATTTGAAGTATCAAAGTATATTCCATATTTAATAATTAAATATTCAGCAGTATTACCAGGTACTGAAAATTCCCTATCATACATTTTTATTTTTGTCATATTATCTATCCATTTTTTAGGAAATCCATTATCAAAATCATAATCAGGATACTGCCAACCGCGTGAACCGGTATAAGATAAACAAAATAATTTATTTTCTTTTTCTATATATGAAAAAACATCAACGTACTTACTAAAATGAATTAAATATTCCGAATCACGTTTTAATTCACTTTCAATTAATATTTCAGTTCTTAGTTTTTTTACTTTTTCTAAATCTTTATGTAATATTCCGATATCTATATCATAATCGTGTTCTATTATCTTGCCTTCTCGATATGCCCCTAATAATGTACCAAAATCTAACCAATATGTGATACTATTTTTTTCTAAAATATCTATTGTTTCTAAAAGTTCCTTTTTCAATTCCTCTTTATTAACATTTTCTTTCATTGAAATTATCCTTTTTTTCCAGTTATAATAATATGTTTTGATTCTATAATACAATCAGAACCAATTTTTTTCATATTATATTCTTTTTTAATTTTTGAACTAGCATTATAATGTAATCTTAAAATTATATCTATATTATTTTGCTTCACACCACTATTATCCAACCATTCATTAACATTAAAATTTTTTATTTTAAATGTATGATATTTAATATCAATAAATCCTGTATTTTTAAAATATTTAATTAATTCGCCTTTTGTAAATGTTTTTCTTTCTTCTTTGTATTTAAACATATTTGTAAACCAATTAATAATTTCAGGATCATCAGATGGTGGTATGCCTTCAGCTACTAATAATAATCCATCTTTTTTAAGCAGATTAAAACATTCTTTAAACACTTTATCTAAATCTTCTAAAATATGATGAAATACCATACGTGCTGTTATTTTATCAAAAATGTTGTCCACAAACAATTTTTCTTTAATATCCCATTTAACAAAAGAACAATTTTCTACTTTTCTTTTATTTAACATATCTTCTGAATTATCTAAACCTATTACATGATTGACATAAGGTTTGATATTTTCAGCAACAATTCCAGTTCCAGTACCTACGTCGAGAACTAAATCATCTTTATTAAAATTACTCATAGTTATTATTTTATCAATATAAGAAGTATTATTAGCCCAATATAATTTGTCATATTTTTTTGATCGTATATACCAAAAATCTTTTGTCATTTTTCGCCTTTTTTCATACAATAAAATAAAAATTGTTTATAATAATCAAAACTTTTTTTCCCAGACACAATCTTGTTTTCAAAAACACGTTTTGTTATATCAACATTATCTACACTATTGAATATAACAGTAAATCCATTATCTTTCAAATATAACATTGAATTAATTATATCTATTTTTTGATCATAATTCCACCGATCAAAATGAATTTCTCCGGTCATATTTACCACTATATCTTTTATTATATCTAAATTTTCTTTTTTAGATAAAACAGAATATTCACTTCCTTCGATATCCATTTTTAAAATATCAATATGATTGATATTAAATTTATTTAAAAATTCTTTAAATTTTAAAACATTTATTTTTATATCAGATTTATTATTCACTTTTTTAATACTCGCCGTCCAATCACTATTAATTGAAAAGGATGCATCTTCAATATCATCATCTATTGCATATTCCACAACTTCAATTTTATCAGAATGTTTTAATAGTAATATATTATTTTTTAACGCACTTATATTTTTTGGAAATGGTTCTACACAATAACATTTGTTAAAATTTACGCCTTTCAAAGAAAACAATGCATATAGTCCAATACATGCACCCAAATCTACAATTATATCATTATTTTTAGGTTCAAAATATTTACCATATATATTATAAAATTTCATCTCCTTTTCCAACAAATTTATTGACGTCGGTTTTAATATACCGACATCTATCAATGATTTTCTATTTTCGATAATTTCATTTATTTTTTTTATTACCATTTGTGATGTAATATTTTGAGTACATTCAAATTGTTTTATCGAATTTTTATGACGTGGACACCAATTCCAATCTCCCTTATCAAATTTCACCGATGAATCAACAAAACATCCAGTACACAACCCGGGATTGTTGTTTTGAACATAATAATTATTTTCCGTGAACTCATACCACGGTTTTGAAAAACCACTAATCATTACCACTTTTTTTCCTAATGCCCAGGCGAGCCATGTTAATCCAGATGGCAATCCTACAAAAAATTCACAAGTATCTAATATATCTATTACCTCTTGTATAGATTTATCTTTTATAACCGTTACATTTTCTAAATCACAACCTTCTTTTGCTATTGAAACCACTTCATACCAACATTCTACTAAATGATTTATTGTATTCTGCCAACCATGTGGGTTGTTCCAATATTTTGCTTGAGCTGTTGAATGTTTAGACATACAAACATATGGTTTTTTTGGTTTTTTTATCAACGACTCCACCACACTTATCTTTGGGCGAATTTCAAAAAAATCTAATCCTAACATATCACTAGCAACTTGTTGTAAAGGAATAGTTCTATAATCATTTTTATTCTTATACGACTCATTGGGATTTACTCCAATAGTATACATAGCATATAAATTGGCTACTATTGATAATGGTTCTACAAACTTTATTTCAGGATATTCTTTCTCAAAAAGTTTATTCCAAAAGGTTGAACAAATCATTTCACATTGATGAATTTTACGAAATTCTTCTACATAAGGAAACCATGCTATTGTATCTCCAAGACTTTTACTATCTAAATGAATATAAACTCTTTTTCCTTTAGCATTATAATCATGTAGATATAAAGGTTTATTGTTTTTATATATTTTTACTTGATAATTTACAAACCATTTTCTATTTACACGCACCCAATGATTTATTTTTATTGTTTGTTGATATATCAATTTTCCATTGTCTTTGTCTATAAAGGTTATTTCATAATCATTGTTATTTATTTCACCATAAATCTCAACAAATGGTTGTCCAACAAAATGTACATTTAACAATTCTTCCTTTTGATCTATTCGATTAGGGGTGGCACCACGTCGTTTGGCATTCTCATATATGTCTATAAGTTGTTCTTTCACTTCTTTTCTCCCAACAATCCCAAAATTCTTCGTATGACGACACCATCAAATACAACGTTACCAGATAAAAAAGTTACACCAGGTTCATCGTTATATCGTCCATCATAATATTTCATATCAAACATAAAGACGGGTTTTTTCCAACTTAGGGCTTCCCGTATAACTAATGGAGCACATTCAGCTATATTAGATGGGAATACCACTAAGTCACAATGAGCATAATAATCATCTACGTTATCTTTTTCGCCATGAAGAAAACAATTTAATGGTTGATCTTCTAATAACGGCTGCCAATAATCCCTAAAATTCTCCGCCCTATTCCCCACAAAATGAAATGTAATCTTGTCCTCAAGAAATTGTTCTAAATGTCGAGCCAGATTAAAGGCGTATCCTTGATTCTTGTTTGGTGTGAATAACCCTACCACTAAAATATTTTTACAATCCTTGAGTAAACCATCAAAGGGATATGGTCTTTTTTCGTCCTTATATTCTATTGGATATTCAACAATTTCTTTTGGTACATTTATATTTACATATTGTTTTACTTGATATGAACTTACAAAGATAAATCTATCAGGATAAAACCTTTTTCTATTTGAATCGAAATCAATTGTATGTGATGTTTCAAAGATTATATATTTTCTATCTTGATAATATATTTGAGTTGTTATTTCATCGTCCATAAAAAGTTCAGGTATTTCTTCAAAATGAACTATATCAGGTTCAATTTGTTTTATAAAATTTATAACTATTTCTTTATTTTCGCCAAGTGATAAAAATTGACCATCCAATAAATCTATTATTTGATTTCGTTGTACCACATAATGTGGCGACAAAAATGAATATTCTACTACATAAATATCATATACATCTTTAAGTAATTGTATTTTTTTGAGTAAATATTGAGGCTGACCGCCTGTTGATAAATGTGGAGATATATATAAAACTTTTTTTTTATAATCCATATTATATTCTTTCTAAAACCATTATATTATAAAAAAGATATACAATGTCAACCACTCGCATCCCACCGGTTTGTTTCACCCGCCAAAGCCTTGTCCGTTGTGTAAAACCTTGAGCTCCCTACCGGAATCGAACCGATAACGTCTACTTACGAGGCAGATGTTTTTCCAATTAAACTAAAGGAGCAAAATGGCTATTATTATTCTTTGATCGTGACTATTCATATTAGATAGCACTCACTCACGATTACAAGCACTACAGTATAAAATAGCCATTTGAACTTCACCACGATAAATCGTTGGTGATCAGTCCCATACCTATAAATATTATACTACTGAATTATTTAAAAGTTCCAACATCTTTTCTTCAGTAAGTGTGTCGCCAATGTGAACCCAATTTGGATGTTTTAATTCATCATTTCTGCCATCATATTCAAACCTAACTTCATCAAATGTTTCAGCAGAATACCAACCACTATCACGTTCAGGATAATGTTCTATCCATATAATGTTTTCTGGTTTTGTATTTTTCTTGAATACGCCCCGTTGTTTGAATAACTTTGTAGCGATGTCCTCACACCCATTTGTTACACTTGTTCCGGATAGTATATTTGTTGGTTCAGTGAGAATAGTCACATATTTATCTTTATGTTCCCAAACTTCGACCCCACACCACGAATCATGTATACCACAACCCTTGTATTCAAATCTTGGATTTACATAATGTCGTTTCATTTTATTTCCTTTTCTACTTTCATTATTTTCTCTAAATCACGGGGAAATGTTATTACTTATTCTTTTTGCCTCGCGCCAATTATCGGCGAAAAATCTATTAATCTTAATTTTATTTATTGATAGTATCATTCCTATCAATACACAAAATACCATTCCCACCGAACAATATAATAACATATGAACAGGCGTTACTCCAAAGTATTTAACTCCCCAAAATATAAACTCACTTAATAAAAAACAATATACAATAAGAACAATAATGCCCAAAAGCCATTCCCAATGTTTGATTAAAAATTTTACCGGTTTCCAAGTGAAAAATTTTAATAATTCCCACAACTTTAATCCAATAAAAATTATAACTGTTAATAAAAATTTCATTTTATTTTCCTTTCTTATAAAACCATCTTTTTTTCATGTCCAACTATTATAGAAGGATCAACCATTATTTTTATTCCTTTTTCTGTCGCCGTTCGACAAAACCCCACATCCTCACTTGTGAAATCTACAACATTTATACCATTGTCTAACGGTATTTTTTCCCATATAGGTTTGAACCACGGATAACCCACTTTTTCAAATACACCTTTACGAACCAACATGAACCCCATGCCAGTATAGGCGACCTCAATTAAAGTTCCTTTATCATAAGGTTTTAAATCATCAATACTCATAAATCTAAATGTACCCTGTTTCTTAAAAAAATCCAACTCCCAATTTATAACTGTAGCATAATGTATCATATCTTCCATTTTATATAAACCCGATATCATTTGAAGTTGTGGATAATTCTCTAATGTATTAAGTAACTTGAAAAATTGTTCGGATCGCCATACTATATCAGAATCAATCCACATAATATAATCATAATCTACTTGATCTTGATAAGGCAGTTGATTCTCCCCTTTCAAATTGTCGCCTCCCAAACACAAATTACGAGCATAATACACAACACTTGAATAACGATTAACAAGTTGTATCTCTATGCCTCGTTTAAATAACGACCATAATAACTCAGTCCAAGAAATTAAAAACTTGTTGGAATATGATTTTCCCGGTGTCGCTAATATAATTTTCATCTAAACACTTTCCACTCATATTTTTTCTTTTTCATTAGAATTACCTTTATTTTTATGATGTAAATACCACATATCTACATAATGATACATTACGAAAATGGCGGGTATCATAATAATCCAATACTGCCATTGATTTATCGTATACCCACACACACCCATGATACCACCAATAAATCCGGCGGTTATAAGTTTAACAACCAAAACAGGTATCTTCATAATTGTATTGTCTTGTCTATTGAAATGTGATATTCACCAGGTATGCGGTAACTTGGAAATAAACGTACAAAATCAATTTTTACTTCTACATTCATAGCAGGAAAAAGTGTATTACATGGTTCAAGTTGTTTCCAATGTTTTATAGCTAAAAACCAAGTATCATCTTGTTCCCAAAAATGAATAATTTCTAATTTAACATTTTTATACCAAGTATCAATTACTTTTTGTACTTCAAGTTTAATTTTTTCCATTTTTATTCTCACTCCAAATTATACATATTTCCTATATTATTTACTGCAAACAATATAAACGTATGACCATTATCAATAATTTTGTCTGGTGCTGGGTCTAACATCTTACTCCATTCTCGATAATAAGTAACATTCATACCATCATAAACTAATCGCATCTTTTTTGTTTTGACTGGTTTAGAATTTATATATTGAATATTTTTATTCGTATCAATCCAATTTACATATTGTGTTTTTCCATTTGAATATCGATCTATTATAGATACAAAGGGAGAAGAATTGTTTTTCGCAAAAAATAATGCATTTTTATAAAACCAAAATGATTTATTTTCTCCTCTATACGAATTGCCGGTAGATACTTCATATCGTTTCATAATATATTACCTCATTAAATTCATGTTTCAAAGATTCTTCACCTTTTTTCAATAACTTATATTGTTTACGAATCACTTCTTCAGGAACATTTGGTCTATCAATATCATTTTCAATATCTTTATTGATTCGTTTAATAGCAGTTTCAACATCAACATCAAATACAACAACTATTTTCTTAGCTCCATTGAAGTCAGACATAAACTCAACTCTTAACCATTTGTTTACATTGGTAGCGTCCAAATACACCTTACCATATCGTCTTGCGACTACTTTCATTCTCGCCTTAGCGGCAGACCAAACTTCGTTGTTCTTGGACTGATCGGATATATCACCAGTCAACTCTTTACGGATTTCATCTGGCGACACAATATATTTTGGATCAACCCATTTTAAATAACGAGATTTTCCAGAACCAGATATACCAACCATAACATATACCTTTTTACGTGAATGTCTTTGTTTAAACAAAACCCATTTCTCTTTCATTTTGTTATATAATCTATCAGACCAATCAGATTCAGACATATATAATTGTTTCGATATTATCTTATCAGCATTTATAAAATCGTCCAAGTCAACATCGTCTTTCAACATTTTATGACCAGGATTCAAATCCATATGTTTCTCAATCATACGATAAGTCAAATCATAATACTTGATTCTATCTTTGTGTTTCTCTAAAAACTTCAAAGACTCCTTTGGATGTCCAAATGCATATATACGATCATTACCTACATTGGTTTTAGTTCCTTTTCCATAATCATGTAAAAAGGCTGCTTCAATTAAATCAAGACGATTCAATTTCCATATAGCGGAAACTACATAATAAGTGTGATAAAACGCATCAAACTCTGGATGATATTTTAACCCTTGTGGAACGCCCTCTAATGTATTTACAACTTTGGAAGTTATATCATGATTACGTAACTCTCTTTTCCACGCCTCAACGTAAGTGTATAAAGTAATTATTCTACGAGTTTTGTTTGCTGGAGGGATTTTAGAACGAGTTTCATTCCAAGTTTCAATCAATATGTCGTGTAAAGTTTTCATTACAACCCTTTCTAAATATAACCGAATTTACGTTAATTTTTTCTAAATGTCAAGTGTTTTTCTCAAAACTCTTTCTTTTTCTAAAACTTTATGTAATGCTTGTAAAATAAACAACTCATACTCTTTTCCGGCTCTCGAATACATATGAACTAATACACTCTTTGATTCAAATCCCTTCCGGTATGGACGATCCGCAGTCATAGCATCATAAACATCAGCAATTGATAAAATTTGAGCAAGACCATTAAATTGATCACCCTTTACACCATTTGGATAACCAGTACCATTTAACTTTTCGTGATGTTGGTCTACAATTTCCGATTCAGCATTCATTCCAAGTGACCGTAAAATATCAGCACCGTCCTTTGGATGTTGTTGTATTATCTTTCGTTCTTCTTCAGTTAATTTTCCCTTTTTGAATAAAATGTCCTTTGGTATTTTTATCTTACCAACATCGTGATAATATGACGCTCGTGTTACCAAATTCGCCGTTTTTAAATCCAAACTAAGTTCTTGAGCAACTTGTTTAACTAATCGTCCAACTCTTAATGAATGTTGTTGAGTATAATCAGAATCTTCTACTGCCCCAAGAAGGCTCATTGTCATTAAGACTCTTTGATAATCTATTTCAAATTTTGTGTCCTTTACCATTCATTTTCTCTGTTAATAAATTTTTTATTCGTTTCAATCCCTTTTTCTTATATAACTCTTGCACCATATCTATCGCTTTTATTTCAGGTTTATCAACCATAGTGAAAATGAATCCAATTCTATCATGACGAACTTTACTTTGAATTTCTAAAGCTAAATCTTTACGAGATAAAGTCAACGACATTTTTCTATAAAATGTTCCCTCTATATCTAAATATCCAATTAAATCAAAATATCGTTTTTTCAACAATTTATATTCTTCTTTTACAGACTCAGGTAACTTGTCTAAATATACTTCGAACTCTTGTTCTTCGTTGTCTAATAAAACTCTAACTAAATTATTAGTAACACCATCACCAGTAGCTACATGATGTAACCGTATATATTTTGGAGATTTAATTTTTACTCTACCAACAACTAAATCATCTTCGACTTGGACAACTACAAATCCTTCAAAATTATTTCCTTTGTTATTGTGTTCGTCAGCTAACTGAGATAATTGAGCCATATCATCAACATTCACAACATTAAATTTTTTGGGAAATCTTATAGATAATCTTTTAAATATTTTTTCATATTTTTTCTTTATAGATTTATAAAATATATTAAAGTCGCGTAATTTGCCATCATTCTCTTTCAATCCAATAAATACTAACTCTCTCTTTCCATCGTAATCAACAACTATTCTATTAGATGGATGTATCAACTCAAATATATAAGTTAAATTCGGCGAAAAATTTTTAGTTAATTTATCAAAATTTTCTTTAGAAATTATATCAAAAAAGATTTTGGAAAAAGAAATTCCATCCATATTTGATGCATCTTCAGCATCAATAGTACCATTAGTTGCTATTCTCCATTTATCATCATAAAAGAAAACTTTTATAATAGACCCATCAACTTTTTCTAATATATGAGAATCTTTTAAAGATAAATTATAAGCATTGCTTTCTCCATAGTTGAAAAATTTATCAAAAGGATATGCAACAATTTTCCAAGTTTCTTTTTCTAATATGATGCCACGAGATTCTTTTACAACATTATTAGAGAAATCGGAATTGAATTGGTTATATTTAAATATAATCAAATTATCTTTAACATTAATATGTAAGTTGAACGGATCTTTTCTCAAATCTTCTAAAGACCGTATTTTTAATATTTTTTGTAAATTTAATTTCATTTTTTACTCCAAAATTTTATACCTAAATATAACATTATTCAGGATAAAAGTCAACTGTTTTTTACTTTTCGTCTAAATACTCTTCTAATAAACCAAGTAAATCTTTATCTATTTCTAATCCCTTGACTATTTCTTTAAAAACATTTATATCAGATAATATTCCTAATGAAGTCATAATGGGTTTCCAATTAACTTTGTTTTCTTTTTCCTCTTGTTCTAATCGTTTTTCGTTTTCATCTAAATAAAAGTCCATTAAAGAAATAACCTATTAAATTTACGGATAAAATTATTATTTAATTGTGAGCTTGCTAAATTTTTTATTCTTGGAACATATACTAACTTAATACCAAGTTCATCACATACAACCTTTTCTGCTGGATTTGGAGCATATTCTTCACCAATACAATGAATATCTGGCTTAATATATCGTATGAACTCGTTTGGCGTATCGTCGTCAAAATTATATATTTCGTCAAACATTCCAATATTATATAAGATTGTCCTACGTTGTTCTAATAGATAATACGGTTTTCTATTCTTTTTTCTTCGTATGTATTCATCAGAATTTATTCCAACAATAAATCTACCATCACCAGCTAATGCCTTAGCATACCCGAATAAAAATAAATGTCCGGGATGTAAACCATCATAACAACCATTTGTTGTAACAATCATTGGTTTCTCGCTTCTTTACGGGCAGCTTTTTTAGCTTTCAACGGATCTTCGCCCTTTTTCACCTTATATTCTTTTTTCTCGGGAACTTTCTTTTCTGGTTTTGTTTCTGCTAAAAGAATAGCTAATTTACATCTTTCTTTTTTGGCGCCTTTGTCTTTGCCAAACATTCCATCTAACTTTTCAAGTTGTTGTTTGGCGGTAAGTTTGTTCTGCTTCTCGGTGCGCTCTAATGCTTCACTATTTTTTTGATCTTTCAACTTTGGCATGAGATTATCCTTTCTCTTTGACCTATATACAATAATATAATGATATAATGATTAATCTAATAAATAAAACAATATAACCTTTTTTAATCGGTAATGATATACCGCTTTCCCCGATAGTTGTTTTACTTCGCTCGGCGAAAAAAGTTCCGTGCTATTTCAGGTTTTTTCGTATTTTTTGCGCCATTCTTTTTTGCTTGTTTTTTAATAGTTTTTCTTCTTCAAACATCGTAATAAAAGTAGTCAGATTTGTCCTATCTTCAAGAGTTATTAAATCATAACCTGTTAACATATTGATAAACTCAAGTGTAGGATTGTAACCACGTTTTTCATATACAACGTGAGCACATTCTCTCGCGTCTTTGAAATCCATTCTTTTTTCCAATGCCTTTTGTATTGCCATCATAGGCGTTTGTGATTCACTATATAACTTTTTAATTTTTTCTGCTACATTCATAAGTTACGAAACAGAATCCTTATTGTCAACTGGGTTTTTACCCGTGATAGCCATAACTATTAAAGCTACTAAACCTAAAATATCAATAAATACAGCATTTTGTAAAACTTCGGGACTTCCACCACCAAGAAGACCAATTAAAAATCCTATAACAAAAATAGCACCTACAGGTATTAAAGCTTGAGCTTTCCAACCTCTGTTCCATACAACGATAGTCAAAATAATTTCTAAAATTAAAATCATAATATTTCCCTTTCTTGTTTGTGTATAACATTTTTAGTAGTCAGAGTGGGACTTGAACCCACACGAGATTTCTCCCACACACTTCTTAGGCGTGCGCGTCTACCTATTCCGCCACCTGACCAAATCTATTACATTTTTCTTTTACTTTAAAACCACATTCATCACAATGAACACACTCTTTACAAAGTGATTTATTCCATAACTCGTGAAATGTTGCTCCGTTTTTTCGTATCCATTGTAAAATAAAA
>Ga0307377_10004093_pt1 | contig 16073 bp, 18 predicted proteins | sample TR3MG_FD_202535 | JGI IMG/M metagenome (GOLD analysis project Ga0307377, IMG submission 202535) | Soil microbial communities from Risofladan, Vaasa, Finland - TR-3 | ecosystem: Environmental > Terrestrial > Soil > Coastal area > Acid sulfate soil | place: Finland: Risofladan, Vaasa | collected... | reverse complement strand
CTTTTCCTTAACTCCCCGCTTTTCCTCAAGCTTTCCGACCACCCTGTCATAATGGTCGGCCTTTGCTAAAACATTTTGAACAAGCTCGGGATGCGCTTTTTCAATATACTTGTCCAGACCTTCTTTAATTTTCTTAAGCTCTCCAGGACTTTTGCCAGATATGAGAAGGTGAGCAAGAACCGCCGTACTTCCCTGGATACCGAGACCCTGCATAACCTCTTTTTTAATTCCGGTACCGCCGAATAATTCCACTTGTGCGCCGTTCAATGCTTCAAAGGCTCCCTGTTGAATATTCTTCTCCATGCGCCGATCCACATGAATGCCTTTTTTCTTAAACTCATCCCCTTCACCTTTTCCTAAAACGGCAAAATTAATCTCATCGTATAATCGCCGGTTATCCTGGGTCGCCTTGTTGCTCATGAATTTTTCGCTGGCACGATGCAAAAGCTCATCGGGTGAAATTTCAATATGTTCCAGACCTGACAATTCTTCCAGGACTTTTGCACCCTTGGTTTCAACCTGCTTGAGTCGTTTATCAATCTTGCGGATTTCACGGAGCCGATCATTATGGGCTTCGATATGGGATTTCAAAGACAGAGCTTCCTCCAAGCGCATGGCCGTGAGGTCGTACTTTGCAGCCATAGTGTCATCTACATGGCCTGGGTCTCCTTTTTCATAAATCTGAGTATTCCCACCATCCCTGAATCTGGCCGTACCTTTGTAATTGATATCGTTATTCTCAATAGCCTGATCGCTGGATTCCAGGACATTGTGGCCTGGCATCCCCCGTTCCTTACCCATGGCCTCACCCATTTCTTTATTTCGCCTCATCTCAAGCATTCTCTGGCGTAGAGCCTCTCGCTGCTCATCCGTAATCTGCCTCTCATGCTTTTCCTTTGGAATAGGCTCGCCATCGTCATTCAGCATAAGGTGATCTTGCTCCCCTTCTGGATTAAGCTTTTTTTCGACCGGCTTGACAACCGGCTCTGGAAGGGGCTTGTAGACCGCCTGAACGTCCTGGGGCAGCGATTTGACCTCATCCTCAGTCAAACTATGCCCTACCAGGCTATCCGGCCTCCTGGCCTCCTCCGTGAGCTTATCCCTGGCGTTCTTATCCAGCTTACTCAATGCATCTTCACTTATTGCATATTTCTTAGGCTCCGGCTCCTGTTTGAACTCCTCAAGCTTGCCGGTCTTCTTGGCCGTGGTGATAAAGTCCTCACCGGTCGCATGAGCCTGGAGCATGATATCAAGCTGCTTATCCAGTTTACGGATGGCCTTATTGTGTTCCTTCTTGATCTGAGCATTCTTTCTCCTCACCGCATCGGACAATTTGGCACCCATTTCTTCCGGTGCCACACCGAGTTTTTTAAACTCAGATTTTTTCTTTTCGAGATAGAGTTTCTTTGCCGGTTCGCTCAATTCCTTGGGAGTGCCTTTACGGGCAACAACCGAACTGAGCTTTTCCCGCTTCTCCTGGGAGACCGCCCTTTTCTCTTTCCGCAATTCCCTGGATTCCTTAGATAGCTCTTTTTTCTTTACCCGTTGTTCCTGGCGAACCTTTGCGGTCTTTTTCTTTTTCTCCATATCAAGCTCGATGTGTTCCAGGTGCTTGCGCTTTGCATTCATCCCGCCACCGGCAATAATTCCCCAGGTTCCACCAGCTTTTTTCTTAATGAGAATATGACGGCCATGCAAGGGGCTGGAATCATCCGTTATTGTGATCCAGCGTTCAGCCCCGACCGGTGCTGAACCATAATCAAACGATTTTGGCTCTTTGGCTTTTTTGGCTTTGAGCAAGTCGTTATTAAGAAAAGGTATATATAATTTCATTTTTAAATATTCCACTTATGCGTTCTTATTTTTGCCGTAATCCTGGCTGCGCTATCCGCACCCCACAAACGAACCATAGCATCCCACCTTGTTTCGCCTTTCTTTTTCTCCTTGTCTGCTTTTTTGACCAGACCCGTTACGGCCTCCTTCTCTTTTTCTATTTTTCCTGATTTGTCGCCTGTACGCTTCCACCTTTTTCCTTTTGCGGTCTGCTGCAAATATAACCCTGGCTTTCCTTTTATCTGACCGGCTTTAACCAGGTCAAGAAATTCCATATTGAAATCAGAATACTCGGACTTAATAAGATCGTATACGGTCTTGTCAGATTTTCCCCATATCGGCTTTAATAAAAGGGTCTCCAGGATATCGAATATAAAATCCTTGGCTTTGGTAGCCGGAAGGTCTTTGATCTTCTCCTCAATAATCTCTTTCAGGGTCTCGGCCTTATAAGGATACGCATGTTTCTTCGCCCACTTTTTTTCAGGGCTTTCTTCTTTACCCATGAGCCGTTTCCAGCGTTTACCCTTTGGGGTCTGCGTAAGAAGAAGACCGGGCTTGCCCTTGATTTGTCCGGCCTTGAAAAGATCAAGATACATCCCCGATTTCTTAACCTGCTTTGTAGCCAGCTTATACATCTTTCCCTCGGCATCCTTTATGTCATATCCATTTTTCTCAGCCCATTCATGAAAAAGCTTATCGCTCGGATTCGGATTTTTTTTTATGAATGATTTTATGGCCTCGGGGCTGGCTTTCTTTCCCCCTCCATTTTTGTCATCGTCATCATCGTTCATGGATTTTTTAACCTTGCTTTCAACATACTTGATGAGCTTGGTATAATATTTCGGATCTTCTTTTGTGTGGTCTCCTGAAATCCATTCGTATACCTGGCTGTGTGTGGGAAATTTTTTATGTTTTTCGTAGTAGTCCATAATCTTCTTATAGGTACCCGCATGTTCTGTTTCTATTTTCATTCCAAGTGATTTTTGGCTTTTTGATTTTTGAAGAACACCGAAATTTCCGTTTGATCTTTTAAATTGCAGCATCTTTGTCTCCCTTTTTAATAACTGTCACATCATCATTATCTATAGTGTATCTTGAATACTTTTTATTGGCTTTAGGTTCCTTCTTTGGCTCCGCAGCATCCTTCATGGCCTTTTCAAGTCCATTGGTAGGACTCAGGTATATCTCTTTTAAATCCACGTCGATATCATCCACAGTGAACTTGGCTCCTTTCCCTACCAGAACCTCTTGCTCCTCATCATAATACGATATGTTTGCAATACCGACCGATTTATCAGGTGCATTGGTTATTATCTTCCACTGTCCAAAGTCGTTAGTGACTCCACGATCAGAAGAAAAGCTCCTGACTGTATCAAACTGAATTGTGTCGCCTTTGCTCCATCCCCTATCCATTGCACTCTTTTTAGAGCCGTTGTAAATAAGGCCATCGTAAGCCGGTGCGGTATCAATAAAGTTTTCCAGATTCTCAGCGATCTGAATGAGCCTATTTTTATCAACCTTGTTGACCTGTTCAAGATATCGCATTGCGCCATCGGGAATTTTTTTACCAAGCTCTACCCGCTTTATAATGTAGCTGCCGGTCGAACTTTCTTTCATTCCCATACCGACAACACTGGCCTGAGTATAAAATGAAACCGCCTCGGCTATATCTTTTGAATTTTTAAATCCAGCTTTCTTGAGGCTGCTTGCCATAGCCTTTTCATCGTACTCACCGCCCTTGCGTTTCAACCAATCGTGTGTGCGCCTGGGGGCACGTTTGACCGGTGCTGCCGGTTTCTTTTCGACCGGCTGCGCTACCTGGGGCTTTGCTCCTGGCCGGACGGCCTTGGGCTTCTCACCGATCCGCTTCCACCGCTTACCCTTGTTTGTTACTACCAGGGCAAGACCTGGTTTGTTCTTTAATGGTGTACCCTTGAAGATGTCCAGGATAAGCAGCATGGATTTTTTAACCTGGGCTTTCGCCTCGCCCTTTCTTGGTGCGCTGGATTTCACCCAGGTCTTAAATTCATCCATTGGCATGGTAACGATATTAACAAATCCCTTCCAGCCCTTTTGATAATTTGCATGATAAGCTTTCTTGGCCTCGGCCTCGTTGTCAAATCCCATCATGCATTTATGCTCATCAAATTTACCAGATTTAGGATCACACTGATTGACCACATGAACGGGCAAGCCCTCTTTGCTGCCAGGCTTTATGAAAACATCCACATGATCTTTATCAATGCCCCTGGTGCCTCGGATATATCCATAATGGTGTTTAAGCTGAGTACGCCATTTCTTACCCTCTCGGGTGACTCCCTGGCGATAAGAACCTTTGGGATTCTCAATAGAAATATCCATGCCGTCCCTGCGGTAATGCTGCATCTTGTAGTTACCGGCCTCGGCCTGGGCTTTGGATGGCATGGCTTTTTTTAGTCCAGCCTCTTTCATCCAATCAAGCTCTTTGCTCATATCTATTTCTTGGACTCTTATTTTAGTAGCACCAAACTTTGATTCCAAAACCTTAACAAATTTATTGGCCGTTTTCCTGTCCGTTATAGTTTTTCCCTGGGGTTTTTCAAGCAACAAAGTTTCATGCTTTTGACCTTTCGGAACTCCCCATATCACATATTCCTTACTTTTCTTTTGGGTCTGCTTGTACCGGTGTGCCAGTGGATCGAGAAATATCCCTGGCCGTCCTTTTATCGGCTGCGCTTTTGACAAAAGTGCCTTTCCCAATAAAACATCAAGGGGATTAAATTCTTTCATCTTAGATTCTATTCCGGCTGCTTTCTCGGCCTCGGTTTGCTTCCTTTCCTTGACGACCTTTTGATATGTGGCTTCGCTCTTTTCTTCTTGTTCCTTTTTCCCTACCCTTACAATGGCCTCGTCAATATCTGTAATTTGAGATTGAATATTGCGAATTGCGTCATTGCGTCTTTTCTCATTCAGTTGTGTTATGCTCCGCTTGGAAAACATAAAAGCATCTTTATCGCCTGTGGTTATAACTTTTTTGTTTGGCTTGTATACCTTTGCTTTCCATTCCTTAAGAGCATTCTGCAATTGAGTTTTTTCTTTTTCTAACTCTGAAACCGTCGCCTTGGTAAAAAGCGCATGACCGGCAACCGGCTCCTGGCCTGTCTTTTTCCACTTTCTCCCATGTGAAGTTTGCTGCAAAGAAAGCCCTGGCCGACCCTTGAGCGGAACGCCTTTTGACAATCCAAGATTGCCGGTTGTCTGTTTAAAAAGTTGTATCATGAAAACAGTTTTGAGAGAAATCCTTTTTTCTTTACGGCTTTGCCGGTCTGCATTCTCATACCCTCCGGCTTGTCCTTATAACTTTCATTTACCTTGTCAATCTCTTTTTCCAGATCGCCCATTACACTCTTGTTTTCTTCAATGGGAGAAGATTTGATATCTGTACCTTCCAGGCTCTCGATGGTTTTTTCCAGCCGGTCTACATAACCGGTCATGTCGATTTTTTCCTTCTTCTCCTGGGCTTCGATAAACAGCTTAACCAGGCGATCCCGCTCATCAATCATCCTGAGAATAAGGGTCTCAAAATTCCTTATCTCGATGTCCATAGATTCGGGACGGCTCTTGATCTCTTTATACGCATCGTCAATTTCTTTTTTGCGCCGTTCAATCAGATTTATTTCCCTGGAAATTTCCCCATCAATTTTCTTATGCTGTGACTCTTTATAAATCTTGAGAGCAACATCAATCTGAGGGTCTTTTTCTTCCAGGCAAATAATCTTACGCTTGTTCCCCGCTCCGGTCTGCCAGTATCCAATTGCAAACATTCCATCCCTGGCTCCCCTGGCAATTTTCTTCCTATACTGTCCACGGAGATTATTATGCACAGATGATTCCAGCCGGTTATAATCTATCCACTCACCGTAAGTTGCCAGCGCAACAATAACCATTTCCCGCATCTTGGCCGAAAAAGCTTTTGAGTCCAGGGGGATGACATCGTTTATGGAAAGAGTGGTTTTATTAATTTCCTTCTGAGATTTCTTAACGGTATCCTCGGCCCTATGTTCAGTGACCTTATCGATCCTCAAGCTCTGGCCGTTTCCAATTGGTATCTGATCTCCCTCTTTTACAGTACCAGGGTTAAAGCTATTAAAGTCCAGGATATTTGAAACTTCCTCATCCTTTTCTTCCACGGTATTTTCCGTTTTTGTCATGCTTTCCTCCGTTTAAAAAATTCATACCACTGTTCCCACTTCTTTGAATTTTCTTCTTTCATTCTCGGATATCCCTTTTCATCAATCCACTGAGATTCAGGAATAAACCTTGTCCAGTTGCAACGGCAATTAGGATGGAGCGGAATGGTCGGCATCCATATTAATGAATTGGGTCTCTTAACCCACTTCTTAGAAGCCGTGTCCCTTGTGAAATGTGATGCATACCGGCCATAGTTTGTTTTGCCTACCCATATCTGAGTTTCCCAATTACCGGGGGCATCTGATTTCTGATAGATTTTTCCGTGAATCATATCCAGGCAATGTTCGCAAGCGTCCGGTGCCGAATCGCCAACAACCCACTCGCCTTGTGCTATGGAATCCACATAGCCGTTTGAATCGCCGTATGAAACCTCGGTCACGGCCACCCTTCTCCAATCACGGTTATCAGATCCAAGCTCATGGAATAAATTCTGCCTGATTTTGCCGGTCGAAAAGTTGTTCCGGTAGCCATCCAGGATAACCCGCTTGGTGCCTTCCCGAACCTTATCAAGCTCCGTTTGTATAAGCGAACCCGTAAAGTCTTTGGAGAATAACATGCTCCTGGCAACATTCGGCTTAACCTGGTATTTCTTCATTGCCTCAATAATTGTCTTTGGGAGCTTATTGGGATTTACCAGCTTGAAGGGGAGCGCAGCCGATTCACCCGCCCTTATCATTCCCAGGAGATGAGACCGGACGGCAATCATCTCGGCCATTGCTTTATTTTTTTCAATGGATGGAAAATACTTTGTCATCAGCCGTTCTATTAAATCGGCATCCTTTGATTCATATTTTGGCATGGCCTTCATCAAAGTTTCACGCCTGGCACCAAGATTGAATTTCTCCAGGACGGCGTTTTGAAATTTTGTTAGTGGTTCTGCAAGATATAAATAGTATTGGTCTTCAAGAATAGCCTGGGGCTTATAAGTATGCGGTACCCATATTTTACTTGAGTCTTTTTCCTTGACCGCTTTTACCAGCTCACCAGCATCATCGTTTGAAATTGAGAGATAGTTTGTGAAAGCCTTAAAAATATAAGGGGATAATGAGAGTCGTTCTGTAGCGTTTAGATTGTCTTTAAAGTCAACTTTGTACGCTTTTTCTAAGCCGTTCATTTACTCGCCTTACAGTAAAGGAAATAGATTTACCCATCTCCTCCTTACTTTCGGCTGGCTTAAAGCGTCCACCGGTATTAGTTTCGGGACTTTCTTCTGTGGGTGCAACTTCGTTTCCCTCGACTGTGCCTTCCTCTCCGGTAGGTTCTTCTCCTGGGGCTGGTTCTCCTGGTGCGCCTTCTTCGCCTTCCATTTGAAATTCCCCGCCGGTTTGGGCTTTAGCCATTTTTTCTGATTGCCAGGCTTGATACAATATTGGATTTGCCGGTGCGTCTAACCATTCCTGGTTTTCGCCTTCGGGCAGGTCTTCGTCGTTCTCCTTGAGTACCTGCCTTACTGTCGTTCCGGTTTCCAATCTCAATTTTCTAATCTCAAGTTTTTCCTTAGTGCGATCATCCTTTATTCCGACCCAGGAAAATTCGTATTTCCCACCGTCGATTTCATTAAGGAAATTGTTATTAAAAATATCTGCAATAAAATCCATCAAAGGTTCAAATCCCTTGTCCTTACTCCCCTTGATCTTATCCAGGGGGCTTGCCTGGGACAATGGAGCGGAACCGATTCTGACTGACTGAAATCCAAGCTCCTCCACATCAATACGAAAAAGCGCACCGCATATCTGAGCCATGAAGGTCAAGAATTTATGCTGCTCCTCGGACGTTGCATTTTTTCCTTTGAACTCAACAAACTTGACACCACCACCGGCATCCTTTGTCCGCATGATAGGAATTTTATGCTTGTACTTTGGATTTGACATGCTTAAGTAAAACTGGTCTTTAAAATCCTGTAGCTCTGTAGTGTTCCAGTTTCCGATAACCGACAAAACACCGGCTGGCAGTTTATCTTCTGAAAATGTGCTGGTTGAAAAAGTCAGTCCGTTAATCCAGGCCGTGACCGCTCGTATCAATAACTCAAGCTCGGCCACGCCGTACCCATAAAGCCTGATATCAGTCCTGGGATTCTCGCAGATGTTCAGCATTTCATTTCTGAGAAAGTACGCAGTATCACGATTGAAAATCCTCTGCACATAAACAATGTCATCGGGATTTACGTCTTTGTTCACAAGTAGACCCGCATCGTGCAAAACGGCTGGCTGCATTTCCTGGGGATTCTTGCCCTGGAAATAAAGCTCTTTCATATACCTGGGAACCAGTGGATAAATGGTAGAGCAGTCCACGGCATAAAAACTGTGAATGTCTCCCTTCCTGACTCTCTGCAATTCAATATTAACCTTATCGCAGGTAAGCCGGTCACGGATAATCTTTGTTAAGAACTTTTTTAGTGTGTCCCGTTCCTGAAATCCTACATATCCACGTTCCCATCCTGTATGATAAAAGAATTGCTCGATCTCGGCCATGCGCTTCTTGTCCTGATCGGTGGCCTTTGCATCACGATCCCTTAACCTGATATTGTAACCAAGCTCATCCAATCCTTCTCTTGTGGGTTTTGCAAATCTTACGGCCTGGGCTATCCTGGTGGAAATAATCGCTGCTGGAATTTCAGTATCGGCCATCATCCGCAGCACATCAAAATTCAGATATCGCTTTGTGCGGATTTGTCCGAAAGATGAATACTCGTACATGTCATAAGGATCGACAATGTACGATTTGAGATCGTCAATCTGAATGCCATTTTTTTTGCGGTCGGTTAATTCTGCGCTGCGCTCCCTTATGTCCAAGACCCTGTTCTGAATATCAATGGCTTTGGTAATGCTATCGGGATCGACCCATTGGATCATTCCACCAATCTCAATTGGAATGTGATCCTTTTCTGATTTTGAAATATTGTTTTTAATAGGGAGGGATTTTTGAGGGGCAATTCCAAGAGCCTGTAACTCTGATAATTGGATCATTCATAACTCCTGATATGAAATTGCACTAGAGAGATTCAATTAACCTATTTCTTATATAAATAATATTAAGTTGCAAATTTGTCAACCTTTATAAAGAAAGCCCAGATCAAGGAGTAATCTGGGCTTTCAACGCCTGGCAATACCGAAAGGTATTGGAGTGTGTCATGCATTCCCTTATAATATACCATATCTTGCGATCTCGGTCAAGAAATCTCTGTATTTTGCGGTTTATGATCCAAAATCAAAGCCGTGAGCCTCAAAGTCTGTATCGGTAATCATCTTGACTACCATGCTCAGAGCATCGGCAATGTCCTTGCTGCCTCCTGGGGGATGGTCAACCTTATTGTGGTTAATATCCAAAAGCTGCCGTAATTCTGTTTTAAGTTTTGGATGCTGGATGCACCGGAAAAGGCCACTGTAGATCACCCGCCGTAGATGAACATAAAGCTGGTACTGTAATTTTGCCCCAAAAAATTTCACTTCTGCCTGGACTCCTTCTGATTCTAATTGCTGCTTTGCTAATTCGCTTTGCCAATGGTCATAATTAATTTTCCTCATGCCAGGAAATATCATGTTTAATACGCTCACCACATTTTGCACGTTCACGAAATCCACCGGTATCTTGAGACCGGCCTTATCCTTAATAGGTTTAAATTCTATAATGAGATCGATGACCGGCATGGACATGACTTTGAAACGGGCTGCTGCTTCGGCCAGCACTTTATTCTCAAGGCTTATCCTTTCACAGTACCCGCACACCAGGGCATAGGTATCCCCTGACAGTCCAGGATCGCAACCAACAAAGCGTATACGATTATCCCCAACAAATTTCTCATGCGTTCCCCTTCCCTTGCCAACAAACTCGCCTTTGATGTTATATGAACCCTCAGTAAGTGTGCTTCGTAATTTCATAGCCTTCAATTCTTCCAGCCGTTGCATATCATTCGATATGCACATTATCCTAAAATGTTCATTGAGATCGTCCACGGTCTTAATCTTAAGTTGTTCATCCAAGGGATTGACCTTGATCAATCGCTCGGTAATCATATCGGTAAAATGAATGGCCGTATATTTCCTCACGGCCATGACCACCCCATCTTGTTTAATCTCCCTGGTAGTAATCCCTCGGGAATACTGAGCAAAAGGCTTAAGCTCCTCATCCATTGTTTCCTCGATACGTTCTGGATGAGCATAGAAAAAACCGGTCTCGGGGGATTTCACATTGCAGTTATACGCCACGTCCGCAAACTCGGGATCGTCCTCAAATATCTGTTTCAGGTCTTCTTCTTCCAGATCGTCCCTGACCTCGACCGTCCTGGCAAGGTCTGTATAAACATCATCCCGCTTGAGGTTCGACTGATACCGCTCCCATCCATAATCAATTGTATCGTTATCGGGATAGGTTATCAGCATACCACTTCCATATCTTTTAAATGTAGCCAGGCAGTTTGCAATCACGGTCTTAAGCTGCTTCTTTGCCTTCTCATACCTGACCTTTGTGTTTGCTCTCGAAATTTCATCACCTACCCAAAAGTATACATTGAATCCCTGAAATGCATCGGCCTCGGTATTGAATGAACACATGCGAATATTACCAGGTATCTCCATTTCCTTTGTCTTGATGTCCTTTCCGTCCCTTATGTCCATCCCGCATTTTGCCTGGAACCAGTTTAGTCCGGTATCTGGATCAATGCAGTGCTTCAAGGTATTGCAAGCATTCTTGAAAAATACCTTTGTGGCCTGGCGTTCATTCACCACGGATACATTAATAAGATCAATTGTTCTGTCGGCAGTCAGGCCAAAAAAACCGTGAGGATCAATCAAGCATTTAAGCTGATATACTTTATAAATATATATGCCCTCACTCAAATAATTTTTCCCGCTTCTCATGCCCCATATCAGATCGGCCTCTTGCATTGGTGGCTTGAGATCAAACGGGTCTTCACTGCAAACGCTCAGCGCAGCTTTTATCTGGCGTTCTGATAATTTCTTACTGAGAAAGTTTTTGAAAAACCATAGAACGTCAACCGGTTCAAACCTCCATATATCATCGAAGGTCTTCTCCTCCTCCATGTACGCCTGGTCTACGATGTTTATTCTCCGGCCTGTTGCTACCTGTGGATTTGCAATGCTGCCAAAGTGCGTAGACATCACCGGCTTGATTAGTACCGATTGAATAAGATAGTCTTCGCCGTTCATCCCATCCACTTTCTTTTGAACACCGCTTTGTGTCCCTGGCAAAACCACTCATTGTCAAAGAATCCCAGGAAATCATAGTAGCCCTTATCGGTAGGTGCGATCAGAACCATTTTAGCATCATGAATATCCCGCTCAAGAACATGCCACAATCCAATGATGGCCGTAAGCCGTCCGTTCTTTTCTTCGATAACACAATAATTGAGATCAATAATAGGGTTGGCTGGCTCGAAATTTAAAATAACCTGGATTTTATAATTTTGCTTCATGTTTATAATATAACAAAAAAAGAGCCGGTAGGGAGTGAATCCACCGGCTCTCAGGTTTTACCTCAATCGGTCAGGACGAAAGGCCAATCCCGCCATGACCACGGAGTTAAAAAGCTATTTCTAATATACATTATTCTTTTGCCGGTGCAACCTTTATTATCTTCTTTACGATTTCGATAACATTCATATAGTCTTCAAAGGATTTTACCCGCCAATGCTTGATGCAATTAGATGAATTAAAATAGACTTCTGCTCCAATAGCGTCCACCACTACGGATGATTTGTGATGGATGGCACCACGTTTATCTATCCAGTAATATCCATTTCCTTGAAACATATTAATTTATGTAATTGGTTGTACCACGACCAAATTTCCTATTGCTCTTTTTCCAGCCCTTGTCCTTGATAATCTGACTTAACGCCTCTGCGTTTACTCCAAATATTTTTGCGATTGAACCTAATGGCTCCATTGATTTGGCAAGTCTCATTCTTAACCTGTTGTATTTTATGGGCTGAGTTTTTTCCAATGCCAGGATTTCATTATATCCCAAGGCTTTAATTGTACTCGTTTTCACATATTGATCCAAAATCAAGCTCCTTTATTCTGCAATTCCTACATTCAATACCGAATCCCTGCCCAAGCTCACCCTTGGAAATACACTCATGGCAAATTGGATTGTGCCCTTTAAGCTTGAACGAAAGATAGGCCGTTCTCTTAAAGCATTCCCATGCCACCCAAACAATCAAGACCGTAAGAATCAAAGTCAATAGATTGACTTGCAGCATTTCCCCTCTTTTTCATTTCGTTTTTACAGGGATGTCCGGCTGGCCGTCCGAAGCATTCAGTATTGTATAGCTGGCAAGCCTGGCATTCAGCCGACACATTACTTTCTTGATCTACAATACCCATTATGAATTACCCCCTTAAGGATGTCTCGGGTGCCACACGATAACCACGGATGGAAAACCGGCTGCATTCTTTTTGCCGTATTGCTGGTATAGAGAATTTTTCTTGCCGTGGATAATCTTTTCATCCCACATCCATTTCCAGTATTCATCAGAGCCGAAGGTCAACCGGCCTTTAACAAACCTGATCTCTATAAGTCTGTGTGGAAAACCCAGGTATGTATCCCATACATATTCGTGAAACCATTTGGTATCCGTCCTGGCCGATAACAGACCCACTACCCTGATATACCTCGAACTCTCTTGCCAGGCTTTCTTAACCCAATCCATCGTATACTTACGTCCATACGGGGGATTCATGAAAGCGCACTTGTGACCGTCCCAGGACTCCACCAGGCCATCTTGCTTCAAATCATAGCAGAATCCATTGGGAGCTTTCTTGCTTTTGGTTGTGCAGCATGGATCAAGATCAAAGTGAAATTCCTTATCCAGCTTATCATAGAAAGCCTGTGGGGTATCATGCTCACCATCCAGGGGAGTGAGATTTTCCGAGAACATTAAATCAGTATTCATACAGACCTCCATACGCCATGCTCAAGATAACCATGCCATTGGTTTTTCTCGCCACCATTTATTAGAATTGAGGGGGAGACAGTTATTGTTCCGTCATCATGCTCTGTTACTTCGTGTCCGGTCAGGTTTCCCATGAGACATCCTGGAACTTTACAATACCAGTTTCCATTTTTAGGATTTACCCCGTATTCAAATTCTTTTAGCAATAACTCGCCATCAACCGGTTCGACTCTTTTCCCTTGGAATGTTTTCATTTCAAACCTGCCTTATAGTATCCGCAGGGGGGGCACATCCCAATTGCACCTTGCTCCAATACTTTCTGGCTGCTCGGGGCAATCCATACCGGCTTATCGCACTCAGAACACATGCCACCTTTCCATTGTTTATCCGGTGCCGGATGACTCACCATTGCCTGTAATGGTAACAATAGGATTTTACCGGCTGGAATTTTATCGCCCTGATGATATAAAGCCATTGCATCTTTTTTGCGCTGGATTAACCGCCGGTGCTTTTCAAGCTGCTTTTTCTGTGTGTTCAATTCCCGTATGTGTTCCCTGGCAATGTGTTCGTAATTTTCCCACTGTTCGATCACCTGGTCAATCTCGCCCTCTTTCATATTGGGATTAATACAGAAAGGTTTATAGTAATTCACTATCATGGACATTCCACGGCCACGCACCAGGGCTTCTAGGTCTGCATCCGGGAACTTCCTTGGCTCGAACTTGAAATCAAACGGCGTAAAAAGGATGAGAGCTTTACCCAGGGTATCAGCCTTAAAATTCATCTTGGACAATTCCCGATTGAAAGCCTTCATGACTTCCATTTTGTTCTGTGCCCCCATGCTTTCTATACCCTGAACCTTGAAAAGAAAAAAGCTCTCCCCAAGATTCTCGAAGTCAATCTGCTCAACTTTTAAATAAATCTTATCAAGTAACTGTTTCGCTGCTGCCTGTACTACCTCAATGTTCATTTGTTCCTCCTGTGCGTTTGGGTTTGTCATCTACCAGGGCATTATAGAGCTTTCTCAGTTTCGTGCCCCATATATAGACCTTGATAGCTTTGCCGTTCTCAAATACAAAATCCTCATCCTTCTCCATATTAATTTCCAGTACCGGCGTTCCCTTGGTTAATCCCATATCCTTGAATAAACTTTGTTCTTCGGTTTCAAACTTGGAAAACCTCATGGCTGAATTTGCTTTCTTGTTGACGGTGAAACAAAAATTTCCCTTCCACATGTGCCACGACATAATACGGAATTTTTTCATCGAACGCCAGGTTATCAAAATCAGCGCATCGAACCTTATACTCATAGCATTTACTCTTATCGTCAAAATCAACACTGAGTATCTCGACCTCTTGAAAGAGGACTTTCAGCACTTCCCATCCACCAGGGACAAAGCCGAAGCTGCTACCGATCTGAAACCTGCCGACACGTCTTTCCATTACTGTCTCCGAATAAAACCGACCTCTATAAAATTACCTAACCCGCTCGGTTGCCTTTTCTTTTCCAGTGTGACATCGTACTCGGGAGCCATGCAGCCCTCGGGCAAAACGTCAAACTGTTTGCAGTATCCGTCATAGATAAACATGTCCCTCGCCATATCATAATCGGCTTTGCATGGAAAGAACTGGCCGAACAAAGCACTCAGGGCTTCATCGTTTGCGCCATCATGGTACATGTCCACCCTTAAATGGATTTTCCCATACCTACGTTCATGCAAGCTGCTTTTTTTCTCGGCCTTCTCATCCTTCTCACCCTCCTGGGTATTCTCTCCCTTGTCCGTTCCCTGACTCGTCATCATGGTTTTACCGCCTTCCCGTTTCTTTTAAGATGGACAAATCCAAACGTCTGTAGAATAAACACCACGGCCACGCCTATCATGGTGCCGTAGGCATTCACCTTGCTTGAACTAATTTTTTCCTCATGCTCCTTGTGCCGTTTGTTCCCCTTCACATAGATTTCATAATAATACTGATTGAGATCGTTCTGGACTGATTTGTGATCCTCTTTAAGCTCCGTGATTTTCTCATTGAGGTTCTTGACCTCGGCCTCCAATGTAATCACCCTATCCCTGGTAGTCTGCGGGATCGCCACGGATACCAGGATGAGCAGCAAGAGGGTTTTCATTATCCCTGTCTCCCCATTCGTTCCTTCCAGAATCTTTCAACCTCAGTCATGAATGCATCGGTCTTTGACAGGTTTGCCTTGTCACCATATATCATCCCAAGGATTGCATTATGGAGCTTGATAGAATCCATATTCTTTGCCTCCTCCTCAGTTATCAGGGCGATATTTACACCGACCTGTAACTGAGCGGTTATCTCAAGCTGGACAAATTTCTCATGGGCTTTCCTGGCCTCATCAAACATGCTCTCACCCTCTATACTAACACCGACTTGTTTGCAGACATCAGCCCAATCGGACTTGTTTATATGAACAACAACGGATGAGTTTGAACCCGTTTCAACATTTAAGTGAATGCTTCCATCCTCATCACGACATACCGACAACTCCTCATTTACTTGATACATTCAATCCTCCTATTGTTTAAGTAAATTATCATCCTCAGAATCCAGACCGTCACCATGACTCAGATATTCCATTGGGTCAAAACCGTCATCCACAAGAATATCATCCTCGGTTGGTGAAAGAAATTCTGGATCGTTTTCTATTTCTTTTAAAAAATCCTCATCCGCTTTCATGATTACCCCGTACCCTTTTCCTTGGTTTAAATTCACGGATTCTTTTTTCAAGCTCATGGTTCAAGCCCTTGATCATGGCATTAAGGTATTGCATAGCATTATCGTTCAGGAACATTAAATTAGCTTTTTCAATCTCGGCTTTTGCTGCCAGGACTCCCGCTCTCGCTGGTCGTGTGTTCTCGCTTATCTTCATATAACCTATCCCTCATTCTGGAAATGATTTTGTTTATAAGAAACTCATCAAGCGTTTCTGGTTTGAAATCTCCTATCTCATCCATTGGTAGTGCTTGTCACAAAGGTCTGGTCTATCAGGTGAATTAATTTAATCTTGTCATCCGGTGTGCAATTAACAAGCTCCCACATGGTCTTGATATTCCCCAGGGCATATTCAAATTTA